>Ga0315336_1002043_pt1 | contig 33479 bp, 30 predicted proteins | sample ASW5metaG_FD_204512 | JGI IMG/M metagenome (GOLD analysis project Ga0315336, IMG submission 204512) | Ammonia-oxidizing marine archaeal communities from Monterey Bay, California, United States - ASW #5 | ecosystem: Environmental > Aquatic > Marine > Intertidal zone | place: USA: California...
GGGGAAGAAAGACTAACAAACGGGGAAGAAAGACTAACAAACGGGGAAGAAAGACTAACAAACGGGGAAGAAAGACTAACAAACGGGGAAGAAAGACTAACAAACGGGGAAGAAAGACTAACAAACGAAAGACTAACAAACAAAAGACTAAGAAGAAATAAATATCTGTATCAATTGTTTAATCTCATCTGGATCAGTAGATGAATCAATACTTAGATGAGGATGTTCTTCGTTTAGCCACTGAAAAGTATTCTGTTCGGAGAGATGAGTCCTCTCTGAAAGATGATCTTCAAAGTTATCTGGATAAATTTCTCTAATTCTTATTTCTTGTAATTCATCTGAAATATTCAGTTGAATAATTTTGAATCCATTTTTAATGAGTGCTTCATATTCATTTTGATATCTTAAATCATCAACTAAACAAAATTCTTTATCCTTGGTTTGTTCTATAACATAGTTGATCCAAACTTCAGAATCAATTTCTCTCATCTTTTGACCAAGGCTCGTTAATAAAGGTCTATCTTTGGTCAAAGGATCCATCCCAAATAAATCTGTGGCGACTTCTTTCACCTTTTTACCGAATGAAAAGATTTGGAATCTTGGTTCAACGGAACAAAGATAATTACATAGGGTTGTTTTACCTGAACACATCTTACCCGTGACAGCTAGTTTCATGATTAAATAACTTATTCATTAAAAGTTTAAGTGAATAGGAAATAATTTTCTCAAAAAAATAAATTGAGTTTTACTTAAAAATTTGATATTGATATAAATGTATCAAGCAAGCCAAGAAAGAATGCGTGTCCAAAAAAGATCAGGTGAATATGAAGAAGTCTCTTTTGATAAAATTCTCAACAGAATCAAAGCCTTATCTCAAGGATCAGAATTTAATCAGAAACTTAGTATAGATGAAACGATTATCGCTCAGAAAGTCATTCAGCAAGTTCACGATGGTGTTAAGACGAGCGAATTAGATGAACTAGCGTCCCAAACGGCAATCGCTATGTATAGTAAGAATCCCGATTTTAAGATTCTGTCATCGCGAATTGTTGTATCCAATCATCACAAGAATACTCTGAATACTTTTTCGGATAAAATTCAGCTGATGTATGATTATGAATTGAATGGTAAGAAGAAGCCACTCATCGCTGATTATTTATATGAGTTAGTCATGAGTAATAAGGAAAAGATTGATTCAGCAATTGATTATTCGAAGGATTATGATTTTGATTTCTTTGGTCATAAGACTCTTGAGAAAAGTTATCTATATCGTTTAGGTAAAGATATCATTGAACGACCCCAAGATATGTTAATGAGAGTATCATTGGCTATCCATCGTAGCAATATTGAGCAAGCACTAGTAAATTATGATTTGATGAGTAATCATTATTTCACTCACGCGACTCCAACTCTTTACAATGCTGGATCACGAAGGGAACAATTCGCAAGCTGTTTCCTCTTAACGATGAAAGAAGATTCTATTTCAGGAATTTATGATACATTAAAGGATTGTGCCTTAATCTCTAAATATGCTGGGGGTATCGGATTATCAATTCATGATATCCGAGCGAAAGATTCTCATATCGCCGGAACAAATGGGGTTTCAAATGGTTTAGTTCCAATGCTCAGAGTATTCAATGATACGGCTCGCTATGTTGATCAAGGGGGGGGCAAGAGAAATGGATCATTCGCGATGTATCTTGAGCCTTGGCACGCAGATATTTTTGAATTCATTGAGCTGAAAAAGAATCATGGTAATGAATTTGACAGGGCAAGAGACCTCTTCTATGCCCTATGGATCTCTGATTTATTCATGGAGAGAGTTCTAGACGATGAAGCGTGGTCTCTATTCTGTCCCAATGAATGTCCCGGATTAAGTGATACCTGGGGCAATGAGTTTAATGATTTATATCTATCGTATGAAACAGATAAGAAATATCGGAAACAAATCAAGGCCAGAGAGTTGTGGCAAGCAATCCTAACTTCTCAAATTGAAGTAGGAACTCCGTATCTCCTATACAAAGACGCTTGTAATCGTAAATCAAATCAGCAGAATTTAGGAACAATTAAATCATCAAATCTATGCACAGAGATCGTTGAATATACAAGCCCCGAAGAGACTGCTGTTTGTAATTTAGCATCAATTTCTCTTAAGAAATTCGTGAAACAGAAAGATACTTCCAAGATGGAATTCATTGTTTATTCAAAATCCGATTGTGTATATTGCGATTTAGCAAAGGGTCTCTTGAAGAAGATGAATATTTCATATGAAACTAAGAAATATACTGAATTAACGGTATTATCAGGAAGTCATCCGATTGGTGTTAAATTCCCTCAGATTTATCTCAGGAAGGGGTTGAAAAGAGATCATATTGGTGGTTTCCTAGAACTAAAAGAATATCTAGAGCCATCTTATGATTTCCAAGGATTAAAGGCGATCGCTAAACAATTAACTCGTAATTTAAATCATATCATTGATCATAATTATTATCCTACTCCAGAAACGAAAACATCTAATCTGAGACATCGTCCTATCGGATTAGGTGTTCAGGGTTTAGCAAATGTATTCTTTGAATTTGGATATCAATTTGATTCCGAAGAAGCCAAGGATTTAAATGAAGACATCTTTGAAACTATCTATTACGGAGCGATGGAAGCCTCCATGGAACTATCTAAAGAGAGAGAAGTTTCAATGAAGAGATATCAATTATGGAGAAATCAAGTTACAGGACCATCTGGTGAAACAGGTGACTTTGTATCATCCGATGAAATTAAATCGCTAAAAGATAAACTTGGTCATATCATTGACGGAGAACTTGACAGAGATGAATATTTAGGATCTTATAGTTCATTCATCGGATCGCCATTACAACAGGGTAAGTTTCAATTTGATCTATGGCAATACACGGCGACAGATTTAAGATTTAATTGGTCATCACTGAAGAGTGATGTTCAAAAGTATGGAGTCAGAAATAGTTTACTCGTAGCCCCGATGCCGACGGCATCAACCGCTCAGATCCTAGGTAACTACGAATGCTTTGAGCCAATTATGTCTAATATTTATACTCGTCGTGTTTTATCTGGCGAATATATGGTGATCAATGATTATTTAGTTCAGGACTTAATTTCACTCGGAAAATGGTCATCCGAATTAAAAGATAAAATTATCGCGAATGATGGATCGGTTAAAGGGATCTCTGAAATTCCCGATTATCTTCAGGGTATTTACAAGACAGTATGGGAAACAAAACAGAAGAATATTATTGATATGGCTGTTGATCGCGGTAAATTTATCTGTCAGAGTCAAAGTATGAATTTATTCTTAGAATCGCCTAATGTAGGAACGATGTCTTCAATGCATTCATATTCATGGAAAAAAGGATTAAAAACAGGGGTCTATTATCTGAGAAGTAGGCCTTCTTCTAAGGCAATTCAATTTACATTAAATCCTACTGAATGTGAAAATTGCTCGGCATAATTACTCTGCTCGGCATAATTACTCTGCTCGGCATAATTACTTTGCTCGGCATAATTACTCTGCTCGGCATAAATTAGAAATTATTTATCTTAATAATTCAGAAACATAAGGCTTCTTTTTAGAATCAATTACAGGTTCAGATCCAGGACCCGGTCCATTGCTAGATCCAGACCCATTTATCTTCTTTTGTAAAACCTTATTTTTACTTGTCTGTAACGCAATAAACGATACAGCACATAATAAACCAATCAACATTAGACCCATGAAGAAGAAAGGTAAAAGAACAATAAACCATGCAATCTTCTTACCATACTTGAACTGACAAATATAATTCAATAAATAGATCCAAAGAATTGTAAACATAATTTTGACGAGGAGACCACCACCTGTATAGTGATGAATACCTTCTCCTTCGGGTTCGGCTTCTAGAACCTTATTATTAACATCAAACATTGAAACAAGATAGAATGTTACACTGATCAATGATAATAATAAATAGACTTGAGCTGGTTTACATAAGTTACTGATTATATCTGGAATCTTAAATCCGAAAAGTTTCATTTATATATATATATATATTTTATTGTTATTATATTTTTGTTATTATATAACGCCCCTGGGATTTTATTACTCAAAAAAATAAAATATATATATATATAAATGGATTCTGTGAAAAACAAATTTACAATAGCTGGGTATGACAAGGACGAGCTCATATATTTAGTCAAGAAGTGTCTTGAATATAGTGCCGATCCGTCTGATGACAATAAATGGAAAGCGATTCAGGCAGTCGTTCTGGTGAATACGGTAGATATGCAAAATCCGGTCCAAATGAAATTGTACGTAGATAACATGAGTGAGACACGGGGCGATACAGTGATAGATACAGGAGATATTGAAAAAGCGGAAGGTATATTAAATAAGCACATATCGGGAATAGATGATATGGATCTAACCAACGCCGAAAAACAGATAGTAATGAAAATACCAATTGATCCGTTAGTCGTCTTCGCAAAGTACACCTCGCTCCCGCATGGACCGCATGGGCCGCATGAGCCGGCAGCTCCACCACCAGGAGCAGGAGCTGCAGCAAGAGCAGCAGCAAGAGCAGCAGCAAAAACGTACGAAGGAGGTGGCAGGAAGAAATCGCGGAGAAGAACTAAAAGAAGAAAATCTAAAAGAAGAAAATCTAAGAAGAAAAAGACTAGACGTAGAAGAAGATAAATTTATCTGTGTAATTCATCAATATCTAGCAAAGTATTAAATTTTGACAGAGCTATTTCTTTCTCGGAACCCGTTACTTTTTTAATCTTTTCTGGAGCCGGAATATAATTTGTTACCTCATTATTCTTCTTTGCCTTAAACATTAAATTTACATTACATTGCGTCTGAATCAAAATATTATTGTCCTTGCGAATTGGTATCTTGAACTGAACAGGTAATGTTAAATAGCCTATCGCATGATATAATAAGGGCAATCTTGTATTGCGTTTACCACATGTATAATCATGTCTAAAAAAACGATATAAACTCTGAACCTGTAATTTAATATCTTCAGATCTTTCAGAAGATTCATAAAATACTATTTCCCATAGTAACCATATACAATCCTTACAATACTTCGGATTTACCTCGCTGATATCGCGACATTCAATTTCAAATTTTATTTTCTTCTTTTTATTTATCTTTTCCCAATGAATTAACCATGCTACCCAATAACATGCCTTTTCATAGCCACCATTCACGTTCTTTAAATGAAAGATAAATTCATTCATAATAATTCGTAACTCCTCGGGATCTGTGAATCTTAAAATATGAGAAGGTAGAATTTGCATCGTAGCCATGAGATTACTTTGAATTGATGAATACTGAAAATGATCATCATTTACTTTCGGATATTTATCAAATCGCTTCGATCGTGGAGATAAGGTGATCGTTACAACTAAATCAAATAAACAATTCCTTACCGATTGCGTATTCCGTAAATGAATCAATTGTTCTTTATCTTTTTTACTAATATGATCATACGATGATAAAAAAGTTGTATATCTTCTCCATAAATATTCAGGTAAATTAGGCGAATTGATATGATTAATCTTTGAGCTATGAAGAATTATTTTTTCAATCATTTCTTGTGAATATCCTGAACAAACACACTCTGTTATCCAATAACATGATTCTTCTATCTTACCTTCTTCAATACACTTGAATAATTTAGTGATAACATCTCTCTTCTTGAAATCAGAAAAGGTCTTATCTTTAAAAGCATCCAGAGGTCTTGGATCAATAATAATAAATTCTTTATTCATATCTTTATTGATAAAATTAATTTACTATTTAGATTTATCTTCTTCTACGTCTAGTTCTAGTCTTTTTCTTCTTAGATTTTCTCCTTTTAGATTTTCTCTTCTTAGATTTTCTCTTCTTAGATTTTCTCCTTTTTGACTTTCTTCCACCACCGCCAAATTCATCATCAACGTATTCATCGCCGTCTGGGTCATATTGGATGACATGCTCTGGCTCTGGCTCTGGCTCTGGCTCTGGCTCTGGCTCTGGCTCTGGCTCTGGCTCTGGCTCTGGCTCTGGCTCGTGGGGAAATAATAAATATGTTTGATCTTTATTTGGCACTCCAAATTCATCTACATAAAAAGTTCTAACAAACATCTCTATATTTTCCGTAAGGAGAGAATCCACGTCATCAGAAGTAGCCGTCTCAGGCCTAACCAGGTTCCATAAAAATTCAGTTGATTTGAGTTCCGTCTCATCTGAATATGAATCTTTTACAAAACCCTTCAAAACATTGACTCTTTCGGTGAATAATTGTTGTGCATCTTCTGGAGTATGAGATTGTTCACTTCGCGATTTTTCAAATAATTCTGTAATTTCTGTCGGCGCATCATCTTGTTGTACTAAAGCTAGTAGCATTTCCATCATCATTATATTTTCACGATTAATTACTTTTTGTTTATATAGTTGAATAGATTTATCTAAAAAATTATGATAGCGGCTATCTCCTGGAACATCGTGCCATTTGTCATTAGGTTCAGACCATTTATATGTATTTTGCTTTTCATACGTAGCGAGGGTGATTGAGGGACCGAACATCTCAACATTTTCCTTAACTGTATTTAAGGGATTACCTGGATTTTTTTTGATATTTGGTCTATATCTATATTTATATTTTCCGTTATATGCATCAGTTAAATGTGCTCTACTACATATATGTTCATCATTATTTCCATCTACTATTATCTTTTTATTTTTATAATCTGCTTCGGAACATGGGTAATCGGAACTGGGATCAAACGTCCGTGACATTTCTTCTTCATGTTTTTTCTTCAAGGTGAGAATACTTGATTTTAATTCTTCCTCATTTTCTTGTCTGCGACGTCTAGCTTCTTCTATAGCACGATTGGCCGCGTCTACTTTTTGTTTGTCTTCATCGGACAAGCCAATTTCTTCGTGGCGGGCAATGACGGACTCGCATAATATATCAAATTTCAGTTTACTTGCCATTATTTGTTTGGCTGCCCGGTGTAACTCTGTAGTCTGGATTGGGAGGCGGCGCGTCTCTGCTCCGCCCGGTGAGAGCACTGGCGGCTTCTCCGCATTCCGTCTTTCAATAGCGCTTACAACGGTTTCATGTTTTTGTATTTCATCGTAAGCTCTTCCGACTTCAGGTACCCTCTTAAGTAATTCACTATTATCCTCAATTACTTGACTCATAACAGTCTTATAATGTTCTTCAGCACGTTCTACTTCCCGATCCAACGCCTTGGGTTGAGTTGAATAATCTGTTTCTAATTGAGTCAGTTTTCTTTTATATTCATCAAACGCTCCAGAATCCATTTATATAAATAAATATAAAAATATAAAAATAATGGAAAACAGGAGTTGAAACTCAATGAGATGGGTTGGTCTGGCGACGCAGTGGTCCGAGGCCAAACAATCTGTGGAGCGATTATCACTCATTATTCCGTAAAAACGGCGGTGGTCTTAAGCAAAGGAAATCTAAGAAGAGAAGAAGCCGTAAAAGCAGATCTAAGAAAAGAACTAAGAAAAGATCTAAGAAGAGATCAAATAAATAAATCTTAGAATTTAATAATATTACATTAATATAGATGAAAACAAACCGGAAACGATTAGGAGATGTAGGTATTCGGCTCAAACCGATTGAACCCAATCTTTTAGAAAATTATACAAAGTTTCGTAGAATAACAAGGAAAAAGAAAAAGAAAAAGAAAAAAAGAAAGCAGAAAAAAAAGACTGTAAAGAGTATTGAAATTTATAGGAAAATAGATCCTTTCTCTCAAATTATAGAAGATAGTAAGAAGAAGAAAGATAAACAAGAAATATCTGTGAAAGAAGTGGATAAAGAAGTGAAAGAAGCGGATAAAGAACCCGATAAAGGACCCGATAAAGGACCCGATAAAGAACCTGATAAAGAAGCTGATAAAGAAGCGGATAAAGAACCCGATAAAGAAGTGAAAGAAGCGGATAAAGAGCCTGATAAAGAAGTAGAGATCAAGAAGGTAAAGGTTGAGAAGAAACCCCAAGATTTATCGGAAAAAGATCCGAATGTAAAAAATCTGATGATTACCGCATCAACGGAGCCCGAACCGAAAAAGAAAGGCTCCCAAATTAAGTTAGAATAATTTATTTTAAATCTTTATTTTTATAAATGGATATTATTAATTCTTATGAAGAATCATCCCCACAAAAGAATTTATTGTATCTAGCGAAGCCTGTCTACGGGGGATGGGTCACATTCACGGCTCATTTATCTCACAAGCTCAATGCTCCTATCTACAAGATAGCAGGACGCAATGAAACGTTTGATCGCGAATATGGCTATGAGTGTAAGTATCGCAATCAGAGTATCGGTGAAATTATCAAGTTAAATAATATACTGATTACGGCTGTTGATAAACATTACTGGGAATATTTACATTTATTCCCTAAAGAAACGGAGATTATTATCCACGATCCGACTGAATGTAAAAAATCCAAGAATAAAAATCCATTGGTTCAGTCCACTGATCACAATGAAAAACCTTTATTAGAACATTTTAAGGTGATTACAATAAGAGAATCGGTTCAAGAATATTTAATGAATCAATTTAATGTAAAATCATTATTCATGCCACATCCTTTCTTTTCGTATAAAATTCCCAAGATAGATGGTTTAGGATACAAATGTGTATCAATTGCGAGAATAGATTTTGATAAAAATACGGATATTTTATTAAAAGCCAATCAATTATTAGAGAATAAATCTGATCATATTTATTTATTTGGAGCAGAAAACAGATTGTATGTTCATCATAAATTAAAGGAATTAAATATTCTTGAATATTGGAAAGGAAAATTCCCCAAGAATCTATCCCCAGTATATGAAGATAAAAGTATATTGAAAGACGCGAAATATATGATTGATATGTCCATAATAAAGGGTGACGGTGGCGGGACGCAGTATACATTCCTAGAAGCGATTCATCATGATTGTATCTTGGTCTTACATAATGATTGGATCAATAAAGGAGAATTATTTCAATCAGGTTTAAATTGTATTGGTATAGGATCGGCAGAAGAGTTGGCTGAGTTTATTAAGAATGATTTATCATCATCAAAATATTCTGAGATTTTAATGAATAGTAAAAAAATTTTAGAGAATCATGTTTAAGGATTTGGAGAATCTTAGTTGCTGTTCATATACCGTCGCTCAGTGCGGCCCTGACGCATCCCCCGCTGCTTTTTAGAATATCTCTTCTTAGAATATCTCTTCTTAGAATATCTCTTCTTAGAATATCTCTTTTTAGAATATCTCCGCCGAGTTTTTCTACGTCCCCCCCCTTCCATCGCATCTATCAGTTTTGCGTCCTTATAATCTATACCCATATTCATTACCAAATCCCCCAAACCCCACTTTCATATCGCTCAGCTTACTATTCGCATTGACCAGTATGACCAGGCTCTTATCGCTCACCCCAGGCAGCACATCCCTCATCCTATTCATCACCGATTCTCTACAAGACTCCTTATATGCCTTACTTTGGTCTGGCGACCATTCTTCTAGCTCATCTAGCGTTAAAGAACAACTGGCCGTCTGTAGGAGAGCCTTTTCTTTGGCAGCTGATCCCTCCTCGCGCACAAGTCGCCTCAAGCCGAAAGGATCCTGGGCCGCGACGGCGCCTGCGACTCGCCTGGCGCCGTGTCGTTCATTATCGATACGATCATATATTTTCTCCAGCTTCAGCTATAGATCAAGATCTATAGCCATTTATATTATATATAGTAAAAAAATTTAACAATAATTCATAGCGAATGCCAACTTCTTCGATGGAATTGTATGAATATAATCTTTGATTTTTGTCCATGTTGTTGGTTCTTTGGTCGCTAAATAATCCCGATGAATATCATAGACTAAAGGATTCAGATGATAGGGAATTTCATTCTTTTGTAGACTTTTATGAATGAATACATTCTTATAGGTTGTGAATAATTCATTACTAAGATCGTGTAGCTTATCCTTGTAATTATTAAACAGATGGCTATGTTCTGGATAATAGCGTAAATATTTCTTTAGATTTCCATTCCGTCTTAACTCAATATAGTTTAAGAGATGGTTATTCATATTAATTTTGAGATTTTTTACGTCATCGAAGAAGGGATTAATCCATTTGTATCGTAAAGATCCACATTTTACGGTGAAGCCCTTCACATAATAAGGGATGATAGTATGATTTGTTATATAAGATTTCATAAATTCTTCTTTGTCTATAAATGATTCATTAATGAGATAATTATTATCGGGATAATCCTTTGTATCTAATCTCTTGATTGTATCATCAAGATATTGATAAACTTCTACAAGGATTAATTCATTTTCATGAATAGGGGTAACATTGCGATTTTCAGTATGTTTCATCACAAAAGAATAAGACATATTCTTATCAAGGGTTTCATAATCTAGGCCCGCACATTCATCAAACATTTGCTTGAATGATTTCTTATTGGCCCATTTATTATATCCTCCGATTTCTGATCGCGTGGAGATCAACCATTCTCCATTGTGATAAAATAAATTGATCATCGTTCCATCAAGTAAACTCTGATAAACAACTTCTTGATTAGATGTTTCAACTATCGTTTCATCATAGGGTAATGACTTAACAGGAGGTAAACATACGATTTTATTATTTTCATTAATTACTGCTCCCTTAAGGAACATTTTCCATAGATCTGTTCCTGAAGGGGGATTATCATAAGGATAAGAAACAATCTTAAGTTTCTTAAAAGAATTAACTTTAAAGCCTAGTTCACGGAATTCAGAAATGTAATTGGGATGAGAGTTTATATAGTTTTGTAGTTCCATAGTTGGATAATAATAATATTAATTATGTTTTTAAATAATATAGATGATACTCAAAAATTTAAAAAAACCTGATTTAAATATTCATAAACCGAAAATTAGTAGGTCGCTTATCGCTATGATAGTGGGAGGATTACTGCTTCTTCTGATTGGTATCGTTCTTTTAGTTAATTACGGGATACCTGATGATGATGATGATTTATGTGCCTCCGTCACGTGTCCTGACGCCTCGGGCGTCTGTAAGATCGCTGGCACTTGTCAGTCTGCTAGCGGCATTTGTTTAGCAGAGACAAATGTCACTGATGGTACTTCGTGTGGTGATGGCACGGCGGGAACTGTATGTACGGCGGGCGTCTGCGGACCCCCGCCCGCTACTGGTGGCGCTACTGGTGGCACTACTGGTGGCACTACTGGTGATTTATGTGCCTCCGTCACGTGTCCTGACGCCTCGGGCGTCTGTAAGATCCCTGGTACCTGTCAGCCTGTAAACGGCATTTGTTTAGCAGAGACAAATGTCACTGATGGTACTTCGTGTGGTGATGGCACGGCGGGAACTGTATGTACGGCGGGCTTCTGCGGACCCTCGCCCGCTACTGGTGGCACTACTGGTGGCACTACTGGTGATTTATGTGCCTCCGTCACGTGTCCTGACGCCTCGGGCGTCTGTAAGATCCCTGGTACCTGTCAGCCTGTAAACGGCATTTGTTTAGCAGAGACAAATGTCAGCGATGGTGTCGTATGTGAAGAAGACGGGCAGGGAAATATATCTGCATGTTTGTCGGGGTCGTGCGATCGCGTTGCTTGTGCAGCCGACTACCATGTGACCAGTGGCGCGTGCGCCCCGTGTCCTGGTGGCGAGACTAATGACGAGGGCGACCTCATCTCCACCCGGGAAACCGCCTGCGATTCTAGCGCCGTAGCCGATGGCGCTGTCAATCCGGTAGGGCAAGGTGGCACTGTCAATCCGGTCGGCCCGGTCATATTTCCGGCTGGCACAGAGTGGCACGTCGGACAATCCGGGGAAACTTGTACTCAAACGTGCGCTGCTGTTAACCCGGCCTCCGGCTCCGGTTCACTGACTTGCAACGACGGCAACTGGGGCGTGGCTGACGAAGCATCCTTGCTCGCAGCCGGACAAAGCTATATAGATTCTTTTCCCAATAATGCTAGCGTTCTGCAAGGCATTACTGATATTTCGACAAGTTGCACCCAGACCGGTCCCGCTAACCAATACATGGCGGCGGCCTTGGCCCCATTAATTAACACTAACACAAGCTTGCCATGCATGTACAACCACCCGAATGTCTTGGAATCGGTTTGCGATCAAGTGGATGCTGACCCGAATGCGGAGGGGGAATACGTAGCGCTCGCCGCAAGCGGTTATCACCGCTTGTGTCGATGCACAACAGTATAATTTTAAGAAAATCTAAGTAATCAATCTTTTTTTCATACAATTAATCCTTTTTAAAAAAATATCCATTCACTATAAATGGATAGTAAAGAAAATCTAACAAGTGAAGGGGCACAAGATGAAATACCCATTCAGAGTAGTAATGATCCATTTGTAGACGAATTATCAGAGGAAAATATATCAGAAGAAGATTTACAGGAAGTTGAAATATCAAGTGAGTTAAGTGAAGACATCGGAAGTTACAATGAAGTATCGGATATGAATGAACCAGAAACATCATCATTTGATATTGGGGATACATTTATCATATTAGTAGAGAGTAAGAGTTTACCTTTCTTGGCTCGGATAACCGAAATTTTGGCACAAGAGAATTTAATGAAAATGAAAGATGATTCTGATAAGATTTTATCTTTTCTTTTTGATAATGGTGAAATCATTCTCAAGACCGAAAGCTATGAAATTTTAGATATGATTAAAGTAATTCCACATGATCCCCTGAAAGAAGATGATGAATACATGGAGATTGAATTTGATTCAGAAGAGTTAGTTGAAAAAGTCTTTTCAGATTTGGCGAAGAAGGATGATTTATTATCCGCGCTGATTTACTCAATGAATATCTATGAAAATGAATCTAAGATTAAGCGTGTTCAGGAAACGATTGATATTCTGTTAGACTTGATTAATAAGGAGCCTGTCAAAGATTTCTCAATTCCTCCTTACTTAATTCCGATCATTGATGATAGTTTGAAGATATATGATAAAGATCTTTTGAAAGCAGAGTTGACCGAAGAAATTAATAATTTAACGAGTATCGCGAGCTATGAAGAATATGTGAATAATTCTGTAAGACATATGAAACCGATAGAAACGAGTACCGGATTTGGATTGACAACAGATGAATATTCGGGGAATTATCTTCGAAATTGTTTACAAGATGATAGTTGCTTTGGTCCCAATGGGAGTTATACGTATGATGAACGGAGGAATAGCGGGAAGATTACTTTAGATGATGCGACAATCGTTAGTCCGAATCGTTTACGAATTGTAGGATTATTAGAGGAACCTTATAATGAATATGTTTATTCGGTGAATGAATCAAGTCTAAAAAAATTTACATTACTTGAGAAGTATATTTACGAGAGATTAAATTCAAAGATGAATCTCTATAAGAAAGAGAAAATAAAAGGGGCTTCACTTATTACAAAGGACGATGATTCTCTAGGTAGAGATAAGAATCAATATTTATTACATAGTTTATCGGATAATAATTATGAAAAAATTAATTTAGAAAAAGAAGCATCACTAAAAGAAGTTACTGATCTATTAATTAATGATGAATTGATTAAGGATAAGATTTATAATTATGACGATTTAGAGAAAATATTATTCAAATATGATATTTCTCTGTGTGATTTATCTACCTCTGATCGTGATAAAATAGCAGATCAAATTAAGACTAATATTAAAAACTATGCTAAACGAGACTTCTATTTTAAAAAATCTGAAACAGAATTGATTATTAAGAAAAACGCTTTGACCGATGAATTAAGAGTTAAATTAGCTCATGATCTAATTTTTAAATGTAATAAGAGAGATGACAGAAATGAATATTTACGAAGATTTATTGATTTATTTACGCGGAGTTCAGAAAAGGAGTATGAATCGGTAGATTATTTATATAACAAATATACTGATGATAAAATTCTTTGCAAGCACTATTTGTATGAATGTAATATTTCAAATGAGAATGATATCTTTGATACGATGAAGAGTATTTATGGTTTACCACCTGAAGATGGTATTATTTCGTGTAAGATATGTGGTTGTTACTTATGTAATGAAGATACAACATTATTAGATGGCTACGAGGGAGATAAACCCATGGTAATGAGAGAGGCGGCTGATACTGATAAAGAAGAAGAATTGGAGAGAAAAGAATATTTAGATGAAAATGAGAAATATGTTAGGATAATCAAAGATATAAGTGATTCAACCGGAATTGATTTATCTGAGAAGGATATTTATGAAATTTTACTATCATTAGAATTATTGGACAATGAACAATTATCAGATACACGATATGGACTTCTTAATGTTAGTTTTACGGTTATTCACCCGCGTGTTTCGTATAAAATAGACCAAATCAAGAAAGTAGAGAAAGCTGAAAAGGATCCGAAAAAGAAGAAGGAATATAAGAAAGAAAGAGAAGGGATAATTTATAATTTCCAGAAATGGTTAAAAAATACAAATCGTATTTTGATGATTACTGCATTATTCCTTCTAATCGTTCAGACATCGTTACCGAGTTATTTTACAAATAATAAGGTATCATTTATTGTTCTAGATATTGATAAAAAACAAATTAATAAGGGAGTATTAAAATATATTTGTGCGAAATTAAAGCGCTTATCCGAAAAATATAATACTGAGGAGATATGGAATGATACATTAGATTTATTCAATGAGAAAGAATATGGTACGAATGAAATTGAAATACAATTAGGATATATTGTAAATCATTGTTTACAGCCTACTTTCCCGAGAATTATTGATCGTGTTTCTAAATTAGAAGATTATATTGAAACGAAAAAGAATAACTATTTGAAGATTGAATGGCCGACATTCAAGCCCTTACAGCGGAATTTATCGGTGATAGATACAAATAATTTCTTAGAAGAAATTGATTCATTGAATATTGATACTTATCGTAAGGTATATGGTGGATATACAATTGAAAATAATTCATTTATAAGACCAATGACAATATCAAAGGAAAATAGTTTATCCGAGTTATTATCTATACCAGAGATTGAGGTTTATAAGAGTAATGCCTTCAAGATATTATTAAGATATGTTGTTTCTCTGTATGGTAATCATAAGAATAATCTATTTATTACATTGACTTTACAAAAATTAATTGATGATAGTAAGTCAAAGGAGGATATTTTAAAATTATTTACAAAGTATGGGTGGTCATCGGGGTTCAAATCTCTGGATTTCCATAAGTTAAGAAATAAGATTATTCCTGAATTATTATCCTTGTATGGTTCAAATAATACAGAGATAGCATCTTGTTATTCCGATGAAAGATCATGTAATGAATTTATTCATGTTTTAATTAACAATTATGATTTATTATTATTGAATACTTTACCGAAGAGAATTTATTCATATGAGCTCCCTATGATTTATCCTATTCTACCATTCGGTCGTTTGAATGAAATGAAATCATATGATGTAGATGGGAATGAAGTTCCGAATATGATTACAAAGCTATTTGAAATCTATCAGAAAGATGAGATGGGTGATTTGACCAAGAAATACGATGATAATTTCTATACTCAGTTTTATGTTACTCTATCATCAGTGGAGCATCAGAGAGTTGAGAAGAATAAGTTTACAAAGTTTGATAAAACAGAGGAAAATTTTCATTTTATTCTGAATCAATTAAGAGAAAATAATTCATTGAAATTTCATCCGATAATCAAGAGAACAAATCAATATGATTCAGGTGAGTTAAAGATTATTACGGAAAAGAGAATTGAATATCGTTTCTTAGATTATTTAGAAAAGAACGATACAGATAGTATTTTACACGATATTTTCAAAGAAATAACCGAATACCCCGATGAAGAAAAATCTGAAAAATTAGATATTTCGTTACGTAAGATCTTTTCAAACATGATACTTGAGACAGATGGATATATTAAAACTGTTTCAGATTTCTTGGCTCAATCGGACAAAATAACATCTGGTCAGAAGAAAAGATTTATTGGTATTTTCAAAGATTTCAATAGTCAAAGAGTTGTATTCAATAGTGAAAATTTATCTTCAATCTTAGGATTATTTATTAAGGATACGAATTTAAAATATACTCATTTATATGGATATCTAATTGATATTCAAACGATATTTTCACGATTAATTCACAATCAAGAAAAAGAAATTAAATTACCGAAAGAATGGAAGATTACTGATTCAGTAAAAGAAGAATATTTGAAATTCATGAGTCGCGATGGAAAAGATGTTTATTTATACTTACATAATAATATCTTTGCGAAGAGTAAGGATAGATATACGGGTTTTAATGAATACTTAGAAAACAATGAATATAAAACATTCTTTCAATTTATTAGTGATAAGATCAAGCATATGTTTTTGGATTTAGATTTAGTTAAGGGATCAAATAACTCTAAATATGATAATCGTTATTCAAATATATATATGAAATATCATTTTATGAAGCTTTTGAATGAGATCGTTACGATTGTCTCTGAGTTAAAGAATTCTCAATCTGATATTACGAGCGACGCGAATGATTTATTCCAATCGTTAGAAATGAGAGATGAAGATATAATTGATGATATGATAGATGTTATGAGTCGTTTCTTAATGGATTTGGTAACTCATATTATGTTTCAGCATTATGATCCATCATGGTTATTCTTGAATGAACAGAAACTTGATCTAGCGAATCGTTTATCAAAGCAAAAGGAGAGGGAAAAACAGGTGATTGTTGATAAATTAGATTCAGCGAGTAGAGAAGAACGTTTCGCCATCATGGAGAAAAACAAGATGGGTATTTCATTATTTTACAAGATTGGGTCTCAGCAGGCTTCAGATTATGTAAAAAGTGATGAGTATTCACAACAAACTGAATCCGAAAGAAGAGAGAGATTAGGTGAAATTTATTCTTCGGCAAATTTAGAACTCGATGTAATACAGGGCGAAACATCAGATGTTCATGTAATTCAGGAGGTAGTAGAAGAAGAAGTTGGTTATGATTACAATGAAGAATATGATAATGAAGATGGTGAAGATGATGGAGATGGAGGTCTAGATGAAGAACAAGAAATGGAATTTAACGAATAAAATAATAGTTGTATATTATAAATGAATAATCATAAAAAGAAAGATATGAAGGGGGGGTTAAAGCCCACCCAGAGGGGCACAGATTTAAACAGAAGTGATCCCCAAGACGGTTTAAAAAAGGTACTAACATTTATAAATGAACAACAAGCTCTCGGGATTACCTACCCGCCTCTAATTACGGATTCCATTGTTTTACACGTACCGAAACCAGAATTTGCTCGCGAAAGTATAGAGTATCCAATAATAAAGGCGGAGGAGAACGTTATCAAAATAGATACATCTGAAAGGAGTATAAGACCACTAACTGCGGAACAAAGTAATCCAATAGACCCAAATTTAGGAGTACATAGACATCACGAGTATCATCCGTATAGAGTTCAAGTCACAATCAAGAGGCAGACTTATTTCGTTAAAACGATTGATGAAAATACCGCAGAGCGCCATGTTATAACTTTGTTTGAAGATATACCTCCAGAATTCTTGTCAGAAATCTCATCAGGAGATATAGCTACTGTTTCGCGAAATAGACAAGGTGATTTTGTTATATATAACCCCCCTCCGGCAGTGCAGGCCGCGCGGCTGGCTGCAGAGGCTGAGGGTGCTCCGAGCGAGTCAATGATTATAAGATATCTCGATAATCAATTACAGAGAGATTATGAAAAAGTTAAAAAGATTAGGGTTGGACACTTTTCATTATTGGATAAGCCATCTGATTATGAAGCCGGAAATGTGAGAGGAGACGAAACAGACGAAACAAGAGCTACCGATAAAATTTTGTATGCTGGCTCACTAATATGGAGAGAAGATGGGCGTGCGTTATTTTATAAAAATGACTGTGGCAGATACCAACCAGATAGTGCTGACGGCGATTATTTAGCTAAGATAAATTCCGCATTTGATAAGAGTAAAGAAACCGCTACGGGAGATGAAACTGAAGGAGCGGCTAAATTGTTTTATAGGCCGCACGACCAGATATCCGGTCTGGATGGCGTATGTTCCATATGTAGTGGTCGCCGGAATTTTAATGATTTAAGGATTATCCCCGGTGAAATCGATGTACCCGCGTGCAGAGAGTGCTATGGAGAGCTAAAATGTGGTGTTTGTGCCGGTTGCATGGCGGGATTAGAATGCAAGGACAATTTTGACACGGCCCCCCCATACAAGGGTCCGAAGGTTGAAGTAGTGCCTGAGTGGCAAAGGAAAAATGCGGCTCTATATAAAGCTAGACTGACGAAGATGGAGGTGCGCGAAAAGTTTACACCTGAATCAGAACTCCCCTTTCTGAACGGTGACCAAATAAAACACATAAACAAAAAATTGGGTCATGGTAAATGGCTTGATGACCCATTCCAAAACGCTTTAAAACAGGCGAGATTTGATATGGGAAAAGGTGTGATCCATAAATCTACTACCCTAGATGTCATAGATGAATGGCTTGAAGCAGCCCTAAAAATTAGGTCCGAAAAAGGCCAGGTTACATCGGATGAGGCAGAGGATGATGATGAAGAGGTGGATGATGATGAAGACGCCTTTGGTGGTGGAAGACGAAAATCTAAAAAGAGAAAGAGAAAGAAAAGAACTAAAAGACGGAAGAAAAATAAATCTAAGAAGAGAAAATCCAAGAAGAGAACTAGACGTAGACGAAGATAAATTTATTTAAGTAATAACCATGACTTTATAGCAGTGATATGATAATTCATCATAGTGAGAATTTAGATGAATATCATCTATGTGTAAAAAAGCCTTTGAAATATTCGGATAAATTTACATTCATACCTATCCAATTACAAAAGGATAATAATTATCATAAATGTATTTTTCAAACCCCTTTATTATTTACCCCGTTTGGTATCCAGGTTTTGATGAATGGTAAGAAAGTGATTGATTTATCTTTCATGAATCAAGCAAATGATACTTCTCAAAGAGAATTCCTGAAGAAATTAAATCATATTTATCAGTGTGTGAATTATAAATACAAAGGATTATATAAAGTGAATGTATTCTTAAAGGGGACAGATTTTAATGAATGTATTCGTCTTAAGATGAATGATAATACATCTTTCTACGATGAAACTAAAAATAGAATAGAGACAATTGATAAATTTACATACGGTTACTATATCATTGAGCTAGAAGGTCTGTGGCTCAATGAAAATGATATATGGTTTCAATGGAATCTCTTACAAGCAAAGGTGAAAATACCAACTCATCTGAAAGAATATTCTTTCATCGAAGAGATCAAAGAAACGATACCCGATAAATATGAAAAAATGCTAAGACTAGGTGTTCCGAAAGAAGCAGTTAGTAGGCAAAAGATCCTTGATGGGAAAGGTAAGATTCCTCCTCCCCCTCCGTTACCATCGCCTCCCTTACCTATGAATAATAAGTATAAAAAATCAAATGATATCCCTAAAATAAAAGCCTCAGATTTAAGAGCGGTTACTCTTAAGAAGACGAAACCAATCACAAAAAAGATAATCATTAAAGATCCGAATCATTTTGAGCCACCGACATTAGAAGAGTTACAAACAACATTATCTAGACTGAAACCGACTAAGTGATATTTGTGAATGTAGAAGGAATGCCCGCAATATCTTTGGTCCATTCGCCAACTTGACCGAGTTCAATATCATCATGAAGATCAAGAACACATTCAAGAACATCATTATTTTTTCCACCAAGCTTGATTACCTCTTTGATGAGATAATCAAGTTTCAGAGCGTTGAACTTCCACTTGTTAAGTTCCGAGAGATTATCCTTGTCATCAATGTAAATCTTTTCACCAGTCCCATCGTGAATATTGATCTGGAGATAAGGCTCAATAAAGAACTCTTTATCTGTCTTCGGGTGATAAGGGGGCTCCCTAGTCAGGCGATGGGGCACGAGATACAATCTGTGTCCGGTCATCGTTTTGATAGGGAATGTTGATCCCTTTAGCATGAGACCAATATACCTGATATCATTCTCCATGAGATCAAGTTCCTGAATCATATAATCCCCCAGGACCCAATAAATGAGATAATTTTCATCTCTAAGATTAACTAGGTTCACCTTGCGAGATCTGTCGGGAGGTGGCTCAACAGGAGGGTTCCTTTCCCGATATAAGAGAAGGCAGGAATTCCTTACACACTGATAGACCGGAATCATTTCCGCCGACTGACCCGGCCATCTGACCCCCGCGAAGTGCTCAACGCACTGCCAAACCCTATATTTCCAGTAATTAGTTATCTCATCGGTCGGATGACCTTTGAGATCTTTTACTTTCAACCAAGAAGGATAATAGATACGTCTATCCAATAATTCTACATCCAAATTCCACCACTTGCTAACGATAGAAGCATATCTTTTGAGATTGATGACATTCTTGATTGTCTTTCTCCAGAGCCTTCCCACCCTCCGACTTGAATTACTTTGTCTGTTCCTTGCACGATCTGTTGAGGTAATACGTGCGTTATCCCGCATCTGCTGTAATGGCGGTACAGGAGCAGGGGGTGTAGGGCCAGAGTTTGATGGAGGTGTCCTCTGGAGAGGCGGACCGGATCTCACACGCTGAGGACATGTTGAACGATTATGACCTGTTTGACGACAGATACCACACGCCATTTATGAGTATTTTACTTGTTTAATAGCTCTTGAAATACTAAGTCAAATTTTCTATCAGTTTATTGTAAGGTTTCTTTTTATTTCTTCGGAACAATTTTAATTCATTTTCTTTTATATTAATAAATTCCCTATTGTAAAATATATTATTCACATACAAGCAGGGAGGTGTATAACAATCATATGATATATTCTCTGAATCTAAATACTCTTCTTTCGTTAAGTCACCACCATAATCAATTAATCTTAGTTTTGATAAAGGAATTTTTACATAATTTGATGTATTTTTCGTAAGATTCACATAAAAATTTAATAAATTATATTTTTCCCAAAAGTCTCTATCTACAAATACCTCATAAATATATCGTGCTGAGCATTCATGAGAACAAAAATTACCATTAACCTGAAAGACATTATTATGATAATTAAGTGGATAACTATAAACTTGTCCGCAAATTTCATATGAACAATTCCAGCATTTATTTATTTTTGAAGATTCATACTCTTCAAAATTGTTATCATTTTCATCATGTGGCTTAATATCGTCTGAAATAATTAATTCAGACTGTGGTTTTTTAATACATGTAATAAGTATTTTATCTAAATTATTAGTATCAAAGATCGGATTCTCATTTGATATAATTTTATTTTTAGGTTTTCTTCCTCTTTTTTTCTTTATTTCGCTCATAATTAAGTTGTCTATTCTTTTAAGTTATCTATTCTTTTAAGTTTAAATAATAAATTTAAAAAAATATATTTTCTAAATGGGTGAAATTCATTTAGATTTTTTGAATTTAAATTCGCTATTCTTAATTCTATTGATTATTTTGATCGGTGGATATTTATATTACGAAATTCATAAATTAAAAGGAGTGATAAATGAAATTCAATATCAACTAAATCAAAGGGATCGGGTTATGATTCATGAGGGTATTCCACAAATGAATAATCATGATGAAGCGATAGAGAGAGAACAGCCAGTCGAAATTATAGAGGAATCACAACAATACGGAAAGGATGAATGGTCGGAAATTCACCAACAAATGAATCGTAATGTTGATGATGCATCGGATTCAGTGAGTTCATCAGGGTCATCGGGGTCATCGAGATCATCAAGATCATTGGATTTACCGGATGGACCTAATTCATCTGATTTACCAAATGATATACTTGATACGTTGACTCCCGAAAATAATAGGGCTAATATTGATGAAATATTAGTCGGAAAAAGTATAATTACAGATAATTCATTATCCGATATCCTAAATGTGGATAGCGATTTAACTAAGATAGATGAATTTATTAATGTAATCAAAGGGAGCGAATTAACCAAATTAACCAAAACGGCTACCACTGATTATGAGAAAATGACTGTATCTCAGCTTAAAAAAATATTATCGGATAAAGATTTACCTGTTTCTGGAAATAAAACAAAACTAATTGAAAGGATCAAGGAAAATAATGAAGTATAATTCTGATTTTTTTTCTAAATCAAAGTTATAAATGAACAAAGTTACTGATAATGTTGAATTAGATTTTCCGGCGAGAATGTCCGACGGAAGAATTTTTACTGATTACAGACAGAATTGTACCTTAAATAATAGTATAGCCAAGAATATGGGTAGCTGGGAATATCGCGACTATTTAACCAATAATGCCAATCAAATTCATGATCAGTTTGTAACGTTAATGGAATCGCAAGTTAAATGTACCAAATGCAGTGATAATACAGTCTTACCAGTAAAAACTGTTATGAATTGTTCTCAGGATAGCTGTACCTACCGAATGAATGATCCTTCGGGATTAGGACAAGGTATCCAATATTAAAATTCGTCCACCTCCGGGTCCGGCATCGCATCCAGCTCCGCCCCCGTCGGCCACTTAACCGGTTCCGGTTCTGGTTCTGGCTCGTAAGTCCAGTCCGGATGACGTGTCAACTCGGTATACGGGTGGGTGATGAGGTGAATTCTATCTGAATCGCCATCTTCGTCTATAGTTATTTGATACCAATTTGGGTACCCATACGAACCGACTCTGCTCTCGCGCCCCGTGATCGTGGCTACCTGAGCGTCCACCAGTAACCGGCCCCGCTCCGTATACATAACTTTATCCCCCTCCTTGAGATTTGTTAGTGGCTCACCCCCCCTTTGTGTTCTGACTCTCTTTGTTCTGACTCTCTTTGTTCTGACTCTCTTTTTTCTAGTTCTAGTTCTTTTCCTTGTCTTTCTCGTGAATTTACGATTCATCATTTTCCGATTTGAAATCCTACGACGTGTTTTGGAACTTTTTTTTTTCATTTATAATATAAAAATATAAAATTATAAAATTATATCTAAACTGTTACTAAATTTGGTATCCAATATTAAATCTTATTGTTTCCAATTATTATTACAATCCAGACAGGTAATAAATTGTGTCATCGGTTCATCAGCTGATCTAGTTTGAAACTCATAATAAGAACACGAACGACTATTACATTTCCTACATTTGAACATATCTGTCATTGCTTCTGGTTTTAATTTATGTTTTAATTTATCTCTTTTAGATAGTTTAAGTAGTAATTCTTCCCAAACTTCGGGGAAAATATCATATCTTGATAAAGATGAAATCCCCCTTGGATCGATATCATTTTTTAAGACTTTTGTTTTGAAGTTTTTATTTTGTAAATAAGAATCAGGTTTTAAATTGGTATAAATAGACCGAATCCTAGATAAATATAATGATTTGAAAATAATATTATCCCAATTCGGCTTTATATTATTTTCCGATGAAAATTTAATTGATGAATTATAAATACTCTGTTCTATTAGACGACTTATTTTTTCATTTTCCATCATCTTGTTAAGTAAGCCATGGGACTGATTACGAATATATACTTTATAACTTGTATTTTCCATTATTAAATATATATTATTTTTTTAATTTTAAATCAAATTTTAATATTCGTAATCATCATAATCCAGATCCAAATACAAGCTACTTGTTTTTTGGTTAATTATTTTGTCATTAGTAACGACTATTGGTTGAATTTCAATTAAATCATTATAATCACAATCATCATTATCCGAATCATAATTACTAAAGTTTTCAAATTTATCACTATAAAACACACTATAATCGCTAATAGTAATATCTGATAAGGTTTTATCTTTATTATATCTTGCAATAAATAGATCTCCATAAACGATTTTTTCAGATGAATCTTCTTCAATAAAGTCGCTCATACCCCCAGGAGGTAAATCATGTGTATTTTCAAAACCATTATCTCCGTCGTACCAACCAAAGCAACAAATGACCGAGCCTTCAAAATTCCATGAATATAATTTAATTAATTCATTAATCCCTTGACTTTTTGACGATTTTATAAGTTTTTTTATAGTATTTGTTTCTGTAATATTTAATTCATCCATTTCCCCATCTTTCAAAATCTGAATACATTTCATAATAAATATAATTTTATATTATATTTTTAAGTATAGTAAATGAGATTTAAAGCAGAGAATGAATTTAACCTAAGGATAAAAGAATCAGAAAAAATTAAAATAAAATATCCGAATCGGATTCCTATTATTATTGAAAGAGCGGATAAATGCATGTTAAATGATATAGATAAAACTAAATATTTAGTCCCCAAGGATTTAAATATGAACCAATTTATTTATATCATACGAAAAAGAATTAAATTACATAATTCACAGAGTATCTTTTTTATCGTTGGAAATAATATTTGTCCAAGTAATGTCACTCTAGATAGTATTTATGATGAATATAAAGATGAAGATGGTTTCTTATATATTGTTTATACTTCAGAAAATACCTTTGGATAAAAATATTTTATAGTATATCAATATATGAAAAATTTAATTATTTACTCTCTCTTGTCGATTTTATTGCTCTACTTATTATTCAAGCCTGATGGAAAATATAATCCGACACAGGAAGAAATACAAAGTGATTCATACGTAGATAAAACTAAGACAATTAAGGATTATCCTTATCCTCAGATAAGTAGAACATTCAAAAGATTAAGTCATGGAAAGCCACCTCTGCCTCTCAATAATGACGAAAAAATTTTACCTTCTGGAGAAAAGGATTTAAACCTGATCAGAACCGGTAACCATGATCATGTCAAAACAAGGATGTATTTACCCGATTATTATCGTAAAGATAGACTATCGGGTAATCCCACATCAACCGAAGAACTTAGACCTTTCCTAACAGATAAAGATAAATCTGAAAATTCGTGGACAGATAAAAATATTTCGGAACATCCTAAATTTTACAATGCTGATGCGAAAGATGAATTAACTAATATAGGCTCTTTTTTCGATGAAAATAATAATTATGTCGATAAAACATCATCGAATAGCGAATCATTACATAGTGATAGCTGCTATAAAGATAAGAGCGGATCAACTTTCTGTGAAGATAATACAAGACTTCAGTTAATACCACCAAAGTTAATTAGTGATCCCAATAGCTGTCTTGTTCTGAACACCATAGGACCTTACAAAGATTTATCTAAAATTGAAGATAGTAAAGATAAAGTAATCAATGGAGGAACGTTTTATGATAATATCAAAGCATCATTGAAACATAATGAATCATTTTCATCATTTAATAATAATCCAATTGAGATCTTACTCAGCTATTAAGATAAATACATTTATCATTTATTCCTATATCATATTTTTTACACCATGAAATTGCCATATCAATTTGTTTATGACTCGGATATGTTTTAATGAGACTATTTTCAATCATATAGATTCCTTTATTAATACTTTTGATTTGTCGGACTGTGTAATCATTTATATATTTTACTAATTTATTAAAAAACATATGATTGGGTAATAAATTCAGTTTCAAATCTTTGAATGAATGACATAATCGGTTAACTAAATCCTTATTATATCCCTTGAAATTTAGACAAACGATATATTTCTCTGAATTTGAATTACGACTTATCTTGGGTTTGTGTAAATATACATTTTCATATGATAAATTTAATAAATATAATAAATCAATTGTATCAACCAAAAATGTATCAAATATTTTACAAATAAACGTACCACCTTTTTTCTGAATATTCAAAGCCATAAATATTTCACTGTAAATTAATCTCAACGAATTAAATTCTTGGTTAGAATAATCACTGGAATAATCAAACCCACCATCTCCTGTCACTAGATTACAGGTACCTTTCCCCACGGTTTTAATCATTGATAGTAAGTTCATGAAATCACATAAGTCACCATTTTTCTTTTCACCAAGAATGAATTCAATATTATACTGTTTTATAACATTATTCCATATTGGTATACTTTTATCACTAGATAATAATGAATTAGCATAAATATTTAAATTATTATTACCCATTAAATGTATTATTGCTTGAATAAACCCACCTGGAGCTTCGGCAAAAGAACAAATATTACTACCTTTGTCTAGAGTGAGATTATATTCATAAAATATTTCTCTAAATTTAAAATAAGAACGACTTACGGGAACAATATTCGCTATATTTTTTTTACGATATGATGAATTGAATACATATTCATAATTATGTATTTGTTTCTTAGCCCTGTCCCACTCCCCGACCCATTTATCTATCCTTGATTTAGCACGGTTTAATTCTTTTTGTAAATATTCTAAGATAAATGTATCCTTCGCATCGGATAGAGCTCTGCTATCTTTTACACTGATAAGATACGACATTATTTCATTTCTCTCTTTGTTTTTAAGTTAAAAAAAGAATAATAAGAATCACAATAAGATTAGATTACCATCTTAAGAAGATATAGCCAAAGCAATCCACAGCCCTAAGATAAGTAATACAATTGCTATGACATCTGTTGATCTACTCTTATCTGGATAAAGACTATCATATGAATTAATTACATCGTAAAGACGAAAATTATGATTCATACAATTTGTTCCTTCCTCATTTTCCTTCGCTATCTTGATATCCATTATCTTAGTATTATTCTGTAAAGCAGAGATTGTATACTCATTGTTACCCGTCTTAAATGTTTCTCTAATCGTTTTATCACATCCGATATCATAATTATTCTCACAACAGCCATATTTACCACAATCATCATCTTTGGGACCATAATGTTCATTGTATTCCGCAATCAAATACTCCAATGAGGGACAGTTTGAATGATCTCTTGAACGAGGAAGAACGCGATAATGACTAAGTGTAATATCATTGAAATCAAGATAGGTATGTTTAGACGTACATTGTAAATAAATCTTACAGCAACCGAATTTCTCTTCGTCGCACGCGTGATGACGATGAGATTCTCTCAGGTATAAGGAAGCGCTTGTACCATTAATAGATGATGTTACTGATAAGACAATCACAAAGACAATCACAAGGATAATCAGGGATACTAGTATCACAATACCCCTCGCTAGACAAGGTTCCCTGACGAAGAACTCTCGTAAACGATTCTTCCTTGGCCCGAGATTGACAAGAGCATCATCTTCAGAAGATAGACGCTCCATAGATAACTAATTTATGTTACTGAATATCACTTCCAAGTTATCAAATTTCGCTAAGTTAAATGATCATAAAAAAATTAATCATCAGTGTAAGATGAATACTTTATCAAATGATCCTTATCTCTATACGATTGATAACTTTATAACAGATAAAGAATGTAAATTTATCATTAATAAGGCCAAAGATAACCTGGTGGCCGCAGGTGTTTCTAGGATGGACAACGAAAAAAAATTTAAACCAGGTGAATATAAGGGTAGAACAAATTCATCCTATTGGATGGCTCTTGATAAATACCCCGAAACATTAAAGATCGCTAGGAAAATAGCCGATAAGATCAAGTGTAACTATAAACATTTCGAGAGTTTTCAAGTGATTCATTACTTGGAAAACGAAGAATATCAATATCATTATGATGCATATGATATTGAGGAAAAAGAAAAATATGAAAAATTCTGCGGCTTGCGAGGTAATCGCTTGAGAACCGTATTAGTATATCTCAACGACGTTGAAGAGGGCGGGTCCACTGGTTTTGATTCGCTAGATGAGTATGAAGGACCGATCCAAGTTCAGGCTAAAAAAGGAAGAATGGTTGTTTTTACTAATGTTAATGATGATGGAACAGTAAATATGAAGTCTAGACATGCCGGATTACCCATTATCAAGGGTGAGAAATGGGCTTTTAATCTGTGGCTAAGAGAAAGAGAATAATATTTACTTCTTCTCAAAGATCTCCATTGCGGTCACCGCGTAATACGAGTTAGTGTTGGATTTGGTCGCTAGCTCATCGACGCTCCATGAGCGGTGTACTCTCCGACGACATATCGGTTCTTCCCGCCTTCACTGGGTCCCAAGTTTCTTCTCCTGTGTCTCTGTGTACCCAGTAAATGTCATCGGAGTCTTCCCAAGAAACCTCCTCAGTCCATTCATCCGGGTTGCCCGGAGTAATCGTTGCGTAATGCTTCTCGGCTGCTTTATATTTCGCTCGTTTCTCTTCACGATCTATAAATTCTTTTTTCTGGTCTTCTATAGACGAAATTCCCAACGGGGAAGTCGCGTTTTCGGCCCCTGAAAAGATAGCACCACCTGGTCTCCCCACCCGCTGGCCCCAGGTCGGGGGGCAATTCGGACAAAACCAACCATTACGGTTGTTTTTCCATCCACTTGAGTTTGCTAGGGTCCATTTGCATGAGCATGCACGTGCCTGCACTTTACCAGACGGGGTGAATATCTGTTCTCCATCATGTATACTTACACAATTAGGATTCAGGCACACGCAGTGCCGATTCCGCATTAAGTATGCGGTACCAAGCATCGCCGGCACCGTGCCAACAATAGCACCGGGAACGCCCCCAACAGCGACAACTCCGGCACCTGCGCCTATCGCAGCAGTCGCCGCCATTCTCTTCATCCCTCCCCTTTGAGTTTTTGTATTTCTCCTAGTCCTCTTAACCCTTTTCCTCTTGACTCTTTTACTTCGCTTAACTCTTTGAGACATTTTTATTTTCTTTGAACGCATTATATAAAATAATATATAAAATAATAGTTACTTCTTCTCAAAGATAAACCAATTGTTGAATCCACTTAACTCTCTTAGCAAGGAATTCTTTTCTTTGAGTAGGCCGAATGCCTCGGGGAAATGTTGCTTCAGTGATAAATCCTTTGAATATAATTTATCTAGATGATTGATCATTAATTCAAAGCCACCGAACCCATCTGCATAGGATAAATCTTGGTTATCAAAGAATCCCTTATAATCCTTTTTCACATCTGGTCTAGATAAGACTAAATCATATTCTTTCATTATTTCAATGAATAGTTCAAAGTTCACTAAATATTCTGTAAATGTTTGTCCGATACTATTCATATAAACATCTATCTCTTGACCGAATAGCTTTTCAATCTTATCTTTCTCATAACTGAAATCATCTAATTCATATTTCTTCGTAACCGAATAAACTTTATTTCCAAATTCATCCATCATCTCTAGGTGACCGTGATCTAAATTATTTAATCTTTGAAATACTTTCATACCATCATAGCATGTTCCTATGAAATGACCACCTTTCTTAAGATTTTCAGAAACATTTTGAATATAACTTCTTAAGGTAAGTTCATCGCTGAAATAATAATGAATTGAAAACTGTGATGATATTAAATCAAATCCCTTCTTACCTAATCCCTTATACTTCGGAACTAAGGGTCTTAACTCCTTTGGTAATGCCTTTTGTCTACCATATAAAATATCAATGAGTAATTTATTCCTTTCAACTTGATCACCTACACAGCCTTCTCCACCTGAAATATATTTACTTGTATCGTATTGCATGAATAATACTTTGGTCCTGTCCCCTTGTAAATAAAATCGCTTTGCTGCTTTATTGATATCATTTGAGATATCTAATCCTAGGAAGAATGAAATCGGATTTGAAGATCTTAAATATTTATTGATATCGCCTCCACGACCAATTGATGTGTCTAAAATAGATATTGCTTCATTACCCATGGACGTAATAGAATTGATTAATTTATCCTTCATGTAATTATGAAATTCTCTCAATGAAATATCAGCATCAGAATCAGGATTCTCAACATAATAATCACTCTTTTCTTTATCTCCATCAAAATCAATCTTATCTAGTGATCCTGTAATATTCAATTCAGTAACCGGATTTTGAATTGTTGACCAAACATTTGAGGCTGTATGACTATCATTAGGTCTGGTTTTATCATCTCTTACACGCAAAGGAATCCATTGATAGCCGAATGGATTAGTAGGTTCATACCTCATTTCATAAATTTGTCCATCTTGAACAACAGTCTTATCTTTGAGACATGTTAATTTATCTTTTGTTAAGGGAATGTTACAGATATGAATAGAATCTTTTTCAGATGGTGGATTAAATAGTATCTCATTTTGTTTACGATTATCGTATCCCATAATTTTCCAAGTAAAATCTGTAGTTACATCTTTCTTGATATCATAACCAACATATAAATGAACTTGTTGACATTTAACGACTCGTTTATTTTTTGTAAATGATGTTATTTTATTTACTCGTTTACTCTTGATCTCTTCTTTTTCAAACTTAACTCTGAAATCAATTGTATTTTCTTCTGGAGGCTTCCATTTATAATTCTGATACCACGTGACACCAATATTATCAACAACATTATCTTCACTATTTGAAGAGACAGGTAAATTCATGGGCATGAAGATTAAACCATCAATCGTATATTCATAATTATCTTTCTTAGCCAAATCTAAGATCTTCTTACTCATTTTACCAATACCACCGAGATTCGTATATTTAGTAGGATCATTCTTATCTTTCTTCAGAACCTTGGGTCCATCATAATACTGTTTGTAACCAATTCTGATTGTATCCTTCATATCAATATCCTTATCTGAGTTAGACCATTTCATTGAATAAATACCATCCCTCAAAGAACTCAGAGTAGAAGGCGATATCTCAACTTTCGTTTTGAAATCATGTAATATCTTATGACGACTAGGTAAATCCTTCTTTGAGAGCCATGGTAATGTATAGGGATGATTAGGATATTCACCCGAATCCATATAGTAAATATCAAATATCATAAATAATTTAATATCCTTGCCTTTTCTATCTTTTGTAATATATTCACCATCCAGGATACAAGATCCCTGACCCTTGAATGATAATCCAGTATAAATAATTTGTTTCTTCTGAGTAATCAAATATCCTTCATGATTCTTATCAATGAATAATTCAGCTCTTATACCGTCAGCCTTCTCGGTCACAACATATCCTTTCAGAATATTATGAGGATAGTCTGGATTCAACATCTGTTTGCTCATAGATACTGGCTGAGGACCAACAAAATTAATTCTTTCTCCATTTTGTTCTGTTAGTGTTTTGTATTCTTGTAAGATATCATTGGATTTACGATTTCCAACGAGTAAACTTGTATCATTGATTACTGCTAATAGATGACCGATCAATTCACCTAATTTAAGATTAACTAAATCAATAAAACGTTTATCTTTACTCAGACCTAAACTCTTCGGACCCCATGAAGGTAAAGGTTTGTCCGACGAACCACCTTTTTGTTCTTTCTTTGAACCATCTTTCTTTGAACCTGCCATCGTTTCTCCGCTATCCTCTAAACCACTGATAAACAAGAAGGGAACATAAAACGTCCCGTCAAAACCCTTAGTAATCTCCTCATTATAGATTTTATCATAGTCTTCATTCGCCAGACGGTCATTTTCTGACGGTGGTGGATAAACAGTATATTTAACATAGTTATGATTCTTAGGAGAATCTTCATAATCAGCTGTATAATTTTCTTGTATACCATCAAATAAGATTTGTTTTTCATTCCCCTGAATCAACCAGAATAACCATTGTTTATCAGGATACCAATAACTCATATATATTAAATCCATAGGATCTCCTTTTAATGCAGCAGCCTTTGACCACGCTGTATTCATCGCTGAAACAGAAGGTGTATCATTTGTCACCTGTACATGTTCATCAATCGCGTCGTAATCAGACATGAAATCATAACCAAATTGATCTTCCGCTACATAATAATTTGAACCTCCTGGAGTAAAAGAAGAGCTTTCATCTTTCTTTGTTACTAAAGATACTTGTGCCTCATAATCTTCTTCTGATAAACCTTCTTTCGACCAATCAGAATAAACTCTTTTAGAGAATTCTTCAATCGGCTTCTTCCCCGAAATATCACTGTATCCAATATACTCGATCTCTAACTCATATATTTCTTTACCCGTCAGAACACGCGAATCAACTAAATTCTTCGCTAAATTATAAGTCCTTCTCTTGGGATTATACGTATTACTTTTGACCGCGGTTAAATCAATCCGAAATAGATTATCATTCGTGACAAACGACAATCTTTTCTTGTAACGATAATATTTAGAGGATCCCTTTAATGAATCCTTAAACTTGATCACTTCCGGATCATCGTTATCTAGATTAATTTCTTTCTTAAGATTAATTCTGAAATTATAATCCGTATTCACAATCTGATCAAAGCTTAAGGATGGATTTTTATCATCTTTGTTTGATACTTTTTTCATGAATGTTGTTGTCGGAATATCGGTGATTGAATTTGTCTTACAATATTTTTTGATATTCTGAACTCCAGAAATTGTACATCTGATAGTTGATAAACCACTTTTCTCTAATCTGATATTCTGAGACCGAATATCTAAATCATTAGTTTCACTCTTGAACTTGAAGTTCTGTCTTAAATCATTCAGAACTTTTAGAAATTCTGGTTTATTTAATGAATTGCGAGGATGAGAACCATAAATCCACTCTAACTCAAGATCACTCGTAGTAACCGATTTCTTCATAAATTGTTGTATTGTTTCATAAGGCTTACCTTTCCTATTTGTATCCAAGATGTTCATTATATATTAAGTAAAGTTATTATTTTAAATAACTCATAAAATCAAATTTTTTTAAAATATATATATAATGAAAAGGACAAAATATACTAAGAAAAGATATAGAAAACGACACAAAAAAACAAAGAGTAAACGATACACGAGAAAAAGAAATAAGAGGGGGGGTGCGCGAAGAAGCCCAGCACCCGAACATCTTTATGAACATCCAGGATCTATAATTAATGAAGGTAAAGGTAAAGGTAGGGTCAAAACATTGGAGGAACAGGAACCTGTAATTTCAAGTGAAGGAGACATTGAACTTTTAAGATTAAATGAATTACCCCAAAATATTATGTATTTGTTTAATAATAATTGTATAGTTGCAATCTTTGTAGAAACTGGTAATAAAATACATATCCCAATATTATTTAAACTTAAACAAGGCGATATATCACTCCAAATAGACCGAAATATCGAAAGTATCAGGGAAATGACGGAACGTTTTGTGGAAAGAAACGAGAGGGAAATGCGAGAGAGAAATGCGCGAAATTTATCAACGTCGTGGCATAAAGGAATAACTGGGATGGAGGCAAGGTTTAGGGAAATAAAAAATAATTCAGATAATTTGTGTGGACAATTTTTAATAGATGCTTTAAAACTTCTAAATAAGAAAGGGATAATAAATGATGATACATTAATATCTCTAACTGCAGCTGATACTAGTGGAGACGCTTCAAAATTAATTCTATTTTATAAAAGGTTGGGCTTTAGAATTAAGACCGGACAGGTGGGAATTACCCCTCCTCAAGAACTTATGGATTAGATAATGATTCATCA
>Ga0315336_1002044_pt1 | contig 33415 bp, 23 predicted proteins | sample ASW5metaG_FD_204512 | JGI IMG/M metagenome (GOLD analysis project Ga0315336, IMG submission 204512) | Ammonia-oxidizing marine archaeal communities from Monterey Bay, California, United States - ASW #5 | ecosystem: Environmental > Aquatic > Marine > Intertidal zone | place: USA: California...
GCCCAGCCCGTCATGGAGGTCCAGGTCCCGTCGGTGCTCGACGACACGCTGACGGAACCCGGGCACCACGTGATGTCCGTCTGGGGACTCTACGCACCGGTACACCCCTGCAATGGCGACTGGGACTCGATCCGGGAATCGGTCGGTGAACGACTGATCGATGTCCTCTCGGAGTACGCCCCGGATTTGCGCGAGTGCCTGGTCGACTGGTCGTTGTTTACTCCAGCCGATCTGGAACGCCGTGTTTCGCTCACGGACGGGAACATCAGGCATCTTGACATCGTCCCGGACCAGTTCCTGGACCAGCGACCGATGTCCGGCTGGTCCGGATACGGGACCCCGATCGATGGTCTTTTACTTTGTGGAGCTGGCACGCATCCCGGCGGAGAAGTGACCGGTGCATGCGGCCACAACGCCGCCCACGTTATTCTTGAGTCTCTCTGACCTGGTCACGACATGCCTCACCTGGGCCCACCGGACGCTATACTCGTGGGGAAGCAGGTGAGTTTCGGGTACAACCGAGCCGATGATCAGCACGCGGTGCTCGGGGACCAGATCCGTCCGCATCTGGACCATTGCCGTTGAGTTCTACGACAGATATAGTGTGGGGCACCGCTGGGCTGGTCGTTCTCGCCTGTTTTCCTGGCTGACTGGCAGCGGCATGTTTCTATCCCCAGATGACGTGTTTACCTCACAGAGTTCAACTCCATGATTATTGACTCACACCAGCATGTTTTTTGGTGGCATCGCGACGATGCCGGGCTGGTCGCCGACCTGGATGAACATAATATCGACCTGGCGTGGCTTTTGACCTGGCACATCCACCCGGCCGAGGCCAGCAAAGACCGTTATTTCAGTGTCCTGAATCCACTTCGTGTCCGTCCTGACGGGACCCATGCGGGGATTACGCTGGAAGATTGTCTGAAGTGTCGAGACAAATATCCCGACCGTTTTGTACTTGGTTATTGTCCCCAGCCACTTTTGGGCAACGCGCCTGAGTTGTTTGAGGCAGCCTACAAGATGTATGGCGTGCGGGTCTGTGGCGAGTGGAAGTTTCGCATGCTCTTCGATGACCCGCGCTGCATTAACCTCTACCGAAAGGCAGGAGAGTTGGGGTGCCCCGTAGTTCTCCACCTCGACGTTCCCTATCTAAAGGGTGAAAACGGTGAGAGACAATATGATGACAAATGGTACGGCGGCACGGTTGCCAATTTAGAGCGGGCGCTCGTCGCCTGCCCTGAAACAACTTTTATTGGCCATGCACCTGGATTCTGGCGAGAAATCAGTGGTGACGCCCAGGACGATCCAGAAATCTACCCGACCGGCCCGGTGGTCCCCGGGGGAAAACTGGTTCCTCTGTTCGAGACTTATCCAAACTTGTGCGCCGACCTGTCGGCCGGCTCAGCCCTTGCGGCACTCAATAGAGATCCTGAACATGCAAAACTGTTTTTCAACCAGTTTGCAGACCGGCTCCTTTTTGGCCGCGATCATTACGGGGGCGAATTACAAGACTTTCTGATCACGCTCGACCTTCCCGAAGCAATTTCGAACAAGATCTATTATGAGAACGCGCAGCGCCTGGTAAACTCATGATTCCAAACCCGCTCTAGAGCTGACCTGGCAGCGGATCAAAACCGGGACCCGCAACGATTAAGAAGAATGCACACGGTTTTACCCGCCCTTTCATTCAAGGAGAACTCGCATGACCGAACACAGCTTAGATGTACCGCTCAAAACAGCTTCATGGCCTGCGGATCCCTTGCCCGAGATGCCCCTGCCTGCTGAACAAATCACCGCCGGTAATCCAGTTGCACGAGGCACCGTGGTTCACCAGTCCAAAGATAAAAAGGTCTCTTGCGGCTACTGGACTTGCACCGAGGGAGAGTTTGACTGGGATTTCCAATGGGATGAATTCGTGCACGTGTTCGAAGGCGAAGTCACAATTACCGACGAGTATGGAAACGTCTACTCGTTGGGGCCCAATGACTCTGCGCATTTCCCATTAGGTCTTAAAACCCACTGGCACGTCAAAACTCTTGTCAGGAAGTACTTCGTTCTTCGCACTCCTGAACCTTTTGAGCTGTGAGTGGTTGACCGCGGCTCCAGCTGCAAGTCCAAAATACCGTTTGTTGATCTCCCTTACCCTTGAGTCCCCCATGACCATCACGCGAGTTCACCATCACACGTTTACCGTCAGCAACATGGACCAGTCGATCACGTTTTATCGCGACCACCTTGGCTTTACGCTGATGTACGACAAGGTTCGCGAGAACCTTCCGGCCTACGACAAAGTGATGCAACTTTCCGACGTGAAACTCCGCGTTGTGTTGTTGAGTGACCCGACCGACGAGACAGTCATCGCGCTATTGGAGTACTACCATCCGCAACCGGTGGTTCGTGAAATGAGCAATGTTTTCGTCGGATCTTCCGCGCTGGCCGTACAAACCGACGATATCGATGCTGATTATGAACGTCTCAAACAAGTGGGGGTCCAGTTCACGAGTGAACCGGTTGACGTGGTCCGCGATGGAAAACTTGCGGCACGACTGGTTTATGCACTGGATCCTGATAACATCGCCATTGAACTCTACCAACCAGCCACCGACTGACGGGGCAAGGCCCCATCTGGAAAAAGTCCGTAAACTACCCTGCCTGGCAAACATTCTGACTGATTCTCCATGCCTACACTCGACGGCGTTGTACCGGTAATCCCTACTCCGTTTTCTGACGACGAGTCGATCGACGAGTCGTCACTTCGCCGGACAGTCGCTTTTGTGGCCCAGCGCCAGATGGCAGGCCTTTGCCTGCCCGCTTACGGAAGTGAATTTTACAAGCTCACCGATGCCGAGCGGGAAACGGTTGTGGGAATCGCGATCGACCAGGCCAGCGGGAAAATCCCGGTCGTTGCCCAGGCCAATCACCCTTCGGTCAAAGTAGCCTGTGACCTGGCCCGCGGTTACGAACGAATGGGCGCCAACATTGTCAGCTTTGCAATCCCGCGACAATTTGGTGCGACCGATGCCGACCGGCTGCATTACTGCGGACAGATAGCCGATGCGGTGACATGCCCGGTCCTTATCCAAGACTTCAACCCGGGCGGTCCCACGGTGGGAGTTGAGTTTATCGAGGCCGCACACCACGCCCATCCGAATATTGCCTATTTCAAACTCGAAGAACCTTTGGTCGTCGACAAGCTGATCCAAGTCCGCGAAAAATTAGCGGGAAAGGTGGGAGTCCTCGGGGGCTGGGGTGGCTACTACATGATCGAGTCGCTACCGGCCGGGATCTGCGGGATCATGCCCGGCGTGCCAATTTGCGATCTGTTGGAAAAAGTCTACCGGACCCATCGCAAGGGAAATCCACAAACCGCGTACGAACTCTTCAGCAAGCTGTTGCCTTACATAGCATTTTCGCTCCAGGATTTTGAACTATTTCTGCAAATGGAAAAACGCCTGATGGTTCGGCGAGGCCTGTTCGAAACCACCCGCTGCCGGTCGTTAACCCGTACACTCAGTGCCGAAGTATCGTCCCATATTGATTTCTTGCTTGATCAAATGGAAACGGTTTTGAAGTCAGAAAATGTAAACCGGTAAGGGAGAACTTCGGCAGTCGCATGCACTGGATTGACTGGTTCATCACGATTGGGTGTCTTGCGGGTTTGTCGCTCGGTGCCTGCTGGACCTTTCGATACATGCAGGGGGTCGCCGACTTCCTGGCAGCAAATCGTTCCGGCGGTCGTTATCTTGTTTCGGTCGCGCGGGGAATGTCTTCCTTTGGCGCCGTGTCGATGGTTGCCACCCTGGAGGCTTACTATGTCTCGGGGTTCCCACCAATCTGGTGGCAATTGATGAGAATCCCGGTCGCCATAGTGATTGTGCTCTCGGGGTGGGTCTATTACCGGTTTCGTCAAACCCGGAGCTTTACGCTGGCCCAGTTTTACGAAAAGCGCTACAGCAAGTTCACGCGGATCTACGCAGGAATCGTTGCCTGGATTGCCGGAATCGTAAATTTTGGAATCTTTCCGGCCATTGCGTCTCGATTTTTCATTTATTTCTGTGATCTGGGTTCCTACCCTGTTTCTGTTGGCGGGTTGGAAATTGACCTGGTCTTCGCTGGAATTATGCTCGCCACGCTTGCGATCGCACTTTTATACACATGCCTGGGTGGGCAAATCACCGTCATGGTTACCGATTGCGCGCAGGGAGTGTTTACCGGCGTGCTGTTTGTCATCCTGGCCTTTTACCTGCTCCACAGGTTTGCCTGGACCGAAGTCACCGCCTCGCTATTGACTGCACCAGCTGGTCACTCAATGGTTAATCCGTACGACACGGCCCGAGTGCAACATTTCAACATGTGGTTTTACTTGATTGATATCTTCGGCGCATTTTATGTTTTCGGAAACTGGCAGGGATCCCAGGCGTACGACACCTCCGCCTTGAGCCCACACGAACAAAAAATGGGGAATATCATCAGTACCTGGAGAACCGTACCGCAAACTCTGTTGATCATTCTTATCCCGATCTGTGTCTTTGCTTTTCTGCAAGTCGACGCCCAAAGCAACCAGGCAGAAATGATCAACTCTGCCATTGGAGAGATCTCTAATAAAAATATTGCCAGTCAAATGACAGTGCCGATTGCCCTGTCACACATCCTTCCCGTGGGATTGAAGGGATTGTTCTGCGTTGCCATGCTCTTTTTCCTGATCACCACACAAGATACTTACCTGCATTCCTGGGGCAGTATTTTTATTCAGGATGTGGTGCTGCCCTTCCGAAAAAAACCTTTCTCGCCACAATTCCACGTGACGTTGCTTCGGCTTTCAATTATTGGCGTAGGCCTGTTTGCCTTTATCTTTAGCTTGTTTTTTGAACAGCGACAGTACATTCTGATGTTTTTTGCTCTCACGGGAGCCATCATCAGTGGGGCAGGTGCTATGCTCGCAGGTGGCCTCTACTGGCCACGAGGAACCGCCACTGGAGCATGTGTAGCGCTCACCATCGGCTGGATCATTCCCGTTACGAAGCTCGCCAATGGCCAGGTCCTGGCACGGATGTTCGATGACGTACCTGTCGAAGAAAGAGGACACCTGCTCGAAACTGCCTATTGGCTCGATGGGATGAACGATCAATATGTCTGGTTCTGGACTATGATGTCATGCATTGCGAGCTATGTCATCTTTTCACTGCTCACCTGTCGCCGACCCATCAACCTGGATCGAGTGCTGAATCGGGGAAAGTATGCCAAGGAAGTTGAACGTGTCGACATGAAAGACGAGGCCAGTTCCATCTGGTGGAAAATTCTTGGTATCACCAAAGAATTCACCCGCACAGATCGCTGGCTGGCAACAACGGTCATTGGTTGGAACTTTGGATGGTTCGGAATTTTTTTGATTGGCACCTGTTATAATGCCCTGGTCAGTCCACTTACCGATCTATTCTGGACGCGGTTTTGGCTAATCTGGGTTTGGATCAATTTGCTGATATCGGTCCCCATTGCAATCTGGTTTGCAATTGGCGCGATGAAAGATATCCGTAGTCTCTTCAGTCGGCTTAGCACAATGCGCAGGGATCAATCGGACATGGGAATGGTCACCAGCGACGAAAAGGGATAAAAATACTCGTTCACCAACGGCTGTTAACACGCTCTCAAATCGTTCAGAAAGGCTCCGGACCAGAAGCTTAACGGCCCCCACTGGTCTGCGAAACGTATCATGAATCCACCAGTAAAGATCGGGATGATCGGCCTCGACACGTCGCACGTGCCAAGCTTCACCAAATTATTAAATGATTCGAACCAGGAAGATCACGTTCCGGGAGGTTGTGTGGTCGCCGCCTATCCCGGTGGTTCGAAAGATTTGGAACTCAGCTGGGGGCGGGTCGATGGATATACCAAAGATCTCCGCGAGAATTTCGGCGTTGAGATTCTCGACAGCCCGGCAGCAGTTGCCGAAGCGGTCGATGTGGTATTCATCATGTCGGTCGACGGGCGTGTTCACCTCGCACAGTTTCGCGAAATCGTTCCCTTCAAAAAACCTACCTTTATCGATAAACCATTTGCCTTGAACTCTGGGGAAGCCGAAGAAATTTTCCGGCTGGCCAACGACGCCGGCGTGGTCGTCATGAGCAGTTCTGCCATGCGGTTCATCGATTTACTGGTCGACGCGCTCGCCAAAGGTGATGACCCCGTTTTGGGTTGTAATGTCTTTGGCCCGATGCCCGAAGAACCGACCCAGCCAGGCTTGTTCTGGTATGGAATCCACACCATGGAAATGGTGGTTACCGTGATGGGTATCGGCTGCCAGGAGGTACGCGTGGTGCGCACCCAGGACGCCGATCTTGTCACCCTGCGTTACCCGGACGGACGACTCGCATCGCTGCATGGACTCCGCAACGGCACCAACCAATTCGGGCTTACTATTCACCGGGCTGAACAGGGGCCACAATTCATTGACATCAACGCGACACCGCGGCTGCGCTACGCGGCATTGGTTGAAGCGATTATGAGCCATCTTCCAAACGGGACGACACCAATCCCACCCGTCGACACGCTGGAAGTCATCCGACTCATCGAGGCAGCCAATGAAAGCCGTGAAACAGATGGAAAGCCGGTGTGCGTAACCCAGTGATGCGCCTGATCTTGAAAGATGCAACTTAACGGTTCACCGAAAAAAGCACAATGAAATATCGAAAACTTGGCAACACCGACCTCGACATCTCCACCGTTTCGCTTGGCTGCTGGGCATTTATGGGGGGAGATTTGTGGGGTGATCAAGAACAACACGAACTCGATGACATTGTCGGCGCCGCGCTGGATGTGGGAATCAATCTCTTCGACACGGCAGAAGGGTATGGGGACGGTTCCTCAGAACAACGACTCGGGCGAGCACTCGGCAACCGGCGCAACAGCGCCCTGATTGCGACAAAAGTAAGCGGTCAGCACATTGCTCCCGATGATTTGCGTAAGGCGTGCGAGCGCAGCCTCAAAAACCTCGGGTCCGATACCATTGATCTTTATCAGTTGCACTGGCCCAACCATTCGATTCCGCTGGCCGATTCGGTCGGAGCGCTAAAATCGCTCCAGGAAGAAGGTAAAGTTCGCGAGATCGGCGTCAGCAATTTCGGGCCACTCGATTTAGAAGATCTGGTCAGTACCGGGCGAGTCGAATCCAACCAGCTTCTCTACAGCATGCTGGCTCGCATGATTGAACACGATGTCGTACCCCGCTGCGTCGAACATCATTTGAGTATCCTTTGCTACTCACCACTTGCCCAGGGCCTGCTCAGCGGGAAATGGAAAACAGCCGACGAAGTCTCTGAAAGCCGGGCTCGCAACCGCCTGTTTTCGAACAACAGGCCTGAAACACTGCACGACGAAGCTGGTTGCGAAGAAGAAATGTTTGCAAGCCTGGCCAAGATTCGAGAAATCAGCAACGAGCTTGGGCAATCGATGGCAACCGTTGCCCTGGCATGGTGTCTGCACAAGCCTGGCGTGACGACCGTGCTGGCCGGTGCGCGGTCACCGGAACAGATTGCGCTCAACGCCCAAGCCGCCGAATTGCAACTCGATTCAGGGATTGTCGACCAGCTCGATGCTGCATCCCAACCGGTTAAAGACAAGCTCGGGACGAATCTTGATATTCTGCTGACCGGGGAACGGATCCGCTACCGTTAATGGTGAATCGGGCATTTGCGGCAGGTTCGATGGCTTCTCTAACCCACGGTGAAATATGAAACGCTCACTCCATCTCCATCTCCAGTTGGTCCTGGTGCTCACCTGGTCAGCGAGCCTTGCCATGTTCAGTCTGGCGGTTTGTGGCAACGTCTGTATCGCGACCGAGATAAAACCGCTTGAGGGAGATCGATTTTCCGTGTCGGTCGCAGCCGATGGCAGGATTCTCCTTACCGTGGGCAATGACAAATACGAGATCACCTCGTCGTATTCGTATCCAGGGGAAAAGATCGGTTACCATCGACTAGGCACCGCGGACCGGGAAAAATCCGCCTGGCTTCTCAAGAACGAAACCAGCGGACCCAATGCCACCCAGGTTCATGCCGCCGGCAAGCACTATGCGTTGCGACGAACAATCGCTGTCACAAAAAATCGAATCGATGTCTGCGACACCATTACGAACACAACCGATAAAGATGTCGGTATCCTTATCCGACACGAGGTGATTCCGAGTGCTCAGCCCGAGGAGATACGACTCTGCGGCGTGCCGGCCGAGGCCGGGAACTGGGCCGAGAACCCAACACTCTTTTTCCGCTCTGAAGGCGGTGCCCTGGGCATGATGGTCGTAGACAATGTTTCTCGCGTGCAGTTTTTTGCGACTGCAACGGACATTGCTGGTGCGTTCGGCCTGCGCAATATGGCCTTACGCCCCGGCAAGAGCGTGAGCCTGAAATGGAGTCTTTATCCTTTCGCTGCAGGTGAAAACTATTTCACGTTCATCAATCACCTTCGAGAAGTTCTCGGCGTGAATCAAACGATTCCAGGACCAGGGGGCTGGTTTGACGCAACCAAGCCCCCACTTTGGCAAGCGTGGCAAGACCCAAAACCGCTGCGTGAAACGCTTGACCGTAATCAATTGAAAGTCGTCCTGCTCTCACCATGGCTTGACTATGAGAATATTCACCGGCAAACGAAACAACTCGTCTGGCGCGACGGGTATGTCCCGCTGATGAAACAGTCGATCGAAGTCCTTCACAAGATTGATCCTGAAATCCAGGTGATGGCCTGCCTGGAAGCTCCATTTGTAGGACTACCCGATACGCTTGTCGACGATCTTTACCAGGTCGTACCCGAGCCCAAGAAACAGGGCTATTACGATATGACCGACCAAATGGTGGAAGTCTTTGAGCAACATCCCCAGTCGTGGCAACGTTGGCAGGACTCGCTGGTCTATAACGAGGATGGGCTCACGAAATTTGAACTCTATTACCGTGAAGGTTTGCCCTTGATTGCTTTGACCGTTCGCCCAATTGTCGGTAACGGGCAACATACATTCTTGATGGATCAGGCCCGGTTTGTCATCGAAGAAGCCGGGTTTGATGGTTATTACATCGATTCTTTTACTGGTGCCCAACATTGGTATTACGGTTACTCGTACGATCGCTGGGATGGCATTACCGTCGACATCAGTTCGGAAACAGGAAAGATCGTGCGAAGGTTTACCGATTTGGCCCTGGCCGGTACCACTTCACGCAAAGAAGTCATCGAGTATGGGGTCAGCAGAGGCAAGCTCGTGCTCGTCAACGGTCATCCCATCACCGAAGATACGCAATCGCTGGGCCACTTGTCATTCAACGAATCAGAATGGGTCTTTGAACCTCTCGAGTGGATGGGCGAAAAACCACCGTATGTGCAAAGGCCGTGCGAAGCACACCTTTCTACACCGCTGGCACTTGGGTTCCGGCCACTTCGCCACGGAGATCAAGGGAAAGCCAACTATGCACAAATCGTTAACAAAGGAGCGATTGCCTTCTTGCGGCATGGCGTGCTGTACTTTCATTATTCGATGGAGATTCCAGCCACCGGGCCGGGAAGTGGCGAATATGGCCCGTTTAATCACATGTTCCCCATCACCCCCACCCACCTCGGCGAAGGATTTGTCGAAGGCAAAGAACGGGTGGTAACCTGCGTGTCCAGGACATTTCAGTGGTCACTTCCGCGCAAGCCAAAAATCTTGCTCTTCGATGAAGCTGGCCGCAAAATCGGGCACACGATGCAACCAGGCAAGACGGCCGCAGGCTGGTCTGTGCCTGTTGAGCTGAACGACTGGCAGCAAATCGCTGTCATCGAATAAAGGCAGGACCTGAAAACAAGCACAGCGCCAGCAAAAGGGCTCCCGGTAACCCGGAACTTTCTATCCCTTCGATACGCTGCGTGTGGGAAGCCCCGGGAAGCATGCCGGGTTAAACGGCCCGTTTACCGAAAGCTGCTTCGATTTTTACAAAGGCGGCCACTAAATTGCGCGCCTCAACTTCACCACAACCCTCGTGAATCGGCACATAGAATTGCCGCCGATCAGCGTCATCGAGATTGGGCAACGGATACACCTGGTCGGGGTCCCCTTCGTAGAGCGGGCCGGTCCACGGATAGCCGCTCGCTCCAAACACGCTTCGCTCACGATACCAGGGAAATTCGGTGACAGGATAACGGTAGGTTTGAACGGGAAACCCTTCGGCTACGAGTGCCTTGATGTAGGTTTCCTTGTCGACAGCCAGGCGGTCAATGTCGAGCGTGAAGAAAACACGCCAATAAGAAGACTCCGACTCGGGAAGTTCCGCCTCCGGCCAGATCGTGCTGACATACGCCTGGCAACCTGCTGAAACCTGCTCTACAAACCGGCGCCGGGCAACAATGTATTCCGGCAACCTTTTCAGTTGCGCACGCCCAATTGCGCACGACAGTTCATCCAGGTTCAGGTTGTGGGCAGCGATTACGTTGTCCCGTACATCAGCTGATTCCGGAAGTCCAAACGGCTTTCCGCGATCGGCAGACCGCCGCATGCGCCAGTACATTTGCTCATCAGTGGTGAAGACAACTCCTCCCTGACTTCCGGTGCTGTGCTGTTTGCCAAACATCGTCGAAAATGACGCTACATCACCCATGGTCCCCACATAGCGGCCCTTATATCTGGTTCCGTGAGCTTGGGCACAATCTTCAATCACGCCAATACCCCGGCTATGGGCCATTTCTACGATTGGGTCGATATCCACTGCGTAGCCAGCCGTATGGGCAACAATAATCGCGCGGGTTCGCTCCGTGATCGCATTGGCTACTTGTTCTGGACCCGTGTTGTGCGAAGCAGGCATGCTGTCGGCAGGAACAGGAATGCAATTATTGAGCACCACCGGCATGAAACTCCCCTGGTCACTGGTGGGAGGCACAATGACTTCGGTGAACGGTTCGATCTCCAGTGCGCGGAGCGCAACCCAAACCGCACTCGATCCTGAATTCACTCCATCGGAAAATCCGCCGCCAAGAAAAGCAGCGAACTCCTGGCAATACCCCTCTTCTTCGGGCCCACTGTAAGAAATATTGTTCGACGCCTCCAAGGCCCGATCCATCACTTTCACAACAACCTGTTTCTCAGCATCCGCATAAGCCTTTCTCACAGGCCACGGTTGACTGCAGACCGGTTGTCCGCCATTGATCGCCAATGTTGAAGCAGTTTTCATTTTTGTCAGATTCCCCCGTGTTTGTAATTCTTTGGGTACGGTCGTGGTGCTGCCAGGCCACACCATCCAGCCCAAGTAAAAAACCAGCCTCGCTTGATAGCAGCACCCCAGCCAGTTGCTGACCCTGGCCATTTCAAATACCATGAGCGGACTAACCTGGGGAAATCCGCCCAAAGTCGACCATGGGCGAACCCTCACTTCTTAGGCACTCACTGCAAAAAAAGTAACATGCAAAGACCTAATATTCTCATTTTCTTGCCTGATGCAATGCAGGCAGCGGTTGTCGACCCGTCGCACGATTGCCATACGCCAAACTTTGATCGAATTGCCTCGCGAGGGGTCCGATTTACCCGTGCACACTGCCCTACCCCAACCTGTTCGCCATCCCGTGCGAGCATGATGACTGGACTTTTACCCCACAATCATGGGGTCCTTCAAGTCGAACACTGCGTCGATGACGACCAATCGGTTTTGCGGGTTGAACATCCCCACTGGGCCCAACACTTATCGAGCGCCGGATACCTGACTGGATTTTTCGGAAAATGGCACGTAGAACGGACCAACCGGGTCGAAGACTTCGGCTGGCAGGTGAATGGGACGGACCTGAGTTCCTCTTATCGAGCCTTGGGACAAGGACCTGCCAAAGGTGAAGAGAAACTTTTGCAGGAGGAAAACCTGGTCCGCTATGAAACCTTGCCACGCGGCTACTCCCCGGTCATGCATTACGGGGTAACGGACGTCCCCGGAGACCGACGGCCGTTTGGAATCATCACACAGATGGCTGGTGAATTCCTGGCGAAAGCCACCAAAGAAAGTCAGCCCTGGGTATGCTGTGCAAGCTTTGCGGAACCCAATACACCCCTGATTGCCGGCCGCGAGGCATTCGAATCTTACGATATCGATGCCATTCGCTTGCCTGAAAATCTACATGACGATTTTTCTGACCGGCCTAACTGGTATCGCCGCCAGCAAGAAATTTTCGATGGAATCACCCCCCGCGAATGGCAGGAATGCCGGGCCGTCTACTACGCCTTGGTCAGTGAACTCGACCAGCAGTGCGGCAAACTGATTGACCAACTCGAGGTGGCAAACGCTTTGGAAAATACCATCGTTGTCATCGTCGGCGATCATGGTCGGTATCTGGGCGCGCATGGATTCGACGCCCACAACTTCGGCCCTTTTGAAGAGGCCTACAATATCCCGCTCGTGATGTCCGGTCCCGGATTCGCCCGCGGTAAAACGACCAAGGCGCTAGTCGGCTTTCAAGATCTGGGGCCCACCTTACTGGAACTCACCGGATCCCAACCGATCGATGTCCCTGATTCTCGATCTTTCGCGCCGGTTCTGACTGATCCTGAAGGAACGGAAGAAAACTACAGACTCGGTTACGCCGAAACCCATGGAACGCGATTCACCCTCCAACAGAGGATCTTGTGGCAAGACCACTGGAAGTTTGTCTTCAATGGCTTTGACTATGACGAACTCTACAACTTGCAAGAAGATCCTCATGAAATGCACAACCTTGCACGAGACCCAGACCAGCAGGAACGTATCGAATCGATGATGAAGGAAATCTGGAGAATCATTCGTGACACCAATGATCGTGCACTTTTGGAAACACACTACGCGCCAATGCGGATCGCCTCGATTGGACCCACCGTGTTGGACGAGTAAATTCAGGAGCACCTCCTCCAAAATCCAAGTGGTTCGACATTCGTCTCAAGCTTCACACGGCTCGTCCAATCCCCAACCCGGGCAAAACTTGCATGAAACTATCACTTTTCACCGTTTCCTATGCCGGACTCTGGGGGCAACAACAGCTCTCCGTGGAAGATACAATCCGCAAGGCTGCGGAACTTGGCTATCAGGGCGTCGAACTGATGGGTAAGCGGCCCCATTTCTCGCCCCTCGACTGGTCTGTGGAAGATTGCCGGGCATTGAAAACTTTACTTGAGCAGCAGAAACTCGAGTTGGCAGCTGTTGCCGGCTACACGAATTTCACCGGCGGCACCGAAGCGCCCGAGGTCCCCTCCGTCGAACTGCAGATTGCTTACGTCGAGCAACTCGCGATGCGAGCCCAAGCGCTGGGTGGCAATCTCGTGCGGATCTTCTCGTCCTACGAGCAACCAGGGGTTGCCCTGGCCGCCCAGTGGCAAAAGACAGTCGATGCGATTGGGGAGTGCTGTGACCGGGCTGCTCGCTATGGTGTAACCGTGGGTATTCAAAACCATCACGATCTTGGCGTGGCTACGAAAACGTTTGCAGAAATGATTCGCCAAATCGATCGCCCTAATGTAACCCCTATGTACGATTGTTGGTCCGTACATCTCCGGGGCGAGGATCTTGCAACGGGTGTGAGACAAATGGCACCCCAAATGCAATTCACGACGGTCGCCGACTACATCACACTGCCGCGCAGCCAGTATCAGCCGGAACTGGTGAATTACCGCGACATCGAACCGGCCTGGACACAAGCGGTTCCCATGGGTGAAGGTGAACTTGACTACCGTACCTTCTTTGACGGGCTCAAAGAGTCGGGGTATGAAGGCTGGGTGTCGTTCGAAATGTGTTCGCCAGTTCGTGGTGGTGGAACCCTTGAGAATCTCGATCATTGCGCGCGGAAGTTTATCGAGTATATGCGTGAGTGGGCGTAGCAAAAATACAAGAATGACATTCCTTTGCCACACCCAAAACTGAGTATTCTTCCTGTTTCTCATCATTTTTCGGCTCGTAGTTTAAAGATACTTGTATGACTACTATCTGTCTTGAAATTGATTGCCGTCACGTGTTCGGTGACGAACTGGTCGACTTTCCATTGCTTGTTGATTTTCAACATCCCGAATTACAAGAGGTGAATGTTGACACCATTGGATTTACTCTCGACCAGGACACTACACAACTTGATCATGAAGTTGAGAGCTTTGATCCCCACGAAGGCCACCTGCGCGGCTGGGTCCGCATACCTCAGTTGTCCGGGACCTCCAATACCCGACTCTCCCTTCACGTGGGAACCCTGGACAAAAAGAGTGAACCGGGTGCGGTTTGGCGGGCGGAAAGCCGCCTGGTGGTGCATGGCTTGCATTCGCCATCGATTGGCGACTCCTCGGGAAAGAACACCAACCTTACGAAGGGCAGCGACGAATTGGGAAACGCGTGGGTGCACCTCCCGTTTTCAGCTCCATTGGAGCTGGCCGATACACTAACGGTTGAAGCCGTCATCGATGATCCACACCCACAAGGCGAAACTCTCCAGGTGGCGGTATCCCAGTGGAAATCGACCAGCGATTTTGGACCTTTTGCAGCCTATGACGCCGGAACTACCGACGGCCTGGATTCAACGGGCTTCTTTGGTGCCGTGTTTGACGGGCGCTATGTCTACTTTGTCCCCCAACACGACCTGGTGACACGCCACGGCAAAGTGCTCCGCTACGACACGCATCAATCTTTCCAAAAACCTGAAAGTTGGGAGGCGTATGACGCGGGCCACACCGATGGACTGAATACCAAGGGATACTATGGTGCCGTTTACGACGGCCGCTATGTCTTTTTCGTACCCCGCCGCGACGCCGAGCAATTTCACTCCCGCGTGTTACGTTACGACACCAATGCAGGTTTTAAAGACCCCTCCAGTTGGCAGGCTTACGACGCTGGCCTCGCTCGGTCCTACCAGTCTGCTGCTTTTGATGGAAGGTATATCTACTTCACGCCAGGCCATACCGTGGTGCATAGGGATGAAGTTGAGCTTCCACCCGATTGCGAATCACCGGCGGTGACCGGCATGGATCCAAATTATTTTCTCCTCGGAAGCAGCCTGGTGCTTCGGCACGATACCCAGGGAGAATTTAAGGACCCGGCCAGCTGGGTCACCCATGATGTTGCGGGAACTGGTGGCTTGAACGTCAGTGATTATGATGGTGCCATCTTCGATGGCCGTTATGTCTATTTCTGTCCCTTAAGTACCAGCGCGGCACTTCGGTACGACACGCAGAGCCCCTTCGATGACCAGTCGTCATGGTCAGCCATCGACGTTGGTCCACTTGATTTCAAGCTTTGCGTTGGTGCAGTTTTCGACGGTCAACATGTCTATTTTGTTCCCTATGGTGAAACGAAGACTGCCATCCGTTATGACACTTCCCGACCATTTACCGAAATCGCCAGCTGGGAAGCATTTGACGTTACGCAAACACCCGACCTGCACACCTGGGGGTTTGATGGAGCTTTTTTTGATGGGCGGTACATTTACTACATACCCTATTACGATGGCGGGGACGGGTTTCACGGTGTCTTGTTGCGTTACGATCCAGGTGGGTCGTTTACCGATCCAGCGAGTTGGAGCTTTGCGGACGGTGGGTTGACCGACGGTCTTAAAACGGTCAGTTTCAATGGCGGGGCCACTGATGGCCGGTACCTTTATTGTGCAGCCTGGATGGATGGCGAAACCCAACCAGAACGTCTCTGCGGCAACGGGCGGGTCCTCCGCTACGACACCACTGGCGATGATGCCACCTTCAGTTTGCAATCCTGCAGTCTTGGCCACAATGGAGGCCTCTGCGCGGCACTTCCCGGACCCCGGTTCCTTGTGAATACGACGGCAGGACCCGTGAGCGCCAGCGCAAACTGCCTTCCCTCGCCGGGACGGTGCTACCTTGCAGGTGTCTTTGATGGCCAGAGTGTAGCCCTGTATGTCAACGGCCAAAAAGTCGATGAACAACAAGCCGCTGGAAGGCTCGTGGATTCCCGAACCGATGTGACGCTCGGCCGCGTCCTGGAAGGATTAGGCCAGTGCCGAGCAAAAATTCAGGAAGTACGCATTACCGCCGGTGTACGCAACCAGAACTGGATTGCCACAACCTGGGAAAATCTTTCAAGTCCAACGGCATTCTGCCCGGTTGTAAATACCTCCGGTGCATAGTCCGGCGCACAGAATTAGTGTAAAAAGGAATTTCTGTCTATAATGGAGAGATGTGATTCTATTCCCTCACAATAGTGTTCCCGGCAGCCATGTACCTCGGTTCTCCACAACAACCCGTTTGGATCACCAGGATTCAGAAGGCGTGCTATGTCGCCAGCGGCATTGTTTTGCTCCTCTTCTCAAATGGCATCACCCTGGCAGGCAGCGACAATTTTGATTCCTACGACACGTCCGGCGGACAGGTCGATCTCATGGGAACCGGTAATGGCGAATTCTTTTACTTAAGTCCGCCCCCACAAGGTACTGGGATGCAACCATCCCATACTTTCGCTGCAGTTGCCAATGGTACTGCCCCTTCGGCACCCAACGTATTGGAAATGACCGATACGGCAACTGATTTTTCTGCCGGTGCCCAACTCCAATCAGCCTTTGCCGTTGATTTACGGGATCCAATGAGCCAGGCACAAATTGCTTTTGATTTCAAAACAACTGCAGGTCCCAACAATCGGGTCAGCATGAGTGTGCGGCCACTTTACTCGATAAACTCGTTTGGGACTGCACAGGACAGCATCAGCAACAACCATAACTCCGGCCTTGGGGATAATGGCCTTTATTTTCTTAACTCGGGGGGCATGCTGGGAGGGCTTGCCAACCACTACACTGGCAATACCTGGTACCACTACAAACTCGATATTCTCCGCCCTACCGGCTCAGGGGGAACTTTTGACTACACGTTGGATGTGACTCGTATGAGCGACAATTTTTCGCTCGGTCAAATCGCATACACAGGTGCCAACGATGCGGGACGCGACTGGCTCACGGGCGTTGGATTCTACCTCTCTTCCAACCCCAATGAAACCATCCTGATCGACAACCTGACGATTGGCCTGCCCCCGATTGAAACCGACACCAAGCGCGAATGGGCTATCGCCAATTCCGGTATGTGGGACGTCCAGTCGAATTGGAACCCTCAGCTCGTCCCCAATTCGAACGAAACACCAGTGCTGTTTGGAAACATGATTAACCAGAACGAAACCGTGGTGACCAACGAGACCGTAACGGCCAGTTCGATCCAATTCGACAATAGCAACTCGTATTTTATCGCCGGAGGGGGCATGGTCCTACTGGACGGCAACACAGGATTGTCGCAGATTGAGGTCGATCAAGGTTCACACCAGTTCACACTCGATGTTGGCTTTGATACGGATGCTACCGTGGATGTCGCCCTCAATTCCCAGCTGACTTTTCAGAACGAATTACGTTTTAACGGCCATACCCTCAACAAAACCGGGAACGGGCAACTCGATATCAATCACATTCCCAATTCAGGGACTGGAGACCTGTTGATCCAGCAGGGAACCATCGGTGGCGTTGGTACCGTAAGCGCTAATATTAATAACGAGGGCGGAATGGTTGCTCCTGGAGTGGGCACCGGGCGTCTCGCAGGCACTGGAAACTACAACCAGCAATCGGGGGGAACGCTTGAAATTGAAATTGGCGGGACAACACCACTCGCCGAGTTTGACAGCCTCAATGTACCAGGAACCGCGACGCTTGACGGTACACTCACGGTCTCTTTAGTCGACCTTGGAACTGGTCTTTTTGATCCTATTGCGGGCAACTCCTTCACAATCCTCTCTGCCGATTCGGGACGGAGCGGCACGTTCAGCGTCGAACAGCTTCCCCTGTTGTCGGGTGACCTGACCTGGAACCTCCAGTATCTTCCGACATCGGTTGTACTCGCTGTCTCAGGAGGTGAAATTCCAGGGGACTACAACGGCAACAACATGGTCGACGCGGCCGATTATTCGGTGTGGCGTGACACACTCGCATCCCTGTCTGACTTACGAGCCGACGGAAATAATAACGGCGTTATCGACCAAGGGGACTATGAGGTATGGAAATCTAACTTCGGGTCCAGTCTTGCCAGCAATACTAATCTGTCTGTGCCAGAACCAACTGGATTGTGGATCGGATTTTTCGGCACTCTACTGGCATTCTTGAGCGGCTACGGAAGACTGCGCGACTTGCCGCGTCGGCGCTCTTAAAACGCGCATCCACGCTCTTCCAAAAGGCGTATCGCGTTGCCGGAATCCACTGGAGCTGGCTTGTGCCCGCACAGTCGAAACCGTCATCCATCATCGTCACGTGCGGAAATCAACGTTCTGGCCTTTTCGGCTCTCCTGCCGATTTCGACGCCCCTGACACTCAGGTACACGCATGTTATACTCCCGGCCATCATGATCACGTTTTCTACACAACTGGCTGACCTCGTATACGAAATTTTTTGCGCTGCCGGATCAGAGCCCGAAGAGGCGGCGTGCATCAGCAATCACCTGGTGCAGGCCAACTTGGCGGGGCACGATTCACACGGCGTGATTCGCATTCCCTACTACATGCGTTGGCTGCGCGAAGACAAAATTCGGCCCAATCAAAAGCTGCAAATCGTCCTCGAGAGTGAGGCGCTGGTCGTAGCGGATGGCCATCTCGGTTACGGACAGGCGTTGGGTGCCCAGGCGGTGCAACTGGGCATTGATATGTCGGGCCGGGTGGGCACAGCCGTCGTCGCAATACGTCGTTGCGCGCACTTGGGACGTATCGGGCACTGGGCCGAGATGGCTGCGGCGGCAGGACGGGTCTCGCTACATTTCGTGACCACCAATGGTTTTGGAATGCTTGTGTCACCACTGGGAGCGGTCGAACGTCGATTGTCCGCAAATCCGCTGGCCGTTGGAATTCCGCGCGGTGATGCGGATCCGATCGTGCTGGATATCTCCACGTCCTCTATTGCAGAAGGCAAGCTGAGGGTTGCGCAAAACAAGGGAATGCAAGTCGCCGCCGGATGTGTGATCGATGGACAGGGAAAACCCACAACGGATCCAGACAAATTTTACGCGGATCCCCCTGGTGCAATCCTGCCTTTCGGGGCTCATAAAGGCTATGGATTAAGTGTGCTGACCGAGTTGCTGGCTGGCGCGCTGACCGGAAATGGATGCAGCCAGCACAATGCACCGCAATTGGAGCAAGGCATGCTTTCGATTTATTTGAATCTACAATCTTTCGAATCGCCAGATGGAGTTCTCCACGAGATGAACCAGTTCGTCGATTTCCTGAAAAGTGCGGCCCTCGACTCACAGACAAAGGAGATCCTTCTACCTGGTGAAATTGAGTCCCGGTGCCGGGCACGGCGAAGTGAGCTGGGAATCGAACTGGATCAGGCAACCTGGGATCAACTGGTTGCAGAGGCACGTCGATTGGGCGTTGACGAATCGCTAATTCGTTCTGCATCAAAGAAGTAACCCTATGGAAAACGAGTTCACGGGACGTGTGGCATTGGTAACCGGCGGCTCGCGAGGGATTGGGCGGGCTACCGCGCTGAAACTGGCCCAGGAAGGTGCCGATGTTGCGATCGGCTATGCGTCCCGACAGGAACCGGCCGAGGACGTCGTTGCGGAGATCAAAGCGCTCGGGCAAAAAGCGATCTGCGGCCCCTGTGATCTGCGCAGCCAGGAACAGATCGACAGCCTGGTGGCTACTACGAGAAAACAATTGGGCCCGATTGAACTGTTGGCCAATTGTGGCGCGATCTGTGATTTTTCAGACCACACGGAAATGACGTACGAATTGTGGTTCGATACCCTGGATGTCAACTTGCACGGTGTGTTTCGTGTGCTGTTTGCCGTGAAAGATGAAATGATCGAGCAACGTTTTGGCCGTATCGTGTTGCTGTCATCGATTGCCGCGTACCGCTTGCGGCCACAGCAGCTACACTATGCCACAGCGAAGGCGGGTGTGGTTACCATGACCGCCTGGTGCGCCGAAGCATTAGGCCCACACAATGTTCGCGCAAACTGTATCGCTCCAGGACTGGTTGATACCGATATGATGCGAGAGTTACCCGAGGACCTGATCACCACCGCCGTAGAAGTAACACCGTTGCGACGGGTCGGGCAGCCAGAGGAAATCGCCGAGTTGACCGCCTTTCTATTGAGCGAACGGTCAAGCTTTATGACCGGACAAACCGTAATCGCGTCCGGCGGGCGGGCAGTGAGGTTCTAAGCCGATGCGTCACCCCGCGTTGAAACCGGGCTTCTGCAACAATGGCGATTTGGCTGAGCTCCTTGGTGGCACGATCTTGGGATTCCCTGACCCAGTCAATTTTTCTGGACAAAATACCTGGCCAGTCACACCAACGTTGCCCATGGTATATTAACGGTTGCAGTCTCTGGGACATCGAAAAATCAGACCGCAAAACCAGGCAGGCGCCGGGATGAGAGTGGATATGATCACGCGCGGGATTTTCATCGTTGCGATTGGTGCGGTGGTGACTGTTTGCCAGGCAGCAGAAAACCGCGTGGACTATTTGAGAGAAATCCAGCCGATCCTGCGCGAGCGGTGCTTTGCCTGTCATGGCGGTTGGAAACAAAAGGCTGGCCTGCGGCTTGATACCGTCGGAGGGATGCTCCGCGGAGGCGACTCGGGGGCGGTGATCACGCGCGGCGATGCGTCGAAAAGCATTCTACTCGAACGTGTCTCCGCTCCAGATATCGCTGAGAGAATGCCGCCTGAACATGAAGGGGATCCGCTTTCGGTTGCGCAGACCGCACTGCTTCGAGCGTGGATCGAACAGGGCGCAGCGGCGCCAGCCGACGAGCAGCCAGAATTGGACCCGCGAGACCACTGGGCATTTCGGCCCATTATTCGACCGGCGGTTCCCGTTGAGGGTCGCCAAGGATGGGGCAAAAATCCCATTGATGCTTTCCTCGGAAAAGAGCACCAGACACACGGACTTACTCCGCAAGCCGAGGCGCCGCGTATCATCCTTTTGAGACGCTTGTACCTGGACCTCATTGGAATACCACCATCGGCTGAAGACATCACAGCGTTTGACAATGACCACTCCTCCGAATGGTATGAGCGAACAGTCAGCCGCCTGCTCGATGATCCGCGTCACGGTGAGCGTTGGGCGCGGCACTGGATGGACATTTGGCGTTACAGCGACTGGTGGGGACTTAGCGGGGTACTCCGTAATAGCCAGAAACACATATGGCACTGGCGCGACTGGATCGTCGAATCACTCAATGCCGATACCCCCTACGCCGAGATGGTCCGGCTGATGTTAGCGGCCGACGAACTGCATCCTAACGACCTCGACCAGCTGCGAGCGACCGGCTACCTCGCGCGAAACTATTTCCTGTTCAATCGCAACCAGTGGATGGAACAGACGGTCGAGCACGTCAGTAAGGGCTTTCTGGGATTGACCATAAATTGTGCCAAGTGTCACGACCACAAGTATGACCCGATTCGTCAGGTCGATTTCTACGGGATGCGAGCGTTCTTTGAACCGTATCACGTGCGGATCGACGTTGTGCCCGGCGAGTCGGACCTCACTCGTGACGGCATTCCTCGTGTATATGATGGCCTGATCGACACACCCACCTACCGTTTCGTACGCGGCCAGGAGAACAATCCTGACAGATCGGCGGCCATCGTGCCGGGTGTTCCCGAGATACTCACATTCGACGAACTGAAGATTGAGCCGGTTTCACTTCCGTTGAACGCGTGGCAACCCGGGCATCGTCCTTGGGTCATAGACGCGCATCTCACCGCGACGAAAAGGGCCGTCGACCAGGCGGAAGCGGCCATCGCCCGAATTCAGGAAAAGCTCGCCGACGCAGAAAAAAGTGAAGCCGAACTGCTCGCCCGGATAGCCCAAGAAGAAACGACGAACTTGCCGCCTGAAGTGTCCGCATCGCTCGATACCGTACGAGCTGCCGTCGCCGGCGCAAAAGCGGACCTCAGGGTGGCAGAAATGGCGGTCGCTGGGGCGAAGGCTGATCGTGTGTGCGTCGATCGATGTGCCGACGCTGCGAGGGCGACGGAGGCGGTCGCCGACAACAAGTCCGACGGCAACAACACCGCGCTGGGCGAGTCCGCACACGAGAAAATTGCCGCCGCAGTTCGGGCCGAGCGTCACGCGCTCCTTGCGAAAGCGCAACACAGCGTGGCTGCCGCCGAATTGGAGGTGGCTCGAGAGAAAGACAATGAGGAAAATGCGGACGAGAGACTCCAGGCAGCCCGTGAGTCGCTGAAAGAGGCCCTCGCCGCCGTCGAAGCGGAGGTCAAACCGACTGATCGGTACACCCGGATTTGGGGCGCGAAGTGGACAGCGACGCGGTTTCTCGAGTCCCGAACCGATGATCCCACGGTTGGATTTCCGCCGCAGAGCACCGGCCGCCGAACAGCACTGGCCAACTGGATCACCGATCGCCGCAACCCCCTGACAGCTCGTGTTGCCGCTAACCACATCTGGATGCGGCACATGGGCACGCCGCTGGTGCCCACCGTGTTCGACTTCGGACATAACGGGACTCGTCCCACGCATCCTAAACTACTCGACTGGCTGGCAATCGAGTTGATCGACAGCGGCTGGAGCATGAAGCATCTGCATCAAGTGATTGTGAACTCGGCCGCCTATCGAATGGGTTCTTCCCTGGCTGGAGGTGATGCATCCGCAAGGATCGATCCCGACAATCGTTACTGGTGGCGCCGAGTGGCAATACGTCTCGAATCGCAAGTGGTGCGAGACTCCATTCTGGTACATACCGGAATGCTTAATCCCACCATCGGGGGCCCCTCCGTACCGTCGGAAGAACAGGAAAACTCGAAAAGACGTAGCCTCTATTTCTACCACTCGAATAACGATCGCAACCTGTTTCTTACCACGTTTGATGAAGCAATGGTGACTGCATGTTACCGTCGCGACCACAGTATTGTGCCTCAGCAGGCACTCGCGCTGGCCAACAGCAGCTTTGTCCTTGATTCCTCAAAGCAAATTTCACAACAACTCTCTGAAGGAACCGTGGACGAGCGGACTTTTATTCAAAAAGCATTTGCCACCCTTCTCGGTATTACCGCCAGTGATGTGGAGATTGCAGCTAGCAAGCGATCGCTCCAATCGTGGCAGGAGTTACCCAACGGTTCTACCAGCGAAGCGCGGGAATATTTTGTTTGGGCGTTAATCAACCACAATGATTTCGTGACCTTACGGTGAAGCTAAAACCTCCTGACAGGAAGCAATCCAAATAAAGCCGTACATGTGAGTTCTCTCTCTGTGAGGAAGCTGACGAAATGAACAATGCCAATCGCTGCTCTTCCCGGTGCCCCTGTTCATCGAGGGTCGATCCCTCGGTCCACTGGCGACGCACATTTCTCGCCGACATGGGGCTGGGATTCACCGGCCTGGCACTGGGTGCCATGCTGCACCGCGACGGGTACGCGAACGACGGCCAGTGGACACCACCGACTGGTCAACCACATTTTGCTCCCAAAGCGAAGAGCGTAATCTGGCTCTTTATGAACGGCGGTATAAGCCATATGGAGAGCTTCGATCCAAAACCGATGCTCACCAAATTTGCCGGCAAAACTATCTCCGAAACACCTTTTGCGGACGTTCAGGATCCGGAAAAGCTGTCAATCGAGCGACTCGTGGTTCCCGATGCCAATGGGAACCAGCGGAACCAGCTCTACCCGCTTCAGGTCGGATTCCAAAAACATGGCCAGAGCGGTATCGAGGTGAGCGACTGGTTTCCGCACATAGCCCGGCATATCGACAAGCTGGCCATCGTGCGATCGATGTGGACGACCGACAGCAACCATGGCGCTCAAACCCAGTTTCATTCCGGACGACACCAGAACGACGGCCATTTTCCGACACTTGGTGCCTGGGTCGATTACGGACTCGGATCACTCAACGACAATCTGCCCCAGTTCATTTCCATCGGAAATCGCGAATACTGGAACAGGAAGGATGGTCATTATCTCGGCCCGGCACACGACGCGGTGCCGCTGAGCATTGATCCGAACAACCCGCTCGAGTTTGGCCGGCCTCAGCGACCCTTTTCCTCCGAGGCACAAGCCATCGGCATGGACGTGATCCAGCGTCTCAATGCGCTGCGAGGCCTCGAATATCCTGACGACCCTGCAATGGCGGCGCGGATCGCTTCGTATGAACTGGCCTTTCGGATGCAGAAATCTGTGCCGGAAGTGGTTGACTTCTCCCGGGAAACGGCCGAAACCAAGGCTCTCTACGGGCTCGACCTGCCGCAATGCCGGGAGTTCGGTATGAATCTGTTGGCGGCGCGACGTTTGGTGGAGCGGGGAGTCCGTTTCATTCAGATTCAGCACGGTGGCGGTGGGGCCGGAGCGTGGGATGCTCACGATGGTCTAAAGGAAAACCACTCCAGAAATGCCCTGGCCATTGATCAACCCATTGGTGGACTCCTCGCAGATCTCGAGCGTCGTGGGATGCTCGACGAAACGATTGTACTGTTTGCTTCGGAGTTTGGCCGCACTCCAGGCTCCCAAAACGCGGACGGGCGTGACCACCATATTTTTGGATTCAGCGTGTGGATGGCCGGTGGCGGCCTGAAGCGGGGAATGGTGCATGGGGCAACCGACGAGATCGGATTCCACGCCATCGAAAACCGTCACTACGTGACCGACATCCATGCCACGATTCTGAAACAACTTGGCCTCGACTCGCGACAACTCGAAATTCCCGGTCGCAAACGCCTGGAAGTCGATCACGGAAAACCGATCGAGCCCATCATCGCGTGATGCTACCGAACCAACCGAGCTCAAGACCACCGCGATTGAATCACTCGAAATCGCCCCGCGCAAACAAATCAACCCGCGCTACTTTTTGGGCCTTACCCACTGTCAAGGCGACTGACTGAAATCAAGGGTCAATGGCTCCTTGATATAGCTGTAGTAATAAGACGTTCCGTAACCCATGGCCCGACCGCGGAGTCCCTTTTCAAGCACTTCTCGCTTGCGCTGCTCCCAATTGCTGTAGAACGCCAGGGAAGTATCCTCAAGATCGGCAACCAGCCATCGACAGAACGTGGGGTGCCCCGGCCACCAAACATCCGTGTACTCCTTGGGATAATTGACGATCTTTTCGCGCCAGTCCTCAAACGTATTGACCGTCACCTTAAGTTCCTGCCAGTTTTCGGGAGTGGGCTTGATTTCCCACGCGCGTTCGGCAGTCAGCATTTCGGTGAGCAGCTTTGCGAAATCAAACTGGTCTCGCGACAACCGCACCCATCCCTGGTTGCGCTTAGTATCGGCGGCCGACTCGGCCCGTTGCATCAGGTTCTCCAGCCGCTTTAGCACATCGGGCGGATACTGGGCCAGGTAGATCGACTTCGTATCGAGCCAGCTCGGCTTCTGCGTGTTTCGAGCCTCGGCCGAAATATCGTCCTCGGTGATCGGCACAACTTGCGCAAATCGATCCTCGAGTATCGCAAAGAACTCCTGCATTGGCCCGGAGGCCTTGCCAAAAACTCCGTCGCAATATTCCCGCACAATTGCCTTGTAATCGAGGCTGGGGTCACCCATCAACCGGCCAGCCATGTAAAAGACCGGCCCTTCCAGACCCCAGGTTGCCTCGGGACCGATGCTGATCGCCACAAAGTTGTGGTCGCACAGGTACCGAATCCGGTCGGCTACTTCCGTGGCCGTCATGTGAATATTCAGTCCCATCGGACACTGGGTGTTGAACCAGTACGTGTATCCGGCAAGTCCATTGGTTTTACCTTGCCAGGCCTCGATGTACTCGGGATTGAGATTCATCAATTCACCAATCACGTTGTCGCCAAAGTAATCGATCTCTTTCGAGGGCCAGGCGGTTGGTGCGTAACACATGAGCATAACCATTTTGTCAGGGTGCGACGTGGTAACTTCGTCAATGACTGCCTTGTGAAGTTGAAACAGCCGCTCCGGTGGTTTGCCGCGCAACTCTTGATTCTGAAATTTTTCCCAGCGCCTGTAATCGTCCATGTCACGGTAGTTGTCCATGGCCTCACACTTGTCACACTGACAGCGCAAATAGCCATCTTCCTGGCCCAGCGAGACCCAATCGACTCCGGCGTCAAACCGGCTTTTTACGTAGTCGGCCAGCATCCTTTTCACATCCGGATTGGTGGAACAAAGATGATGGCCACGCCAGTAGGTTTCCGGCGTCCAACTTGATTTGCCGCGGATTCCATCCCGCAATGCAAAATACTCCGGATGTTCGTCAATGTGCTGGCCGAAAGGAACCGCAGCGTAGTAAGTGTGCCCACCCGGCTGGGCCCGGACACCCATCCGGTAGTTATTCGCCTGCGCGCTTATGGTTTTACCCGGATTGTCGAGGATGTTCTCGTCGTAGACTGAGCGGCCGTCACAGTAGGCCAACGCTGGCTGAAAACTCACATCCAAGTCAACCGGTACCGAAATATCTTTCCTTTCAGGCACCAGTTCGCCTTGTGGCGTGGGCAGGAACCAGCGGATACCGCAATAGTCTTCCAGAAATTTGATCACCGCCCGGCAGGACCCGCGCGCCCCCACATAGTCGTGCGTGACTATGCCTGCCTTGTCGAGGCCAACGAGATACAAAACTCCGTCCCTGGCGACAAGCTTACAACCATCCCATTTTAGCCCGCTGAGATCGATTCCCGCTTTTTCAGCAAGCCTGGTGTGCCCCACCGAGATGCGTGTTCCGGTTGGCGACTCGCTCTCGGTTACGATCGGCAGTTTCGCACCACTGGATTTTTCGACGTAGGCTTGGAGCCACCCGGCCGGCTCTGCAGTCCACTTGGGCGCATCGTCGGGAATGACAATCGTGGCAACAGGTTTACCGGACTGGACCAAAGCCAGCGCCGCCCCGCCGGCGGGGTCCTGGGGGGCAGAATTTTGGGCAAAACCAATGGATGGGCAAACCACCCAGCAACAAACAGCCAACAACCGCAGAATGTTTTTTAGGGTTTTCACGCGGGCCTTACCTCCTGGGCGGGGCAAAAAGAGAAAGTGCGTAGCAGAACCAGCCATGAGTCCCCCCTCAAAGCTGCTGCCTGGGGCATGGTTGCCGCCTGAAGCCAATCTACCCCAAACGTCGCCGACGCGACAGGCAATTGACTGCAATCAGGCCGACTGGCAGCAATAGCGCCAAACAGGCCGGTTCCGGCACGGCAGCAGCAGTCCCGCTGGCCGAGTTGCCAAAATTTTCTTTCCAGGTGAGGTAGTCGGCCTGGGTGTACTTGACACCGAGTCCGTCTCGCCACGTCGTGTAATCGGCCGCGTCTACCTGGCCGTCCTGGTTAAAGTCACCCGCGAGGACCTGGTCGGAAACAACCGAGAACAAAATGTCGTCAAGTCCAAAGGCAGCACCCCAGTTGTTGGGGGAGTCGTGCTCGGAGAGGAATACAAGTTTCGAGAGCGGCGCATTCTGGAATTGGGCCGACGCGGTGAGCAATTGGAATTCCGGCCCGTACGCCAGGTTCAACCCGATACCCGGTCCATCCGGATTTTCAGTGAATACATCAGTCCCCAGCAACTCTTCATCAAGTCCGTAATATTCCACCGTCAACTTCGGCGGGAAATTGCCACGGTTGGCGTAATAAAAACTTTGCAGGGCCAAATTTTCGCTGTTGTCCAGATCCATCGTCACAAGGTGTTCGCCGTTGCCAATGTTATTGGACAGGGCAAAGTGTCTGCCAGAGACCGGCCCCGACTGCCAGTCAGGAAAACCAAACCCGTCGTGGCCCGAGTCGGTCTGAAGATCCTCCGCACCAGTTCCACTATGGGCCCAGTTGTCCACCACGCCAACGCCCGTGTCCTGGAACGCAGCTCCCGCGGCTTCCGGATACCCTTCATGGGGATCGAAGCTGACACAGACCCCTCCCCCGGAACCCGACGAGTTGCTGCAGGGATTGCTCTCAAAATCAAACGAGCCGCTGCCAGGTACCAGCAGGATGTCGTCCAGGGAAAATATGCCACTGCCACTCACCGGATTGGGCGGTGCACTGGTGATTTTGATTTTTGAAAGTGCCACGTTCCGAAAACGTTCGGAGGGTTCGACGAACTGGTACTTTGGAAGGTAAGCGTTATCGAGTCCAACACCAACACCATCACCCTCAGGTGCGGTGTGAACGTCTTCTCCAATGAAGGTTTCGTTGGTATCGTAGTACTCGACGATGAGCCGCGGCGGAAAATTGCCACGGTTGGCATACGACATTCCTGCATAGCCGTATTCAGGTCCGTTTTCCAGGTCGATGGTCACTTCGAAGATACCATTGGCGAGGGCTTGCGTATGGAGGGCCTGGCTGCCGTGGACCGGATTTGGCTCGGTTTCTGCCGACCTGTTGTATTCCGGCAGGCCGGAACCTGTCCCGCCAGGACCATGGTCGATTTGCAGGTTACCAATGCTCGACTCGCTCATTTGAAAACTGGTGACCACGCCAGGAATCCCGGTGTATTGAACGCCGGTTCCATCTGCGTCGGGAAACCCACCCACACAATCCTGGCAGGCTTCCGCTTCAAAGCTAAGACGCGTGTAATTGTTGGGATTAAAAGCGCCACCACCGGAAGTGACCGAGATGTCGTCCAGGAAAAACGTACCGTGGCCGTCGTGGCGCGGGATGTCGCCATTACCTGTCTGGGTGGAATAATCCTGGAAAGCTGCATCCGGGTCGTAATAGCCATCGGCAAAACTTCGGAACAGAACCTTGCCCAGCGCTACCCCCTGAAAAACAGGAGACGGGGTGATTTTCTGGAACTTGGGATCATAGTTTGCAGCGACGCCAACCCACTGATCACCGGCATTAGGAATATCACGGTCCGGATCGGTACCCATCGCGTAGGTGTTCATTCCCAAATATGTTTCGTCCTGATCGTTGGCATAATACTCAACCTGTAACCGCGGCGGGCCATTACCGCGGTTAGCGTAGTAAAAACTGTCGAGTTGTAGATTCTGCGAGTTGTCCAGGTCCATCACGCCCACGAAAGCGTAGCCAACCCCGCCCTCCATCCCAAGGCCGAAGCCAGCCACTGCACTACCACTGACCGGAATCGGGGCCAGAGAGGGAACACCGCCCAGGATAATATCCAAGCCGCCCGGACCATCGTCGACGAACCAGGTACCCAGGTTTCTTGCCTCGGTGGTTACGGTACGCGGATTTGTCCAAACCGGGTTTTCATAGACACTCGCAACGGTCCAGTTCGCCACGACACCACCGTTGGTCGAAAACAGCGGTTTTTCCGGAACAGGGCCATCAGGATGCGCGGCATATCCTGTATTTGGACCGCCGGCAAACCCGGTGTAGTTATAGTACGGGTCTCGCGTTCCGCCCGGCGCCATGTTGGAGAGCAATTCAGGAGTTGGAAATCCTTCGCTCTGCTCAAAGCTGATGACGGTCGTTTGCGCAAAAGCAAACTGAGGCGCTTCAGCGAAGAAACCAAGTGCCAAAAACACCAAACACAAACCAATGAAGTTTCGATTTCGTCGCAAAGTCATGAGTTCGCCTTTTTTTGGTTCGCTCTCTTGTGGAGGACCATCTTCCGGTTCGCTACCGCACGACAGAACCACTAGAGGCCAACGACCAGCCGGCCTAAAGAGATTAGCGGTTACAACATCCCTCGAGGGATTGTCAAATTATATACTCCAATATTATGCTTAAAACATTCTATATTGTCAATGACCTGCCCAGAATCATCGCCAAAATTTTTCCGCAAAGCGGCAGTATCCCCGTCCCCATGGCCGCTGAGCAGCGCTGGGAACGAGCATGCCGGACAGGTCGTTCCACCGACTCGCCTAAGGCGGTGTTTCAAGTCTGTCCTCATTCGGCGCCCGATCCCTACCCAGGTCGATCTCCGAGAAAGGGCGACCTTTGCCCCAAGTGAGTTCAATTTTCAACGAATCGGTGGGGCCGTCGATCGTGGTGGTGAGTCCCCTGAAATTGGGCGCCCAATATTTTTTGGGAGCCATCCAGTAGCGACGGTCGCCCTCCACCCGGGATCCATTGACCATGACCTGGTGTGTTCCCAGTACACAGCCATCTCCCTGTTCATAGGTGGTCAGCTGAAAGCGTCCTTCCTGGTCAATACTGGAAAATGCCATCCGATTGCCGCTTGGCATAACCCGCACGATACCACCGCGAAGAGGCTCACCGTCGATGAGGACCTGCCCCGAGACAGGAACGCGCTTCGGTCGTCCATCGTCACAACCGAAAGTCAACGGGGTGAGCAGGACGAGCAGAGTTCGCACAACGGCCGTCGACAATCCTGCGGCCGACTTCCAATGTCTGGCAATCTGTTTCATAGTCCGCTTTGAGAGACAGCTGCTTATCATCGTACCATCACAAACGATCCTCTTCACCACCGGCACGGGTTGCCAGTTTCCAGTAAGTCCAAAGGTCGATGTTTTCGCTGACAAAGATAGTATGTCCATCACCATAGGCAAAAATGCATCCGCCCACGTGATAACTTATGAATGCGCCGTTGGCCCGACCGCCAGGACCAACAGAAAATGGTGCTGGGAGATTGTGTGTTTGCTTGGGGCTTTTATAACCGTACGGATCCTGGTAAAAACGCCCCCACAACGTACCCGCCGGCGGGGTATTGGGGGGATTCTCAGCAGATCGAAGCGCATCTTCAAACCGCGCAGCGGTTGCCCATCGTCCAATCGTAGCGTCTTTGTGCCCGTTGATCGTCTCGCCCACAAACAGGGTATGACTTAACCCATCGGTAATGTCACGAACGCGGTGCTGCTTTTTGTGGTAAAATACCCCATCGTTATCATATTTCATTCTGTCCCAATCGTTGCCAGGCGGGTTGGGTCCAAGCGTTCCTTGATTCAAGCCATATGACCCCGGGGCATATTGTACGTGGGCCCGCGTATCCAACGACCAAACATTGCGCGGCCAGTGCTGGCGAAAGAGCGGAAGTGCCGTATCATCGGGGCAGATAAATGCTTCCAGGCGCGTGGTGAACACCTCCTGCTGTGCCGGGGATATAGTGGTTCCGGGACCGCAGCCGGCAGGGAGTGAAATCCCGTGATCGGCCAGGTCGAGCATATCATAAAGACCCTGTTCTTCCAGCTGAGGCAGGAGCAGTAAAAAACCGCTGCCACGCGATCGCCCGGTGCAAGGGACGTCTTTACATATTCCATATTCGTCCTGTTCAGCGCACCCAATGCGGCCAGCGGGGAACTTGCCGTAGGTCGACTCGAAATTGTGCAGTGCCAGCGCAATCTGCTTGAGGTTGTTCGTGCAAACGACCCGCCTGCCCGCGGCCCGTGCCGACTGAACTGCCGGCAGGAGAAGTGCAACCAGAATCCCGATGATGGCAATCACCACCAAAAGTTCCACGAGCGTAAACGCCTGACAGCGGCGACCCGGGCAAGCGCGCCGCCGAAAATAACGACAACCAGTGGTCATACGTGGGTATATTTCCTGGGAAAAGAAACTCAGCACCCGAGCCCTGCAGTTATTTTATCCCACACAACATCTTCTTGCCAGTTGTGTTGCTGCGGGGCCCATAGCGGGAGCTTTGAAGCGGCGGCCAGAGAAAATCGAACCCCAAACCCATTTGTGACCCACACGGCAAAAACGCGGCCCCCATGCCACAGGGCATGGGGGCCACAGAAATTGCCATCTTCCAGGTCAGGCATGAAGCCTGGCTAATTCTTCCCTTCTTAACTCAACCGCTTCCGCAAACCGACCAGGCCAATACCGGCCAGCGCCAGCAGGGCAAGGCTTCCCGGTTCGGGAATCACCTGAGTCGACTTGAAAGTTATCGCGTCGAGTGAAAAGTGGCCCCCCAAGTTACTGGCGGAGTCGTGCTCTGAGGTGAACACAACTTTCGAGAGTGGTGCATTCTGGAATTGGGCCGACGCGGTGATCAATTGGAACTTTTGCCCGTATCCGGCACTGAGTCCGACGGCAACACCGCCATTGCTTCCTTCGGTGAACACCTCGGTCCCCAGCGACTGCTCGTCAAGGCCGAAGTATTCCACCGTCAACTTCGGCGGGAAATTGCCGCGGTTGGCGTAATGAAAACTTTGCAGAGACAAATTCGCGCTGTTGACCAGATCCATGGTCACAATGTGCTCGCCATTGCCGGAGCCCATAGACATGGCAAATTGGCTGCCCTCTGGCGGGTTGTCCTCGTCACCAAACCCCGTACCTCCGGGGCCTTGGTCAATCACCAAAGTGCCAACTCCCGCCCCAGCAAGGCCCCAGTCAGTGACCAGGCCGTTGGCAGTGACCGGACCGCCGTCCGTACCGTTGTACCCTTCGGACGTCTCAAAGCCGACCACGTAGTCAGTGAGCACCACCCCACTGCTAGCAGCGAGTGTGATGTCTTCCACCGCGAAATGACCACTTCCCGTACCACCGGTCGAATGGGAACGCATTACCACCTTGGACATCGCCTTGCCCGCAAACAAGGACGTAGGCTCGATCAGCTGGAAGTGTTGATTGTAACCGTGCGTGTTGCCTGCCGCCGGGCCCAACCCAACCCCGGCACTCGGACTTGCATTTGGATTGGCGGCCGTGAAGACGTCCGAACCGAGTAAGTTTTCATCGAGGCCGTAGTACTCGAGCGTCAGTTGAGGAGGATAGGTACCACGGTTCGCGTAATAGAGGCTCTGCAAAGTATTGCTTGCCGCATTATCCAGGTCCATCGTAAGGATGATCTCGCCGTTGTCGTCACCACGGGCCAAGCCAAATTGGGAACCGGTCAAAGGATTGGCCTCATCACCAAAACCCGTCCCGCCAGGACCATGATCAATTTCGAAACCACCGGTACCTTTATTACCGTCACCGGTTAGACTCCAGCCTGTAACGACACCTGCAGGCACACTACCGCTGATCGAAGCACCATCCCCGTCCGGGAAACCCTCGCCGGTTTCAAAGCTGACCGTCACCGCCGTGGCACTGCCACAGGCCAGGAACATTACCAAAGCACAACATGCGGTGCTAACTGCGAAGCAACTGTTGCCTCTCGTCAAAGACCAACATTTCGAAATAAACACTGGCTCCTCCCTTCGTTTGAAGAATAAGACAGACTACGGGCAGCAGTACCAGTCACACAGCTGCTATGTTGAAAAACTGCTCACCGCAACTTATAGACTCCTGCTTCGACCACAACGATCTGCCACAAATCAGTTCGCAAAAAGCTGTGTCGAAATCTACACTACTACCCCTACATAGTAATGGTAACATCAAAGGCCTGTCAAGCATTTCCGCGCCACGCCCGCGAAAAAAAATGCATTTTTCCCCCACCCCGTACGCTCGTATTGCTCGCATGAACGAGGGTCAAAGCAACCGACACCAGGCGGGCACGGCTGAAGCAGGAAAAAACTTTTGGTTGAGCCCCAACCTGAGAGCATTTCAGAACTTACCGCAAGCATGGCTGCAGGGTGCCCGTGGCAAGAAATCCAAAGTCACTCGAAATAGGGCTGCACTTCCACGAAGTTCATCATCAACTCCTGCCCCACCGG
>Ga0315336_1002046_pt1 | contig 33410 bp, 25 predicted proteins | sample ASW5metaG_FD_204512 | JGI IMG/M metagenome (GOLD analysis project Ga0315336, IMG submission 204512) | Ammonia-oxidizing marine archaeal communities from Monterey Bay, California, United States - ASW #5 | ecosystem: Environmental > Aquatic > Marine > Intertidal zone | place: USA: California...
AAGTAGCTTGGTGGCCATCGAAAATACGATCGACACGAAAGATCCAGACAGCCGCCCGCTCGATCGCCGCAACGTGCTCGTGATGGGGGCCACCGGGTTATCGCGGGCAATTGCTCACGGCATTCTGCGCCGCAATGGAATCTTGAGCATTGCCGCCTCAGATGACAAGCGCGCTCAAGCGATCGCCAAATCATTCGACGTCCGCCACGTTTCGTTCGCTCACTTGTACGACACGCTGGCCGACGTCGTGATCATCGCCGATTCCTCGATCGCCGTGGGACATCACAAGACGGAGCTGAATCCTTCCTACTTTCGACCGAACATGACGCTGCTTGATGTCTCGAACATTCCCCACGATACGGAATTTGTGCGTCAAGGTCGTGAACGGGGTTCGCGAATTATCGAGCCCCGCGACGTTTACGCGCACCAAATCGGCGGTCAATTCAAAGCGATCACCGGTAAAGACCTGCCGGATGACGTGATCGCTTCGGTTCTCGACTCTTCCGACTTAGACGACGACCGACCGTCGTAATCTGATCGGCTGCCGGTTGCGATACAGACTTCATTTCCACCGACTCCGTATCTTGATTCCCACATTTGCCTTCCATTGATCGATTCGACGTTCATGAGAGACTTTCGGCACCTGATGTTCGCAATGTGTTCCGTAATCGTTGTCATCGGCCGATGCGCCGCCGCCGATGCGACGTCTGAGAAACCGATTCCTATTGGACTGCATAAACAACTCTTCGTCGACGACTACGTCATCTCCGAGAAACAGAACGTGGTTCGCACGCTTGGGAAGGTGTCCAAAGCGAACGGCGGCAAGCCCGTTCTCACTGCAGATCGGCCTTGGGAAACCGACAACATTTTGATCGGCTCGGTGTTCCGTGAGGGAAACACGTTCAAGATGTACTACAAGGTGGGCTACTCGAAGCCCGAGCCAAACGACCCACCGGGAACGACACAACTACGAGTCGCCTATGCCGAGTCGACCGACGGTCTGCACTGGACGAAGCCGAACCTCGGCATTCGAACGTTCGAAGGCAACAAGGAAAACAACCTCGTTCATCCGCTGGGCATGACCTGTCTTCCCGATCCCAATGAGACCGACCCTGAGCACAAGTACAAAGCCGCCTACTCTCACTGGCAGCAGATGAAGGCTGCGATTGCTCATTCAGCCGACGGCATCAACTGGACACCATACAACGGTGGCAGCCCCGTCACTCCCCGCGCGGCTGACACCGTCAACCAGATCGTGTGGGACCCTCAAGCCAAAACGTATCGGCTTTACACGAGGACCGACTATCAGCAAGAACTCCGCGCGAAAATCGAAGTTCGCGGCACCCGCGACATGACGAACCCTCACGTCAAGGCCGACCCGACGGCTTGGAAAACCGTCCGCGAGTGGGCGCTCCAAGAACGGGAACCCGAGGAGTACAAACGCCGGCAAATCTATAGTTTGAACGGATGGTTTTACGAGGGAGTCCACTTCGGGCTGCTCTGGTCGTACGAGTGGCCGGGCGACTTGAGCGAAGGACCGCATGATCTCCACGCGCGGCACGAGCGGGACATTATGAACTTTTTTCTCCTGACCACGCGAAACGACGAGCCGTGGAATTTGGAGTGGGTCTACGCGAACAAGCCTCTCATTCCGCGCGGGCCGGACGGCGCTTTCGACAAGGATTGGATTCAACCGGCGATCAACATCGTGACCGCCGACGACAAGCATTGGATTTACTACAGCGGCGCCCAGGAACGGCATGACATCAAGGGCTCGCGTCCTGTGGCGATCGGTTTGGCCACACTTCGGCTCGACGGCTTCGCGGCACTTGAGGCGAACGGCCAGCGCGGTTCTGTGGTCACAAAACCATTTCGGCTCGACGACGATACACTCGAAGTCAACGCCGACGCCACCGCCGGCCGGTTGCTCGTCGACGTGCTCGATGCCGTCGGTCAGCCGATCGAAGGTTTCACGGCCAAGATGTGCCGGAGCATCACCACCGACGACCTGCGGCACAAGGTGGCTTGGAAGTCAGAAAAACAATTGGCGAGCCTCGTGGGACAAACGATCCGTCTGCGGTTTCATTTGGAGGGTCCTGCCAAACTGTACTCGTTCCAGGTGCTTTCGGGTTCCGAGAATTAGCGCGCGCGGGAGGCGGCATTGGCTGGCAGGGCCCAAACGAAGAGATGGCCCCGATGCAATTCCGTTCAAAACGTTTCGACGTTCCGCACTGCCGGGCAAATCTGCGGTGACGCAGATGATGCTGGCGGCTCGTCTGCACTCTGAGAGCACGCGATATGTGCATAAGTTGACGCCGGTCATATCACGTGCGAAACTGGATTGGAAATGGCCTTCCTGCTGATCCGTTGGTTCTCACAACCCGTTCCCCAAGCCATCGAGGTGTCAAGCCGATGCGTTCCCTGCCCGCCCCGCGAACTCTTCTGTTGAGTGTTGTCACAGCGCTGCTGCTTTCGGTATCTGCCACTGAAATCCTCGCCGACAACTGGGCTCAATGGAGAGGGCCTACGGGCAATAGCATTTGCCGCGAAAGCGACGTTCCCGTTCGCTGGAGCCGAACCGAGAATGTCGCCTGGCGATTCCCCCTCCCCGGACCGGCGGGCGCCACTCCGGCGGTGTGGGACGATCGCATCTTTCTGACGTCGATTGATGGGAGCGAACTCGTTCTGATTTGTGTGAGCACCGGAGGTGAAGAGCTGTGGCGCAGAACCATCGGAGACGGCAATAAAGATGCGCGGGGAGACGAAGGCAACTCGGCATCGCCCTCCCCCTGCACCGACGGCAAGTACGTGTGGTCGATGATGGCCACCGGGGAAATTGGCTGCTTCGATTTCGACGGCAACGAAATCTGGAAATTGGATCTGCAAGAACGGTATGGCAAGTTCAAAATTCAATTCGGTATGACATCGACGCCGATTTTGCACGGAGACAACTTGTACTTTCAGTGCATTCACGGCGACTACCGGGGCGAGACGAAGGAGGCGTTTCTGGTCGCCCTCGAAAAACGCACCGGTAAAGAGGTCTGGAAGCAGGACCGCTTAAGCGATGCCTACGGGGAAAACGAACATTCCTACGCCTCGCCGGTCATCTATGACGACGGGGAACTCAGACTGCTGATCACCCACGGTGGCGATTACGTCATGGCTCATGACCTGGACGACGGACGCGAAGTCTGGCGGTGCGGCGGGCTGAACCCACAGGACGACCCGAACAAGGACTACCACAAGACGCTTCGATTCGTGGCATCACCAACGGCAGTGAGCGGAATGATCGTCGTTCCGACGGCTAAGAACGGCCCGGTCATTTCCATTCGCCCCAATTTCACGGGCGACATCACGGAGAACAAATCCGCCTATCATTGGACACGCGCACGCAACACGCCGGATGTGCCTTCGCCGCTCATCCACGATGGATTGGTCTATCTGTGCCGTGAAAACGGCAACCTCATCTGCCTCGAAGCCGACACCGGAAACGAGCTCTACGAACAGCGGACGAATCGCGTTCGGCACCGTGCTTCACCCCTGTTTGCCGACGGCCACGTTTACTTGAGCGGCCGGGACGGAAAAGTGACCGTCGTCAAAACGGGAAGAAAGTTCGAGATTGTCGCCCAGAACGACCTGGAGGAGTCTCTGTCGGCGTCGCCCGCCGTCTCGAATGGCACGCTCTACCTGCGCACGTTCGACGCGTTGTGGGCCATCCGACAATAGACCGTCGCGGGTCAGGAATTTGTGAGCTGAGGCAGATATCGAAGCGGTACGCACCGATTCGCGCGTATCTCGGCAGAGTTCACGCTCGTGAGTCCGTACTCTCCGGACGTTCGGCGCTCTTCGAACCCACGAATCAGAGCGTACCGAAAACTCCTCTAGTCGATTCCGGGCGATATTCGCTATGATTCCGCCCGGTCTGATCCCGGTATCGAAGGGCGAATTGCCGGGGGCGTAGCGAGGGCGACCACCGCGTGCGAAGGCCTCTCAATGCGTCGTGTCAGACAGGCCGGCAGCCGTTAAGACAACGCGAGAACGAGTCTCGTTCCTGTACCCCGTTTTAGTGATCGGCGGAGTTCGATACATGACGGTGCGATTCGGAAGTCTATGGTGGTGCGGTCTCGCCGTGTCGCTGTGTTCGATCAACGCCGGCTGCGAAGTGCTGCACAACTCGGGCGTTCCCGGTCTGAGAAAGTACGCCGACTCGGGCAAGCCGCTTCGGGAAGAAGAGAAACACCGCGATCGCTACCAGGTCGATCGCGATTCCGAAGCCATGCGGTGGTTGCTCGCCAACCGTATCACAACCGGCATGACCGTCTCTGAGGTCGGCCATATGCTCGGTGAAGATGGCGAACGAGAGCACAATGATAACCGCTTTAAGACCGGCGGAGGCTACTTGAGGCTCAACGACCGGGTGTACCGCTGGGGTCCCGACAACGAAGGGAACAGCGTCTACCTCGGCTTCCGCGACGATCGTCTCGTGAACTTCAACCCGGAAGAGTTCGCACGGCAGTAGTTGCAGTTCGCGCTAGAATCCGTCGTACGTGACGCGTTCAGGAGAACGGCTGCCGGATAATGAATTAACTCATGACTCGAGTGGCATGACTTCTAGCGCACGTCAGCAGCTTCCGAGTGGTTGAGCCGCAGCTGGCCGCACGCCGCGTCGATGTCGGCGCCCTTTCGCTTGCGCAGCGTCACGACAAGCTTGCCGGCATCCAGGACGTCGACAAAGCGCTGTGTCCGATCGGCAGAAGGCCCCCGAAACGGTAACCCGCTCACGTCGTTCATCGGAATCAAGTTCACGTGCGCTTTTCGATACCTGAGCAGGTCCACCAATTGCTGCGCATGTTCGGGCAGATCGTTGACACCTTCCAGAAGAACGTACTCATATGTGACGCGGCGGCCCGTGCGATCGAAGTATTCGTCAGCCGCGTCCATAATGCCGTCGATGCCGATCTTCTCGTTGACCGGCACGATCCGGCTGCGCAGTTCGTCATTCGGTGCATGGAGCGAAATCGCCAAGTTAAACGGCGTTCCAAACTGTGACAGCTCGCGGATCTTCTCGGGCAGCCCTACCGTCGAAATCGTAATCCGCCGCGCGCCGATTCCCATTCCGCCCTTCTCGTTCAATGTCACCAGAACCGGCAACAATGCCGACAGGTTGGAAAGCGGCTCGCCAATGCCCATCACAACGACATTGGTGATGCGTTCATCGGGGCCGAGCACGCGATCCAAACGGAACACCTGTTCCAAGATCTCGCCACGCGTGAGATTTCGCTTCAGCCCCAGTAGCCCGCTCGCACAAAACACGCAGCCCATCCCGCAGCCGACCTGCGTGCTGATGCAGATCGTTCGACGATTCAGCTCGCGCATCAGAACACATTCAACGCGGCTACCGTCGGCCATCGCCAGCAGCAACTTTTCCGTGCCGTCTTTGGAAACCTGATGCTGGACAATCTCTGACGAAAACAGATCGAATTGTGTTGTGAGAGCATCCCGCAGCGCCGCGGGAACGTCGTGCATCGACTCAAAATCCTGTACACGTTTTCCAAAAATCCAGCGGCGAATCTGATCGGCACGAAACGGCTTGGCGCCGTTCTCCTGACACCATTCGGCCAGGTCTTCGCGCATCAACTCGCAAAACGCCGGCTTGCGCACAATTGGTTCGGCGGCATGTGGCGCAACCGAGGCAGGTTCGATCTGACCGACTTCCAGGAATTCCTTGGGCATCAAACGTTTCCATCACGGACATGCTTGCCGACGCGGCTCGGTTCCTCCAAAGTCGGAGGATTGCGACAGGTCGACCGGCGGCGCACTGGCCCATTCTAGCAGAATCCCGCCAGAAAACCGGTGACTCGCCGGAAGATGCAGCGGTCGCCGGCGAAATCGCAACGATGCCTTCCGTCGACCGGCGCCGTCGACCCGGGCTGAATCTCGGCTCCGAACGCCTATTGAATCGGCATCGGCTCTTCAGCTATGGCCGGCTCGCTTCCGGTCAACTCGACGTCTGACTGTCCGATTGTGGCCGGCTCGACCGGGACAGGCTCGACTGGGACGGTCTTGTCTCGAGCCGGCGGTGCCTCGGCCTTCGACTGTTGATTCGCCCCAGGCGCCGCCCCGGCCAGGAGCAGATGTTGTTTTTGAACGCTCACCGAGGCGATTCGAAAGTCGTTCCTGAGCGGTCGCAACAACGAGACGAGCATTTTCGTTGGGTCAACGGAACCAACAAGTCCTTCGCGCGACCCGGCATCGGGCGACGGTAGCGGACCGAGGGCCATTCGGAATTCCCGCGCGCCGGGATAGGTGAGTACGAGAATGATCGGGCGCTCGTGACCAGCATCGAGTTTGGCGCTGCGACTGTTTTCGGAAACACCGCGAAAACGTAGCTCGAAGTTCCCCTTGGAGTTCGAAAGCCGAGGCTGGACGAGCACTCGGTTGCCCATAACCAACTTGGCTTCTGCCGTGTGCAACCGCCAATTACCGGACGCGCGGACGACAAATTCATCTCGCCCAAAATTCCTGTCGGGACGACCGTAGAGCGAGGCGGAAATCTGGTACGCGGCGACTCCGGGAAGCTTTTCCCTACCGAGAAGCGCCGCACATTGCAGCAGGACATCGGCGGGAATCGTCCGCACGACTTCGGCATCGCTTAGTCGCTCCGAAAGGCTCCGAACATTTCCGGAATGATAGTAGAGTGACAACAGGCAAACGAGACTCTGCCGGCGTTCCAAATCCGTGTCGAGATTTCGGAGCACGGCATCTTCGGCTTCGTCGACTCGGTCGTGCCGCTGAAGCACGCGGGCCGACACTAAATTGACCTCCCATACGTCGGTCGAGTACGTCAGCGACTCAGCGGCGGTCTCAGGGGCACTTCGCTGCTGCAAGTAATCCTGAATGACGGCTTGATTGGCGGCCCCGGCCGCCAGCATCTCATCGCGGCGAAAATGGCCGCCGCCGACCTCGATCAACTTGGCGTACGTTTTCTCGGCGGCAAACAACTGGCCGAGGGCTTGTTGCGTGCGACCCACGTAGTACCAATACGGTGGATAACACTCCATGAAGTTTTCCATCCGTTTGAGTACTCTCAAACGAACGACGCAGTCTCGTTCCCGCATCGCCTCTTCCAGTTCGTCGAGGTCGCTGCTACGAACAAGCCAACGGTCGGGAATGTTCCGCTTTCGCGCGAGCTTCCAAAACGTGTCGAGAAACAGCGAGGACTTGTCGACCACCCCTGCCATTCGCGTCTTGTCGATGTTCCATTTTTCCAAGTCGCGGCTGAAGACGTGCCCGCGATAGTCCCACCAACTGCGAACTCCCGTGCGAATCGCCTCACCGTATTCAGCCGTCGCCATTTGCGTACTAAACTGAAAGGCGCTGATGGCAAGTTGTCGATAAAGGATTCGCTCGTGCGATTTATGGATGATTTTCTTGTCTTTGTCGGCGACCTCGATCTGACAGATTTCGTCCAGCACGGCCGTGTACAGTCGCACGACTTCTTCGTCGGCGATCTGATTGAGATTGAGATTGTTGAGGATCTTCTGCTGCTCTTGGATCATGACGTGCTTCGACGGATACTTGCGAATCCGGTGAAACGAAGTCCGGCAGTAATTGAGCGCCACAGCCGTCGAACGGCTGAGCTCGTCGGTCGTTTCATCGGTTGCGGCACTCAACGGAGCCGCCATAAGAGCGAACAGCGCGGCAGCGACCAGCATCGCGCCGAAGAACCTCGTCGCGCCGAATTCCGGAAAAACCAGCACCATCGCGCGACCGTTGCTCGACCTGTGGACTGGCATGAACCTATCCGGCGAATCGGTTTCGCCGAATGTGCGGCGTGAGCAGTGGTGCATGAGTTCGCGCTTCTCCCCAGCAGAACTGTCGACATTCTTGGCGTGCTGCACACATCAAACATGCTGTGACACGTGCCGGCCGCCGTCGTTTGAAGCGGGCGTCCGACATCGCATGAATCGAGCGGTCTGTGCAACCGATGCTCTCAGCAGATCGCTGGTGGCGGACGATCGGCCCGACGGTATGAAGTGTAAGCGCGAAAGCGTCCCTGTGTGCTCTCTTCCGGCTGGAACAGAGAGCGGATCGGCAACTCGTCGTCTGCAACGACGGTTGCGTAGTTTGGCGAATCTGTCCCGCTGCTGGTGGGTGTCCGCCAACGGCCGCATAGTCTCCGCAGCCGCTACAACGTGCGCCTATGGAACAATCACATGGCCTTGCCCGGCCGGCCGAAATTGAACTCGATTCCAGCGCGTCTGCCGGCGGCACGCTCGTCACACCGATCGGCTTTTGAGGATTGCTACAGTTCGATCTGCCGCTCGCTTAACTGCTCGATGAAACGTTCAGACGTCGTGAAGACTTCTGTCTCCAAGCCGTGACGTCGCCCTTGTTTTACGTATTCCGGAATGTCGTCGGTGTACAGGCATTCCTGAGGCTCACATTGAATTTTCTCAAGAGCCGCCCTGTAGATGGCGTCTTCCGGCTTGATCGCGCCGACTTCAAACGAGACAACCACGTCGTCGAATCGTTGGAGCACGTCATAGTTTTTCTTGACGTACCGATAGTGAGAGATACTGGTGTTCGAGAGCAGCACGAGCCGATGGCCGCGCGATTTTAGCGTGTCGAGGATAGGAATGATCGAATGATTGGGTTCGAATATCTCGCAACACGCGCGGAACAGGCCATCAAAATCGAGTGGCTGGCCGACGGCAGTTTCGATTTGGGCGTGCACCTGTTGTTCGGTGATGTGGCCGCGTTCAAAGTCGTTCTGCAGATCGGTTTTGAATAGAATATCGCCCATCTGCTGTGCGGAAAGATCGCAGAGCGATCCGATCTGGGCACACATCTTCTTGTGCGAAAAATGCACCAGAACGTTTCCCATATCGAACAGAAATGTGCGGATCACAGACGGCAATCTCCTCGGTCGAGTTCGCTGATAACACGCGGGTTCATTCGCCGTCCCGTCGCGACGATGCAGTTGTTGACGCCATCAACTGGTTTTCATAAAGTGACATGAAGTAGCGTCAAAACCCTCTGTTGCCAAATCAGACCCCTTGTTTTCCAGGCCGAGATTTGTCCACAACTGGGTTTTGACGTGGCTTCATAGCATAATGGTTTCGCGAAGGAAACGGTGACTCTCCGTAGGGGGGTTGAAACCGTTCGGCGACACTCACGCTAGTGCTCCCCCGCGGCGCACTGTGAAATGCAGACGGTGAAATGCAGACGGTTGGGTCAGGAGTGCTGTCAGCGATCGGTTAATGATTTGAGCGGAGCCGCGAAGGCCTTCACCGCATGCCGGGCTGACGAATGCCAGCTCGTTTTGTGACGGACAGTTAAGGGGCCACGTGTCATGTCAATGAGCTTCGGCGGCGGATCGTCGGTCGACCCTTCGACAATGCGGGGGCGAGATTGGCCCTGCTTGCGGCAATTCGGCGTCTTTCTCGAAAACCGTGTCGGAATGTTGCACGAGTTGCTGCGGCATCTCGAGCAACACGACATGCGGGTCATCGCGCTAAGCATCGTCGATTCTGTTGATTGCGCCATCGCGCGACTGGTCGTAAACAACTACGAACGCGGACGGGAAATTTTCGAGCTGTCCCAGTTCACGGTCTTCGAAACCGACCTCGTCGGCGTCGAACTGCCTGACGATTCGCAGCCCTACGTCAAAATCTGCATGGCGCTACTCGAAACCGAGCTCAACATTCATTACACCTACCCACTGCTCTATCGTCGGCGCGGCCGCGGGGCGATCGCCTTGTATGTGGACGACGTCGACCTCGCGATGAGAACGCTCACCGAAAAAGGCCATCGAATCGTCACCGAGAACGATCTTGTCGACGACGACGAGTTCTTGTGAAAACGGTTTCACTCAACGCGCCCCACTCATTGAAGAACAGCCATGACAACAGATTTTCGTCGCATCGCACCTCCCGCCGATTTCCTGGAAGATGACGTCGCCGTAGCGCCGGCAGCGGTGGTCGCGTTTACCGAGGGTCCGGCGGCGGCGGCCGATGGACGGGTCTATTTCTCCGACATTGCTAACAACCGAATCATGCGCTTCGACCCACAGGTCGGGCTGCATTCCGTTTGGCGAACACCGAGCGGCCGAGCCAACGGATTACTATTTGACCCGGAAGGCCATCTATTGGCCTGCGAGGGAAATGAGTTCGGAAACAACGACGGAAACCGCCGCGTGACGCGGACCGACATAGAGACCGGTGAGGTGACCGTTCTGACCGACCACTTCGAGGGCAAACGTTATAACGCCCCCAATGACATCGCCGCTTGCTCGAACGGGCAGATTTTTTTCACCGATCCCTGTTACGGCGACCGCGCGACGATGGAACTCGATCACGATTCGGTCTACCGCATCGACCCGGATGGCTCGGTGACGCGAGCCATCACACAGCCCGAAATCGAGCGGCCCAACGGCATCGCACTCAACCCCGACGAAACGGTGCTCTACCTAGTCGACAGTTGCCCCGTCGTGGGCGGCAACCGCAAGATCTGGGCATTCGACCTTGCCGCGACAGGAGAGCTTAGCAACCAGCGGGTGGTGATCGATTTCGCGCCCGGCCGAGGCGGTGATGGAATGGCCGTTGACCAACAGGGCAATCTGTGGATTGCCGCCGGAATCGCACGACCGCGAGGCCCACACGAATCGAAGGACGTCCCTCCGGGCATTTGGGTTGTCACACCCACCGGTGAGATCCAAGGACGGATCCCGATTGTCGAAGACGTGTTGACCAACGTCACGTTCGGCGGCGACGACCTGAGAACGCTATACGTCGCCGCCGGCAAGACGCTGTTTACGACCCGAACCCGCGTACCCGGCTGGGTCGTGCATCGCAAGCCTTCCGCATGAGCCGGTACGCAGCGAGACACTTTGCGCGTGCCTCCGTCATTTTTTTTTCGGCCGAAAGGCGGCAATGCGGCTCTCGTCGGTGGTCAGGTAAGGCCCTTCGATCAGGTCGATGCAGTAAGGCACGGCGGCAAAAACCGCGTCGAGGCATTCATTAATGGCCTTGGGTTGCCCCGGAAGATTGACGATGAGCGAGCTCCCCCGAATTCCCGCCGTCTGGCGAGAGAGAATCGCGGTAGGCACCTTTTCGAGCGAGACTTTGCGCATCAACTCACCGAAGCCGGGCATCATTTTTTGACAGACCTGTTCGGTGACGTCGGGCGTGATATCGCGCCGAGCCGGCCCAGTTCCGCCCGTCGTGATCACTAGACAACATCCTTCAACGTCACATAGTTGCTCGAGGACTTCGATAAGTAGCGGTTCGTCGTCCGACACGACGCGCGCGACCGGTTCCCAGGTCGACGTGAGCACGCCGGCCAGATACTCTCCAATGGCCGGGCCGCCACGATCTTCGTATTCTCCGCGACTCGCCCGGTCGGAGACGGTCACGATGCCAATTCTGGCGGGCGATTGTTCTGCCATAACGTCCTGACTCCGCTTCTGTTGTATCAGCGATGCGAAATCGCTTCTGAGCCATCGCTGCCGAAAGCGATGATGGCCTATTCTTTCACGACACGGCAGACGAAACAATGCTCGGCACTCTGAATCACGCCAAGAGGCTGGGGTGCGTCCCGTGTGGACGGTAAAAACTCAAAAGCACGGCAAAGCACGGTTAGACGCGAAAATGTCCGCGTGGCTGTTGTTGGACGGCGTTTTTTGTAAACTGATGACAGTTGATATACAACACGCTGTTCCGTGATTTTGAGGAGATCAATGAGATGAAAATGTGGATATGTCTGTCCGTTATGGCAGCTTCAATGATGGTAAGCGGTTCACCGGCGGAAGCTGACGACAAAGATAAGAAAAAAAACGTCGCCCCTTTGCTGAAGCGCAAGATGAAATCGCTTTCGGGCAAGACGGTCGACATGGCGAAATATCAGGGCAAGGTGCTGCTGATTGTGAATACGGCGAGCGAATGCGGGCTCACGCCTCATTACGAGGGTCTGCAAGAACTTCACGAGCGCTACGGTAAGGAGGGCCTCGCGGTACTTGGGTTCCCCTGCAATCAATTCGGCGGACAAGAGCCAGGGTCGGCTAAGGAGATTCGCGCATTTTGCACGAAAAACTACGGCGTCGAGTTTGACATGTTCGCCAAGATCGACGTGAACGGCGAAAACCGCGACGATCTCTACAAGTACCTGACCTCTCTTGACACAAAGCCGAAGCCATCCGGAGACGTCAAATGGAACTTCGAAAAATTCGTCGTCGACCGAAAAGGCAAGGTCGTTGCACGCTTCCAACCCAATACCAAGCCCGATGACGAGAAACTTGTCGGCGCGATCGAAGCACAGTTGAAACAGAACTGAGCGAGATTGATCAGCCCTTGGATTTATGGCTGTGACGCTTTGGCTCTGTTGTCAGTGTCAAACGTGAAGGGATAAGTGATAACAAAACGGCGGCCGATCATGCGTCAAGCACGCGCCGATCGGTCGCCGTTTTTTTGCGCCGGTTCTTCGAGAGTATGTCGCCGTGCTCCGAATGGCGCCTGATACGCCAAAAACTGTCCCAGAACCCGGTTGTCGTGCTCGACAGGCGCCGTCACCCATCGAGTAAGTGTTAGCTGGCGCAACGGTTTAGGCTCATGCCAACTCCCACATCACGTCCTGGACGGGCGACACGACCAGATTCGCGGGCGCACGAAGACCGGCGTGCAGCGGCCAATTGACGATCACTTCCGGTCAACGGTCGTTTTCGGTAGAATGGCGGCTCACGTAAGAACCCAAGACATTTTCTCCCCCAATTCGGAACCAATCGAGAGCATCATGGCGAAGACTCAGCGGAAACTGAAAAAGGCCAATCACGGCCGACGACCCGCCAGCGCGAAGGCGCGCAAAGAAAAGCGGCGTTCGATCAAGACCTGACAATAACGCAAACACCGAACGCTGGCTGATGACACAGTTGGCAAGACGTGCTCAGCCGAACAGAACACAATTGCAAAACCGCCCGCGCACCGAAGTGCGCGGGCGGTTTTTTGTCTTGACCGTCTACTCACGTGCACCGCGACCGGACGTATTACGTTGCCGCATCGGCGGGAGGCGGACCCGATCGAAAGCTCCACCACCACCGTTTGGGCAGCATGCCGACGGCGATCACCAACAACTGCGAGGCAACGAACAGCCCCAGCGCCATGAGCACGCCTTCGGTGAAGCCGTAGGAGTGCAGTCCCACGCCGAGCTCGTTCACGCCGAACCACGACCAACTGGTGGCGATGTTGCCGGCGATGGCCAAAATGGCCAGCCCGCGGTCTTTCACCATGCCGTCCCAGCGTGCGTGCAGAACCAGCGCGTTCCAGAGCACGATGATCAGCGCCCCGTTCTCTTTTGGATCCCAGCCCCAAAAGCGGCCCCAGGAATCGTCGGCCCATAAGCCGCCCAGCACGGTGCCGAAGAAGCTAAAGAAGATTGCAAAGCAAAGCGTTCCGTAGATCATTCTGCTTAAGTCGCGGCCAATGTCTTTCGACAACGACGGCGTCAGCACACCACGCAAGACGTACAGCACGCCCAACATGCCGGCCAAGAACGTCGTCGAATAGCCGAGCGTGACGGCGACCACGTGCGTTGCCAACCAGAACTGCGTGTCGAGAACGGCTTGCAAGACGACAAACGTGTCACCGTCGCCGGATAAGAAATGAGCGATGCCCAGCGCAAAGAACCCAGTCACGGCGGCAATAACGTTGCCGACGCCCAGCCGGTAGACCGTTTCCAAAATCATTCCCAAGACGACGCACCCCCAGCCGATAAACACGGCTGAGGAGTACAAGTTCGTCACCGGTGGCCTTCCGGAAATGTACATCCGCGAGACAAGGGCAAACGTATGAACCACGAGCGTAAACGCGATCAACCAGAACGACGCACGGTTGAGAGGCACGCCCCAGCCCAACCAGGCCAGCGCCGCAAGAACAAACGCGACCAGGTACAAGACCGTGGCGTGGAAGAACGGCTCGAAATGATTGAAAAACGCTTCGTAATTTGTTTTTGCAATGTCGACGCCTTCGGGTGTGTTCTTGGCAAGATTCGCGTGATATTTGGCGACCTGCTCGTTGAAGGCCTTCGCATCGTCGTTCGCGTAGGCGGCGAATATCTCCGTCAACGCTGCGACGCTTGGATTTGGCTCCTTCTGCATCATGCCGGTCAATACCTGGTCGCGTAGCCAGCCAGAGGTGTAGGTTTGCCAATCATCGTCTTGCGACTCGCCGGGAATCGAAAGCGGCGGCTCCCGCTTGTCGAGTTGACGCTGCTCACCGATCGCGTGCAATAGATCTTCTCGTTTTGTGAGGTCTTCACCGGCGCGGATTGGCGCAATCGGCGGTTGCACAAACGACTGGTACACCAAGTCCATCACGCCGACTTTTCGATGCAGCTCCAGAATCTTCTTTTCATAGACACCCAACTGCTCGGCGCCCGCCTGCTGCGCCTTGAAGGCCTGCAACCTCACTTCGTTAAACTTCTCTTGGTCGCTGGCGAACTCCAAGAAGCCGTAACGAAGTGCGGGACGCCGTTCGAGACCCAACGCCGCAAGAACTTCGGGGTTGTCGATGCGGAAGACATGGTGCTCTGCCGATTCGCGAGGCTTGGCGATCACATCGAGTAGCCACCTGATGGCGGGCTGCTTGACGTCGCGCTCGTCGAGGAACCACAACAGCGGCGGACGCTTCGCCACCTTCTCGTCGACATACGTTTGCCTGTTGGAAATGATCCTGAGGCTGTTACGGGCCAGCGTGTCGATCGGCTTCACGCGACCTTGGTAGAGGATCGGAATCTTTCCGAATTCGTACAGGTTCATTTCTTCAGTTGATGTACTGGGCAGCCGCGCTTTGCCGCTCATCCAACCAGCAAATATGAGCACGATGGCCAGCGGCGCGACGGTCGCCCACAGCGACGTTTTTCGTTTTCCGCCAATGTCCGAAGCATGATCCGGAGAACTCGTGAGCTTGGCAGCCGAGCGACGTTTGAGAAATCGCACGAGTGCCAACGAAAACTGAGCGAGCAATCCAGTCGCCACAATCATGCAGGCGACGTAGGGAATCATCCAGCCGGAATTGCTGACGACTTGAAGCGTCGTCGACTCGACACCCGTATTCGGGTCGAGCTGATAATTGCTCTGGTAATACGTCTCCCCCGCGTAGCGCAGCGGGTTGTTCATCCAGATCTTGATTTCGCGGTCGACGTCGCGGCCCTCGTCGACGAGATGCACATCGGAAGAATAGTTGCGGGGCGTATCCGTGCCCATGTAGTCATCCTTGCGGACATCGTTCAGCGTGATCGAGTACGGTTTGTAGGTTCTCTCGAACCGCAGGAAGACATCGTATGTCTTGCCGTCGGCATCAACCTTCGCGGCAATCTCCTGAAACGAAAGTTCCACGCCAACCAAATACGTTCCCAGCAATTTCGACGTTTTCTTGTCAAAAAAGCGAACGTAAGCCGCCGGTGCGTCGACTTCACCTCCTGTATCGGTTCCGGTGCCGGGTCGTCGTTCGTCGACGGTGTAGTCTCTTCCGATTCCGGCGTCGGCTGGATTGTCGGTTCGTTCGTCGGGCTTCAATTCGCGAGTTGACGAATTCGCAAGGTACCGAACCACTTCAACGTCGAACGGTAACTCCTCGTGTTGAATCGTCTCCTCACCAAGTAGAATCGACTTGGGAATCACCACCATGTCGTCGTGATCCGGTTCGGACCGATCGACGACCGCCAGCTCGAGTGTTCTTGTGTCTCTTACGAAGTTACTGGTCTCACCTTCCTCAAGAATCATTATCGCTTCGACGGCCGTTAAGCCGACTAATAACTCGCTGAACATCATCAGGCCAACACCGGCGTGCAACACGACAATTCCGGCTCGCTTGCGAAACACCATAATGCAGCCGGCGAGCAGCACCAGTCCGGCAAACGTCGCTTTCAATAATTGCCACAGAATGCGCATCGACGAATCACCGAGCTGAATGGCGTCACCTTCGTAGAACAGCCACGCGGTCAGCCCGCTCAGTGTCAGCCCTACCAATAGCATCACGCGACTGTACAGCCGCCGTTCGCCTTCGGACAGAAACTGTTCCCGCTTCAGCAGAAACGGCGCGCCGAGTGATGCGGCCGACAGGATAAATAACCCGCCCTTGAACACGTCCCAAAGCGTCGACCATTCGACGAGCGGTGTGCCTTGTAGCCCGTTCTTGTTTGAACCACTGGCAATGACTAGCCAGATCACCAGTACAGCGACGGCAATCGCACCCAAGCCCGACCAGAGCCTCATACCCTTGGCTTGAATCTTGAATCGCAGACCGTGAGCCGCCAGCAGATTGATCATCATCAATGCACCGATGCACCAGCCTCCTGGAAAGTAAATACCGCCGGGAACCTGCGGGGCGCTCGGGAAAAACGAGGGCGGAAAGAAGATCTGAAATTCGATCCACGCAATCGGGCTGCGAAAGTATTCGCTGACAACCTGCCAGATGTCCTTGTCGACCTGCGCCATTGTCCCGGCGAGTACGATGAAAATCGCCATCGCGAACAGCGCCACGGTGAGCTTCAATGATGCCAACGGCCGCAGCACCTGCCGAACGGCTTTACCGAACGAGGGATCTGTCGCCGTTTTAGGAACCGCCGATTTGTTGGCCTGTTCGTTGAGCGTATTACTTGCCACTTTCGGCTCCGTCATTCTGCCCGAAGTTCACCGAACGCACGAATTGCTCGAAGCGCTCTTTCTCGCGGGCGGCCAGGTCGTTGTCGCCTTTGAGCTTGAAGAACCATGCCTGACCTGCGTCGATGGTGATGACACTCAAGATTGTCTCGGTCGACCCGACGAGTTCGACGTAGTTCGCCTTCTTCTTGTTGACGTCAATTTGTTTGAGCTGCTCGTTGAGCGTTTCAAGCGTCACGGCTTCGAGCCCGACCTGCTGACGCCATCGATTCACGTTGGACAACAGGTCGCCCGCGCCCGGGGCGAGATCGATGGCCGTGATCTCAACGCTCGACCCGGCATCCTCAACGATAAAGGCCGCCTTGCGCATTCCGCCAACGCGTCCAGGAGACCACTGCTCGGGCGTATCATACGTGAGCGCCGACGGTGGCGCCGGTTTGACGCTCGCATCGTTTTTCGGATCATCACCAGCCGGCGACGCCGGTCGCGGCATTTGTCTCCTGCCGGAAGCGAACGGGCGGCCCATTCGGCTTTGCTTGAGCCGACCGACCAGGTTCACGAGCACGGCTTCGGTTCCGTCGAGCGGTACACGGACGACCTCTTCGCCCGGCGTTTCGCTCGAATAGAGTTTTTCGGCAGTTGTCGGCGGCAAACCCAGTTGGTCGCGCCAACGATTCACGTTGGCGATGACGTCGACCGACGGGAGCCGCATCACCGATAATTCCAACGGCGTGCCTGCCGATTCGATCGTAATCGTGGCGTACCGCATCCCCGAACCGGGTTGCTGCTGCCAGCCCTCGGGAAGCGTCCAGTCCGGCCCACCATCGCCCGTACCGACGAATCGAACCGACTTGATCAATGACAGAAAACCGGGCATCTGCGGCTCAACCACTTCGTCGGGACCGGAGAGTTTGAAGAACCACGCTTGATCTCCCTGCGGGATCATCGCGGCAATCATCCGGTCCTTCGGTCCCGCCTGTTGGGTGTCTGTGCCGGTTTCCTGAGCCAACACCTTGCGCGGGACCGGCTTGGGGACTTGGTAACGGACGATCTGGTCGCCTTCGCAACCGGCAAACAGCAAAGTTGCGACGACGGCCGGTATGAACATCATGCACCGGCGGCGACCGCCGCGGCACAGATCGAATTGGTTCGTTGGGTTCATCATCGGGTGGAGAATCGAGGTTTCGCGCGTCGGTCTACAGGCTGAGGGACGGTGCCGAAAGAGCCGATCGCGTCAAGGAATGCGGGGTACGATACATTATAGTTCAGCCGAACCCGTAAAGTACACTTCGACGCGTTTCGCCGTCCGCCCTTCGGTACGCAAAGCAGTAAGTTGACGGCTTTGGCCCATCCTGAAGTACGCCACAACGACCGAAACTGCTTGAGACAAAAGCCCTTTGGCGACACGACGTTGGGCATCGTCTAACAGTCACTTTGCCTAAGCAGCGTGCTTCGCCGGTTTTCGATTGAGAATCGCCACATGGAGGAGTAGAATTCAAATCGAGATTGATACTTCAGCCGAAACGCGTCGGTGATCCAGCCTTCGTAGGTCAAAGGCAGCACCATCGAAACACGTCGTCGGCAAATTCGGTGCGGCGAGACCGCTCGCCACGTATGGCCGAAGCGTCTGAGAGTATTGCGATGTTGAGTTTGTTTGACTCACAAAACAAACCCAGTCGCCGCGAATGGATGCGTGTGGGCGGATTGAGTTTGCTGGGCTTGAACGTTGCCGACCTGGCTCGGCTGCGGGCTCGGTCTGATTCGCACGTTCCGCCGGGCGCCCATCAGCACAATTCGTGCGTGTTCATCTTCTTATTCGGCGGTCCCAGCCATATCGACCTGTGGGACATGAAGCCGGATGCCCCGGCTGAAATCAGGGGCGAGTTCGAGTCAATCGCGACGGCGACGCTGGGAATTCGCATCTGCGAGCACTTGCCGATGCTCGCCGAACAGATGGACAAGTTCTGCCTGTTGCGTTCGATGACGCACAACATGCGCGTGCATGGGCCGGCTTGCAGCGAAATCTATTCGGGCCGCGCCTACTTCGGGCCCCCGATCACCGATCAAGCACGGCCCGACGACTGGCCGTCGCTCAGCGCGATGGTCATGCGTTACGGCAAACGATTTTCTGGCCTGCCGCAGTCGGTTGTTCTCCCCTGGTACACGCAGTTCGTGGGACAAGACAAACGAATCGCTGGGCAAACCGGCGGACGCATGGGTGAGAACTGGAACCCATTTCTCGTGCAGGGTGACCCCAGTCACAAGGAATTCGAAGTCCAAGGGCTCAAGTTGCCCGGTGATGTCTCTGGCGCCCGTTTCGCGCGGCGCCGCGAACTGCATCACCAACTCGACGCGCTGGCGTCCGCGCGGCTCTCCGCAGGCCGCGTGCCGAAACTCGTCGATTCCAATTTTGCCTCGGCTCTCGACATGATCGAGAAGACCCAAGCGGTCGACGTGTTTGACATCGACGGAGAAAAGCCGTCGGTCCGCGAGCGTTACGGCTCGACGAAGTTCGGCCAGAGCCTGCTGTTGGCCCGGCGGCTCGTCGAGAACGGGGTCTCACTCACAACCGTCAACTGGGATGATGACACCAAATTCGACAAGGTCTCACCGCATTGGGACACGCATCACAAAAACTTCCCCAAGCTGAAGGACGGACTCTGCCCAACGTTCGACCGGGCGTTCTCGGCGTTTTTGGATGACCTGCACCAACGCGGACTGCTGGAGACGACGCTGGTTGTCGTGCTCGGCGAGTTCGGCCGCACGCCGAAGATCGGCTTGGTGACCCAGAATGGCATGACCGAGAAGACGGGCCGGGATCACTGGCCGCATGCGTTTACCGTCTTGACGGCCGGCGGGGGCGTGCGTGGCGGCCAAGCCTACGGTTCGACCAACTCGACCGGCGGCTACGTTGCCGATAAGCCTGTCACGCCGGCCGACCTCACGGCAACCGTTCTGCATCACTTGGGAATCGATCAAACGATCTCGTATTTCGACGAAGTGCTGCAAGAACACCGCCCGCTGTGTGCGGGATCACCCGTTCGCGACCTCGGCTGACGCGTTGTTGATCCCGTGTGGATATCACGTGAAGTGGTTCCAAAACCCTCTGATAGGCGGCGCATGCCATTTGATTGTGCCTCGAAGGACCACAACCGGGTTTTGGGACGGCTTGCGGTGACCGTGAGCCGACAACTTTGGCAAACGCGCAACGACTCGATGTTTGGGAGCCAACCTGTGTCACAGTCGGCCGCCGTTTTGATCGAACTGCCCGAAGGCCGTGACGACCAGCGCGCGGCGCGGTTCCGGAAGATGATCGAACTCGATGCCTACTCCGATTGGGATCACCCCGAGGTCGAGATTGACGACGACGATGACACACGAGCGTTGTGGAACGCGCTCAACGAAAACGAGCCGACCCGGCGATCGATCTGGATCAAGTATTACGACTGCCGCTTTCTGGTCGGAACGTACCGCTTGCGAAACGGTCGCTGCGGTTTCTACGTCGAAGGCGACGTCATGGACATGTTCGATGCGTTCGATCTGCGCCTTTTTGCTCGGCTGCTTAAATCGATGAACGGTAAAACGGGTGTATTCGGCAGCTTCTTCGGCAGCGTACTGGTCGAGTTCCTCGCCGGTGAATTCAACGAGGACGACCTCCGCGAAGGAATCTGGGCCGCGGCGGGGCTCGCACCCGAACTCCTGGAACAACTTTGCGATGCCGCGATCAATTTCCCGCGCGATCCGGAAATCGAGGTGGAAGGAATTCGCGTCTGCGCAGACGAGCGCTTCATCGAGCGGTATCGGGAACGTTAAATGTAATATGCAGTCGATTCAAACGGTGCGTTGGCCCTGCCCCGTTTTAATCTTCGGTAGGCCTCGCAAATGCTTTCACGAAAAAGCGGCGATCCAACGCATCGAACGTGCCCGTCGCCGCCAGCGATCGAATTCACAATACGCAACCGCACATTCTCGATAATGTTTGACCCCCTGCTCCTTCCAGGTTAGGCTCATGAACAGACGATGCGGATCGAAATCGCTAACAGATGAATTGTTCGAAACGTGAATACGCTGCCATCGCAGTACCCGCCTATTAGGGAGAATTTCGCATGTCCCGTAGCACCCGCCGCAGTTTTGTGAAACAAACGGCCGCCGTCGGCCTGGGTCTCGGCTTATCCGCCGGACTGAGCCGAAAAGCGTTCGCCGCCAACGACAGGATCAGCGTGGCCTGCATCGGCGTTCGGGGGCGCGGTAACTCGGTGATGAACAGTTTTGCCGCCGAGCCCGACTGCGATGTGACTCATATTTGCGACGTCAACGAGCCGGTCCGTCTGCGGCGCGGCGACGAGATGCGGCAGAAGACGGGACTGATGCCCAAGCTGGTCAACGATTATCGCACTCTGCTCGAGGACGATTCGATCGACGTGTTCATGGTGGCCACTCCCGACCACTGGCACGCCATGTTGACCATCGAAGGCTGCTTAGCCGGCAAAGACGTCTACGTCGAGAAGCCCGCCAGCCATAACATCCTCGAAGGCAAAACGGCGGTCGCCGCCGCGCGCAAGAACCAGCGCATCGTGCAGATGGGAACGCAAATTCGTAGCGCCACCTTCCTGCGGGAAGCGTTCGAATACATCAATAGCGGCGCGCTGGGCAAGGTGATCTATGGCAAGGCATGGGAGACCAACCGCAACGGAGCCGTGCATCTCGCTCCCGATAGCGACCCACCGGGCGGGCTCGACTACGAGATCTGGCAAGGTCCCTGCCCCGAGAGAGCCTTCAACAAGTCAATCGTAGGCGGCAGTTGGCGCTGGCTGTTCGACTACGGCACCGGCGACCTGGGCAACGACGGTGTGCACCGCATCGACTATTGCCGTTACCTGATGGGATTAGAAGGCATGCCAGAGGCGATCTCCTGCTCCGGCGGCAAGTTCTTTTTCGATGACGACCAACAGTGGCCCGACACGATGCTGATTAGTTACGACTACCCGGGCCACGTCCTGCAATACGAAATGCGGCTCTGGTCGAAACCAAAACTGTTCGACATCGGCGAGGGAGCGGCCGTGTACGGCGAGAACGGCTGGGTCTTCGTGACGAACAATTCGTGGAAAGCCTACGACACGGCGGGCCGAGTCGCCAAGGAAGGCAAGAGCGACTCGCGTCAGATTCAACAGGCTCACATCCGCAACTTCCTCGACGCGGTCAAGAGCCGAAACCGCGATTCACTCAACCAGGAGATCTTCTCCGGCCACGTTAGTTCCAGCATGTGCCATGCTGGCAACATCGCCTGGCGAACCGGCAAGAAACTGCGTTTCGACCCCGAGACAGAAACGTTCGACGACAAGCAAGCCAACCAATACGTCGGCCGCGAACACCGCAAGGGGTTTGAATTGCCAGTGATTGTTTAGGGCTGCTCTTTCGGCAGCGGGAGTACCCACGTTCAAGCCGTGGAAACCGGCTCAACCGGCGCGCTTCGTGCCATACAAACTGCATCAGCCGGCGAAGGTGGGGATGGCAAAGCCGAATCGAGAGTCTAATTGTTAGCTGCTGGGTTTGCTTGATGATATGCAAGCAACAAGTCTCTCAATTGTTCGGCTGCGTCTTCGTCTTCAACGGTCAATTCGGAGCCGCAACACTCGATCACAAATGAACCTTCGGGCTCATGAAAACCCAGCCTCTTGGCTTTTGCAGCCAAATCGATCGCCTTCATCGGATTGCCGCACTTGTGGCAAATTGCCAAGTCGGGAATATCTGATTGCTGAATCATTGGCGTCACCTGAGTACATTTGGGTAATAGATCGTGCTGTCAGTTGGTCCCGATCCCCGAATAGTGCGGCGATGCGGCAGCGGAGCAAGCGGGATCAGCCTGCTAAGATCGAGCGCAGACTTGTTTCACCCTAGCGTTCGTCTTGCGTTTGCTGTTTGAGCCAAATGATCTTCTCGATTGGTAGACTTTCCCCATCTCTAATCTGAATCCCACCATGAAGGGGATAGTCGTGAATCCACTCGACCAAGGCCAACCAGATTTCGACCGGCAATAATGACTTTAAGTCCCCTAGGTGCTCCTGTGGCGTGTTCTTAATCAAGAGGGGCAGCAACTCTAGACGTGTGTAAGCGCCCTGATCATGCCACTTGAGAATCCGATTTATTTGGTCGTTCCATGACATTTCAGTTGTCCCTCATTCCACGCCGAGTGCCATGCTCCCACGCAACGCGGGTGAGCATGTCGTCGCGACGGTAACGCGGTTTCATTGGCAGCACTGGTTTGATGTCAGCGATGGGCACGCTTTTGACCCTCCGGACGCTCCCGGATAGTACAATACGGTAACTCGTCGTGAACATCACGCTGGATAAATACAAGTTCGGCGTAGAAGGACCCGATGGATCGGCATTCGATAGTGCTAAGGGCCGCCAACCCAACGTTCGACGAAGGTCTGGCATTTGCCCGCTACGCTGACGAAGCAGCCGAGGGGTTCTTTCGTTTTATGCTCGGTCGCCGCGCCGGGGATATAATCGCCACGGCGTTCGCCCAGCCCGACCACGACCTCTCCTACCAGAATGTGACTTTCGCAGAACGTGACAACGTCATCGTGGGAATGATCTTGGGGTACACCGCGGAGCAGCATCGCCGTTCCTCGCGCCAACCCCTGACGCGGGCTGCCGGAAGGCGTAATCTACGAATGAGGATCGTACTAATACTGTTTGCTCCACTCATGCGGATTGTCGATTCAATCGCCGATGGCGATTTCTACATCCAATTCATCGCTGTTGATCAGGAACTTCGCGGCGATGGCGTCGGCTCCGTCTTGATGGACTCCTTTGAAGAGCGGGCTCGCGCCAGCGGATCGACTCGACTATCCCTTGACGTTTCAGCTAAGAATGAGGGAGCTCGCCGATTTTACGAGCGCCGCGAGATGAACGTCGAGTGGCAGTGGCCGAAGCGATTGGCTATACCGGGATTGAAGTTCTATCGAATGACAAAAGGGCTCTGAGCCTTCAGCGGGTAGCGTTCTTTGATGGCCATTTTAACTCGTTACCAAGCTCTGCTTGGTAACGCATGCGCGTTGAGGCCTTCCGAAGCGCGGGGTGCCATGCTCTCACGCAACGCGGGTGAGCATGTCTTCGCGACGGCAATGCATTTTCATTGTCAGCACCATTTCAATGGCAACACTGTTTTGATGGCAGCACAGGGCATGCTTACCTCGGCTGTCACCGATGAAAGGAATCTGGATTCCTCTGGATTGTTGCAACAAGCCTCTCCAAGAATGCTTTGCCTTCTTGATGATACGATGACACTTCATCCTTCGTGAGCGGAATCACTACTTCATACGTGGCCATGCCTCCACAAATGACTGAAAGGACGAGGTTCTCTTGATCGTCCTCAGCAAGAGAGAACATTTGGTCGTCGTTCTGAAGAATCACTCGCTCGCTCATGGTCGACTCCCTGTTGGACGAATCACAAATCCACCGTTTTTGACCGGGTTGATGATGACTTCTGGCAACCCGCCGGGTGCCATGCTCTCACGCAACGCGGGTGAGCATGTCGCCGCGACGGCAGCACTCGTTTGATGGCACCAACCGGCATGCGTACCTCGGCTATCGCCGATGAAAGCATGGCACACAGCATGCTTCCACTTTCGAATTGTGGCCGTCGCTTCGCTTAGTCCACGCCGCGCAAAGCCCTCATCCTAACCTTCTCCCAGAGGGAGAAGGGATTTGGGGGACACGTCATTCCTCCGCCGTTCGCTATTCGACGGCCGTTCGTTCGCTGAATCCTCACCAAAGCCCGTGCAAGGTGTCGAGAACACTTCGCAATACTCTCAAAACCGCACCGCGTTCTCAAAACATCTCGGCAATCGGCTCACCGTCGGTGAGAATCGGAATCGGGCGGCCGGCGTGATCTTGGTAGGCCTGGGCGGTGTCGATGCCGAAGCGGTTGTAGATCGTTGCCAGCAGGCAGTTGCTGTTCATGATCCGCTCGACCGGCTCTTCGCCCTGGGCGTTCGTCGCGCCGATGACCTGGCCCATCTTCAACCCGCCACCGGCTAAGAAGACGCTCATGGCTCGAGACCAGTGATCGCGGCCCGGACGTCCGCTGGCGTCTTGATAGCGGATGCGCGGCGTGCGGCCGAACTCGCCGCAGAAGATGAACAGAACGCGTTCGTTTAAGCCGCGAGCGTGCAAGTCTTCAATGAGTGCCGAGACAGATTGATCGAACGACGGCAGTTTTTCTTCGTAAGCTTTGAAGATATCCGAGTTGACCGAATGGTCGTCCCAGTTACTGGTGCGGCCCGTTTCATTTTTGAGACGAAACGTTGCCTGACACTGCACGAACCGCACACCCGCCTCGACGAGGCGTCTGCACGTGAGCAGGCTTCTTCCCCAATGCGTCTTTCCGTAACGTTGCCGCGTCTGGTCGGTTTCGTTCGAAAGATCAAACGCGGCTCGTGCGCGGCCGCCGGAGAGCATGGCGACGGCTTGCTGCCGAAACGCGTCCATCGCCGACAACGTCCCGGTCCGGTCGATCGCCCGAGGTAGCGTGTCTAACGACTGCAACAGGCCGCGCCGGCGTTCCAAGTTGAGCACGCCTTCCGGAGTGATCGCCAGGCTGTCGGACAAACGGGACGTGGGGTAAATGGGAACCGGGTCGTAACGGTTGTTGCCGCTAGACGTCATCGGATTTGGACTGGGCATGTAGGGAGCGAAGGCGGGCCCGAGATAAGCCGGCCCGCCGCCGTAGAACTTGGTGTTACCCACCAGCACGGGAACGTCGCGCACGCGGTCTGACAATTCCTTGGCCACGACCGACCCGATCTCGGGAAATTCGGAGTCCGCCAGATTTCTGGCGATCGAGGGGTAACCGGTCAAGAAACGGTTCGTGCCACCGGAATGTTCCGTCCGTTCGTGGTGCAAGCTGCGAACGAGCGTGAACTTGTCGGCCATTCCCGCGAGGCGCGGCAACAGTTCGGTGATCTGAACGCCGGGAACGTTGGTGTCGATCGGCTTGAACGGACCGCGGTATTCGGCGGGCGCGTCGGGCTTCAGATCGAACAGGTCGAGATGGCTCGGCCCGCCGTTGCCCCAAAACAGAATGACCGAGAAGTCATCGTCTGGCGGTGATTGGACCGGCGAAGCGGCTTCGGAGGCCAATAGACCGGCCAACGTCGGCTGAACGCCGGTGACGAGAGCGCCAAGATTCAAGCCGCCGACTTTGAGCCACGTGCGTCGGCTGAAAGGCCCCGAACAACGATCTCGTCCGTCGGTGATCAGCACGTCACATCGCTCCCCAACACCGGTCATGCCACGGCTATCATGTTACCCGAAGAGGCACCGTCCTGCGAGTGCGTATGAACGCACACCCTAGTAGCCATTAGAGCGCATTCGACATGAGTGTGGCGGGTTCTGGCGGCGTAGAGACGACATTCAAAGACCAAAATCGTCCGATAGCCGCCACAGTTATCCCGAACGGGATCTAGGCAACAATCTCGTTGACGACGCGACCGAAGACGTCCGTGAGCCGAAAATCCCGGCCAGCGTAACGATAGGTCAACCGTTCATGGTCGATTCCCAGCAAGTGCAGAATCGTCGCGTGCAGGTCGTGGATGTGGACCTTGTCATGCACGGCTCGGAAGCCGAAATCGTCGGTTTCGCCGTAGGTCATGCCTCCCTTAACGCCGCCGCCGGCCATCCACATGCTGAAACCGTAATGGTTGTGATCGCGGCCGTTCTTGTTTTCAGACGTCGGCGTTCTGCCGAATTCGCCGCCCCACACAATCAACGTCTCGTCGAGCATGCCCCTGCGTTTTAAGTCGGTGATCAACGCCGTAATCGGCTGGTCGATGTCCCGGCAGAGCGTTTTCATTGTTTCGCTGTGTTTTTGATGCGTGTCCCACGGCTGGCCGTTGCCGTAATAAATCTGTGTGAACCGCACGCCGCGCTCGGCGAGCCGCCGCGACAGCAGGCACGCGTTGGCGAAGTGCCCCGATCCGTATTCTTCGCGAACCGACTTCGATTCCTGTTGAAGATCGAACGCGTCGGTGGCGGCAAACTGCATGCGGAAGGCGGTTTCCATGGCCTTGAGCCTCGACTCCAACTGCGTGTCGGCTCCTCGGCTTTCCAAATGCTGTTGATTGAGCCGCCGCATGAGTTCAAGCTGTTGCCGCTGCGTGGCGCGATCGACGTCGGCGTTTCGTAGAAACGGGATCATTTTTTCCGGCGCGAGTTTCGAGTGGTTAATGTAGGTGCCCTGATGTTCGCCCGGCAAAAAGGCGCTGTTCCACAAAATCGAAAACCGCACCGGCCGGCCGGGGCACAAGACGACATATGCGGGCAAGTTCTCGTTTTCGGTGCCCAGTCCGTATGAGAACCAGGCTCCCATGCTGGGACGGGTGGGCGTGATCGTGCCGTTGTTCATCAACAACAGCGCCGGCCCGTGGTTGGGATTGTTTGTGTGCACACTGCGGATGACACACACGTCGTCGATGCAACTCCCCAACCGTGGCAACAGTTCGCTGACCGGTACGCCGCTCTGACCGCGTTGTTCGAATTTGAATGGCGACGCCAACAAGCCGGCCGTCGCCCGTTCGGTCCGCAGGTCGACTTCCGACGGCCGCTGACCTTCAAACTTCTTGACCATCGGCTTGGGGTCGAACAGGTCTCCCTGATAGGGACCGCCGTTCATGAACAACTGGATGACGCGTTTCGCCCGGGGCGGAAAATGCGGACCGGCCGCCGCGTACGATCGTTCGGCACCAAACGCCGAAACCATTCCAAGCGCCCCCATCCCGCCCGCCAACGCGCGGATCGCGTCGCGCCGCGAAAGCCGTGTATCAAGCGGAGAAAGATGTCGATCGCCCATCTCGTTTGGCATGACGTGTTCTCGAAGTCCTGTGTCTGTTTGGCCGTTATGACGTTTCAGCGGCTCGCGTCGACGTCGGTCTCGAAGGCGTCCCAAAACCCAGTTGTGGTGGAATTTGACCCTACAAATCAACGGAATTCGTTGCCCATCAGAGGGTATTGGGACCACTTCTCGATTGAGCGTTAGTCGATAAACATAAATTCGTTAGCACCAAGGAGAATCTGAGCGTACAACTGCCAACGCCGGCGATGCGCGGCTGCATCATCCGAACCGTTTTCATCGAGGAATTGTTCGGCGAGCGCGACCTCGGCTTTTGTCACCGGCCGGGAGTACAACAACGCGTAGGCGGCTTGCAATCGCTCTTTCGTCGAGACCTGAGGCTCGGCCAGTAACCGTTCCACAAGGGCAAACGACTGCCGGCGGACGAACGGACTATTAAGCACGAACAATTGTTGCAGAGGCGTCGTCGTCGGCTCGCGTCCCGGGCTGTGGGAAGCGGGGTCGGGGAAGTCGTATAGTCTGAGCATCTCATCGAGGTCTCGCCGTGCGATGCGTCCGTAAAGTGTTCTGCGATTGTTCTCGGGCGACGCCAGTTCCTGGGGCGGTCCGCCGAGTTGTTCGGATAGCGATCGACTGACGGCGAGCATGGCGTCGCGCCACGACTCGATGCTTAACCTCCGTCGATTCATTCGCCACAACATTCGATTGCCCGGATCGACCGCGTTTCGTTTCGCATCGGGCGCGCTGGCCTGACGGTACGTCGCCGAGAGGACGATCTCACGATGCAACCACTTCAGCGACCAGTTGTTGGCAACGAACCGCGCTGCGAGGTCATCGAGCAACTGCGGATGAGACGGCGGTTCACCCTGAGTGCCGAAGTTGCTGGGCGTCGTCACCAAACCGGAACCGAAGTGTTCCCTCCACACGCGGTTGACGATCACGCGGGCAGCCAACGACCGGCCTTCGCCGAGAATCGACTGTGCCAACTCCAGCCGGCCCGAGCCAATCGAAAACGGTCGGCTCTCTTCGGTCGACAAGACCTTTAGAAAACGCCGGGCCACCACGGGACCAGTGTTGGCAGGGTTGCCACGCAAGTAAATCGGCACGTCACGGGGTTCGCCCGTTCGGTATTCGAGCTTTGTTTGATCGGGACCGTCGGCGAGAACGTATAGACTGGCATCTTCCAGGCCGTGCGCCAGTAGCGCGTCATAATTGGGAGTTTCGTCGACGATCTGATCGATCATCGCTTGAAGCTCGGCGGTCCTGGCCTTCTTGTCGTCGCTCGACTTTGCACTCGCCTTGAGCGCCTCGACTTCTTCTTCTAATTCGGCCACGCGCAGCCGCGCCCGCTTTACGATGCTCGCGCGTGGTTCGGGCAGCATCGGCAGATCGATGAGCCGCGTACTGGCGAACACGCCGGCGAGAGCGTAGTAATCCTCGGTGCTGACTGGGTCGAATTTATGGTCGTGACAACGGGCGCAGGCGACGGTGAGCCCTAAAAACGTCCGCGACACGGCGTCGATCCGCTCGTCCCACTCTTCGGCCACGACTGTCTTGATGACGTTTTTGTCGAGCTTCAATTCTTTCCAATAAGTGGGGCTCAAACCCAAGAAGCCGAGCGCCGGGATGTCGGCTGGCTCGTAGTCGGGCAACAAATCAGCGGCAAGCTGTTTGGTCACGAAGATGTCGTACGGGACGTCACCGTTCATAGCGCCCACAACCCAATCGCGATAGACCCACGCCCGTCCCGTGCTCTTGAGCCATTCAGGGGTCGAGTCGGCGTAACGAGCCAAGTCGAGCCAAAAGCGGCCCCAGCGTTCGCCGAAATGTGGTGACGAGAGAAGCCGATCCACGAGTCGCTCGTAAGCGTCCGGCGCACCGTCGTTCGTAAAGTCACGAACTTCGGCGGGAGTGGGCGGCAGTCCTATCAGATCGAACGTGACTCGCCTGATGAGCGTCGAACGATCGGCCTCAGACGAATGCGACAGGCCGCCTGCTTCTAACTTCGAAAGCACGAACGCATCGATCCGCCGCCGTGGCCAGTCGGCTTCGTCGACGTCGGGCAGCGGATGCGTGCGCACCGGTTGGAACGACCAGAACTCGCGAGCCTGTTCGAAATCTATGCCCTGACTGTCGGCGGGCTCGTCAGCTTCACCCTGAGGGAACGGCGCTCCCCGCGCGATCCACTTTTCCAGTTCTTTGATCTCTGAATCGGGCAGCTTACCCGTGGGTGGCATGTCGACGCCGTCACCCGTGTAACGAACAGCGCTGATGAGTTCGCTCGCATCCGGCCGCCCGGGCACGATCGCCGGACCACTGTCGCCACCGGAGAGCAGAGCCGATCGCGAATCGACGCGCAACCCCCCGCGTTTCTTGCCCTTCTTCTGGGAGTGGCATTCGTAGCACCGCTTGACCAGCAGCGGGCGGATTCGCTTTTCGAAATAGGCGAAGTCTTCGGGCGTGAACGTCTTAGACGGCCCCGCGTCGTCGGCGATCGCCGACGGAAACGGACCGCCCAACAGCGGAAGAGCAAGGATGACCAACCAGCATTTCATCCGTCACACCACATTGCAAAACCGGCAAGACCGCGAACCTACGTTCAACGTCCCATGTTAGCAAACGACCGCACCAAGAGCAGCCCCTTGTATTCGCGGACCGCTGTGGTCTCGCGTCTGGTCGGCGCGCTCCCACCGACAATGCCGATCAGCAACTTCTGATCGCTTCACGTCGAACGATACCAATCACGCCTCGCTCTCCTGCCCCCGCAACTGCCCGAGCCCCGCCTTGAGACCATCGATACCGTGTTGCAGCAGCGTGCCGACGTTGATGAACCGGTAGCCCTGTTCGTAGGACCGTTGGCATTCATCCAGCGTGCCGAATGTGATGCCCGCCGGCTTACCGTGAGCGGCGACCTGTTTTGGGAATTCTGCCAGGAACGACTTCAGATTCGGATGCCCGAACTGGCCGATCACCCCCAAACTGGCCGAAAGATCGGCGGGGCCGGCGAAGACGACATCGACGCCTTCGACGGCGGCGATCGCGTCGAGGTTCTTGATGCCCATCGGCGATTCGATCTGCACGATCACGCCCGTCTCATCATTCGCCGCCGGCAGATACTCATCCCAGGTGATGTCCATGAAGGCCGTCCACCCCGGAGAAATGCCACGCGAGCCGACAGGCGGATACTTCGCGTATTCGACGGCTCGCTTGGCTTCGTCGGCCGTGTTGATCTGCGGAATCATGACCATGCTGGCGCCGATGTCGAGTGCCTTTTTGATCCAGCTTGAATCGAGACCCGGCACGCGGATCATCGGAACGCAGCCCGCTTGGCGGCACAGAATCGGTATCCAGCGGACCTCGTGTGGGCCATAAGGGCGATGTTCCAGATCGATCCACAGAAAGTCGACACCGCAGTTGATCGTCAACTTGGCGACGATCTCAGACGTGTCGGGAACGGCGGCTCCCCACGCGGCGCGGCCCTCGGAGAGACACTGCTTCACACGATTCTCGAACATCGAACACTCCACAGCCGAAAAAAGGTTTTGATCAGACGACGATGCATCATATCAACTCGACGCGCATAATGGTTCTCACCCGGCGGCCGAGCACAAACCGGCGGCGGTCGCGACGTGAGATTCCTACCCAGATATGCCAGCGATGCAGGAAACAAACCGATGTCAAACAATTGGACGCTGATACTCGAACAGTCGGCCGATACCGAGGTGACAGAAGGATCGATCGCGGCAACGGCCGAAGCCGTCAGAAACGGCGCCGATCTCCGGCTGTTTCTCATTGCCCGCGGCTACGAAGAAACGCTCTACTTCCAGCAGACGTACGCTGGGCCGGGCGACGCTTTTGCCGGACTGATGACGCATCACCATTCGTATGCCCATCGAGGCTCGCTGGCGGATGAGCCGTACTTCAGTTTCTTCAAGTACGACACATCCGGTTCGTTCTCCCATGTCAAATGGATGCTGGACAACCAAACGTTCGACGAGAGCCAAGCCTATCCCTACGGCATCTATCGCTGGTATGTCTGCGACCGCTGGCGGGTCGTCTACGAACACGACGCCCAGGGAAACCGCGTGTCGGGTAACTTAGGCGAACTGAAACAGTGTGTACGCGAAGCGCGGACTCTCAACGTCGGCGTCCGGCAACTGTTTGGCATGCAAGATGACGATCCGAGCGGGCCGCAACACATTTCATTTCTGAGCATCATGCAGCCGTTGATTGAGAACGATCATGTCGGGGCCAACTGCGATTTCATCCTATCGGGCGCCCCGAAGTGGCCGTTCACCTGGAAGGACGATTTGGCGGTCGGCATGGTCTGGCCGTGGACGACGGGCGAGATCATCTCTCACCTGGTGAAACCGGGGCAACTTCCCTTTCGTCGCACGCGCGTGAGGCGTGGCATGCAGTGGCTGGTCGCCGAATCGTGAGGCCGATCACAGCACGGGAAAAGGCGCAACGCCGCCTCGATTTCCCATGGACAAAACGTGAAACCATGACTCGATAAGCCTGCGGGAGGTCAGGTTTTGCAGGTTGTGACGGGCCGATTGTGCCTGTTCGACACGATGTGCCGCCGATCGGCGTCAAATGAGTGGACTGGCAATGCAGACAAGTCCGATACCTGGAATGACCCGCACATGACGCGGCTCAGGTAGAGACGATCCAACCCGTCAATCGAGACAAATGCCATGCAAGTCCGAAGTTCGAACCCATTCGTTGCCGGTTGCCAACTGCTTGCGATGAGCCTGGCTGTGACCTGTGGAGCAGGAAATGCGTTCGCACAGGCGATCGTTCCAGGAACGGGCACGAAAGTGACGGAAGTCGGCGACGACTTTGAAGACGTCAACTGGGCCTATCATTTCGGCGGGGCGAAGAGCAGTTCGAATATCGACCATCGCGAACGTCAGCCCTGCGGCATCTCGACGAACCGCCGTTGGCAGGAAAGCCTGTACCGCGGGCAGCCGGACGTCATCGAACGCATCGAAACGCCTTTGGGAGGCATCGAGGGCAGCCACGGCGCTCTTTTGATGCGGACACTACACAGCGGTATTCCGGGAACGCTCACGCGAGAAATGCAACAAGACGATCTGCTTGTCAGCGTGCGACCCAGGCTGGGGCGAAATATTGCCGTATCGCGAATTCCCAACGTCGTGGTACGCGTCTTCATGCCGCCGTTCGAGCATTGGGAACAGCGGACCGGCGCCTCGTTCGGATTTCGCGCTGAGCTTCAGACCACGAAAATCACCAAGAAGCGAGGCCTGTTCTCACGCCGCACGAAGCGAGAGATCGAACCCTACTGGCCGGGCATGTTCATCCAATACAACCGAAAAGCGACCACCGGCAAAGAACACGATTCGGCAACGATCCTTGTCCGTTCCGACAACCGAGGCCAGGATTCATTCGGACCGACGATCGAGGAATCCGGTTGGTGGACGATGGGCATGTCGTTCACTCCGGACGGACGCGTGCATTACTACGCCAGCCCGGGCGTCGACGACTTGAAGGCTTCCGACCACATTGCCAGCAGCTATCCCTACGGATACCGGGCCGAGCACTTCAACACCTTCTTCTTCAACATCGTCAACCAAGACAACGGCCGATCGTGGTCGACCGAGTGGGTGATCGACGATCCTGAGTTGTACTTGGTACGCTAGAGCGCGTTTGACATGAAGCCACGTCAAAACCCGGTTGTGGACAAATCTCGGCCTAGAAAACAAGGGGGCTGATTTGGCAACAGAGGGTTTTGACGCTTCTTCATGAGTGTAGCGGGTTTTGGCGGCGTAGAGACGATATTCAAAGACCAAGAATCGTCCGATAGCCTCCACAGCTATCCCGAACGGGATCTCGAGCGTTTCCGAAGGGAATGCCACCCGTTGTTTGCGGGAGGCGCTC
>Ga0315336_1002047_pt1 | contig 33372 bp, 28 predicted proteins | sample ASW5metaG_FD_204512 | JGI IMG/M metagenome (GOLD analysis project Ga0315336, IMG submission 204512) | Ammonia-oxidizing marine archaeal communities from Monterey Bay, California, United States - ASW #5 | ecosystem: Environmental > Aquatic > Marine > Intertidal zone | place: USA: California...
CAGGGCGATGGACGACGCGCGCATAATGATCAATACCAACCTAAGCGAATTACAGCGAACGCGGAGTCTAGCAGGGCGTCACAGCCCGGAATAGTGGCGGCTTTCATGTACCTGACGTAAACAGGATCATTATTCCGGCGGCGACTGCAGAGCCTATCACTCCCGCCACATTGGGTCCCATGGCGTGCATCAGGAGAAAATTGTGGGGATTGGCTTCCAGCCCGACCTTGTTCGCTACCCGCGCGGCCATGGGTACCGCGGAAACCCCCGCTGCGCCGATCAGCGGATTGATCGGGGTACTGCTGATCCTGTTCATGAACTTGCCCATGAGCACGCCACTCGCCGTACCAATGGCGAACGCAACCACACCCAGCAGCAGTATTCCCAAGGTGCTGGCGGACAAAAACACGTCGGCTTGCAGTTTGGACCCTACGGCGAGCCCGAGAAAAATTGTCACCGTATTAATCAGGGCGTTTTGCGTGGTTTCAGACAGGCGGTCCACCACCCCGCACTCGCGCATCAGATTTCCAAACGCAAACATTCCCAACAAGGGCGCGGCCGAAGGAAGAAGTAGCGCAATCAACAACAGCAGAAGCAGCGGAAATACAATCTTCTCCAGGCGCGAAACTTCCCGTAGTTGAGTCATGGCTATGGCCCGCTCTTTCTGCGTCGTCAACGCCTTCATGATCGGCGGTTGAATGATGGGCACCAGCGCCATGTACGAATATGCAGCCACCGCGATGGCCCCCAACAGGTTGGGCGCCAGTATGCCGGCCACGTATATAGCGGTCGGGCCATCTGCCCCGCCAATGATGCCGATGGCGGCCGCTTCCTTGAGACTGAAATCCATTACCCCGAGCGAAGTCAGGCCCAGCGCGCCGAGCAATGTGGCAAATATACCGAATTGAGCCGCAGCGCCCAGAAACAATGTCTTAGGATTGGCCAGCAACGGACCGAAATCCGTCATTGCTCCGACACCCATGAAGATCACCAGCGGAAAAACGCCGGTTTCGATTCCGACTATATATACGAGGTGCAGCAGACCGTCGCCAGTGGCAATCTCGACGCCAGGAATGTTGCTCAGAATACCGCCAAAGCCAATGGTCACCAGCAACAGAGGCTCGAACTTTTTTGCAATGGCCAGATACAACAGCAGCAAGCCGATCCCAATCATCAACAACTGCCCGGCAGTCATCTGGTAGATGCCCGAGGCGTGCCAGAGTTGCTCGATCAATTCCACTTCGAGCCTAGGTTAAGGTAAGCAAGGTGTCGCCAACCGATACGGCGTCTCCTTCCGCCACGGCCACGGCAACCACCGTGCCTGCTCGCGGGGCGCTGATCTCTGTTTCCATCTTCATCGCTTCCAGCACGATCACCGTCTCTCCTTCGCTGACCTGTTGACCGGGCGCGACAAGCACCTGGAACACATTTCCCGCCAGAGCGGCAGCGAGCGGCTCGTCTGCACTGCTTGCCGCAGACGTCGTATGGGCAGAGTCTGCCTGGGTGGAGACGATATCGCCGCCTGGTGCAACTTCAACGGTAAACGCGCGCCCGTTTACCTTCACACTGTAAACTTCGGCAGCACTATCATCGGTAGCCAACGCCGGCGTAGAAACCGGCGCCGGCTGGTCGCCCGGTGCAGGCTCGAAAGCCTCTGGGTTGTCGCGGTTGGCAAGGAACTTCAGCGCCACCTGGGGAAACAGTGCGTAGGTCAGCACATCGTCGATCACCTCATCGGCCAGTCGCATGCCGTCATCGTCCGCAAGCTTAGTCAACTCCTCGGTCAAACTTGCTACCTCAGGCGCCAACAAGTCCGCGGGGCGACACGTGATCGGCTCCTGCCCCTGCAGCACCAATGCCTGCAGCTCGCTATCCAAAGGCGCCGGAGTCGCGCCATATTCGCCGCGCAGTACACCCGTAGTTTCCTTTGTCACGTTCTTGTATCGCTCGCCCATCAACACATTGATCACCGATTGGGTGCCGACTATCTGCGAGGTAGGCGTCACCAGCGCAATGAAACCCAACTCCTCCCGTACGCGCGGTATTTCCTCAAGCACCGCATCCAGCTTTTCCGTGGCATTCTGCTCACGTAATTGGTTCTCCAGATTCGTCAGCATGCCGCCGGGAACCTGTGCGACGAGAATGCGAGAGTCGACACCGCGCAGACTGCCCTCAAACTGGGCGTATTTCTTGCGTACTTCACGAAAGTAGCTCGCGATCTCCTCCAGCGCATGGATGTCCAGGCCGGTATCCCGCTCGGTCCCTTCGAAGATCGCCACCAACGATTCTGTCGCCGAATGGCCATAGGTCATACTCATCGAGGAGATAGCAGTGTCGACGTTGTCCACGCCAGCCTCGATGGCCTTGGTGTAGGTCGTAGTAGACATGCCCGTGGTGGCATGACACTGCATATGGATCGGTATGCCCAGTGACGCCTTGAGACGACTCACCAGATCAAACGCGACAAAAGGCTTGAGCAAGCCTGCCATGTCTTTGATGCACAAGCTGTTCGCGCCCATGTCCTCGATCTGCTTGGCCAGATCAACCCACATGTCCACGGTGTGCACCGGGCTCACCGTATATGAAATGGTGCCCTGGGCATGCTTATCTACGGCCAAGGTCGCATCAATCGCCGTTTGCAGATTACGGGGGTCGTTCATGGCGTCGAAGATGCGGAATACATCCACGCCATTGATGGCCGCACGCTCTACAAATTTGCGCACTACATCGTCGGCGTAGTGCCGATAACCAAGAATGTTCTGGCCGCGCAACAACATCTGCTGAGGCGTGTTTGGCATCGCGGCTTTAAGCAAGCGGATTCGCTCCCAGGGATCCTCTCCAAGGTAGCGTATGCAGGCATCGAATGTGGCCCCGCCCCAGGATTCCAACGACCAGAATCCAACTTGATCCAGCTTCGGCGCGATGGGCAGCATGTCTTCGATACGCATGCGCGTGGCGAGCAGACTCTGGTGCGCATCGCGAAGAATCACATCTGTGATGCCGAGCTTGGTTTGCTTCATGTCGTGATCCTATGTGTCGCCGCGACTTTGACGATATTTCGTTACCGCTATGCTAATCGCGGCCACCTCTTCGTCCGTAGGCAGATCAATGTTCGCGTCCGAGTCCAGCGTGGGCACGATGCGCGACGCCAGGCGCGACATCACCGTGGTTGCCAGCACCAATAAAGTGAGGAAGAAGAATACCGTGCCCATGCCAACGAGCATCAGCTCCAGGCCTGCGGCAATCAGCGGCGTCACGTGCTTGTCCAATTCATGAACAGGTTTCTAGCATACTTTAACAGTTGAGGTCAGAGTCGATCTTCCAGATAATACGCGCCCTCACGCACCCGTGGCCAAACTGGATAAGGCACCGGTCTACGAAACCGGGGATTACAGGTTCGAATCCTGTCGGGTGCGCCATCCTTTTTCGCACGTTATCAACATGCCTCACCCCGATGAATCGCCTCATTCTCCAAACGACGAAAGTGTCAGGTTTCGCGGTTGGCGACTGCTCGGCGTGATCATGGCTGTGGTCGTGGTACTCGCCTTGATCGCGGCTGCTGTCGACATCATTGTTATTGGGCCCCTGGAGGGGCGTATATAGGTCGCATATGGTCAGCCCGCGCTTTGCGCCCGTGCGTCCCGGACCGCCACCTTGTCCCGAATCAGGGGAATCAACTCACGGCCGTATTCCACGGTGTCGTTGAGCGGGTCGAAGCCGCGAATGAGAACCCCACTGATTCCCAGATCGTAGTATCGCGCGATGGCTTCTGCCACCTGGTCTGGTGTACCCACCAATGCGGTGGTGTTGCCACTGCCTTTAGCCGCCGCCGCCAATGGCACCCACAAGCGCTCATCTTGTACCTCGCCGTCCTCAATCAGGCGCGACAACCGGCGCGCAGTTTCCGCTTCGGGTTGACGGCTATTGCGTTTGCCGCTGGATGCCTGCTCAACGCCCGCGAGAATATTCTTGGCCTTGCGCCACGCTTTATCTTCGGTATCAGCGATCACGGGGCGAAATGAAAGGTTGTAGTGCAACGATCTATCGAACTGCGCCGCGGCGCCATCGAGTTGCGCCATCAACGCCTGGACTTGCGCTCGGGGTTCACCAAACAGCGCATAGGTATCGCAATGTTTTGCCCCGACTGGAATGGCCGCATCGGAAATCCCGCCGAACCACAGCGGGACGTGAGGTTTGCTAACCGAGCTGACTTCCGACGAAGCCCTCTGCACGCGATAAAATTCTCCTTCGAAGTCGAACGGTTCCGCGCTGGTCCAGACCTTGCGCATTACCGTCAGATACTCATCGGTACGGCGATATCGATCATCGTGGTCGAGAAAATCACCGTCCCGCCGCTGATCAGCATCCACGCCGCCGGTAATGATATGCAACCACAGCCGCCCGCCAATGAGGTTATCCAAGGTCGCCACGCGCCGCGCCGCCTGCGTAGGGGCGCTGAAACCCGGACGGTGTGCCAGCAGCATTTTAATGTGCTCAGTGTGGGACGCGGCATGCTGCGCGATCAGAAAGCCGTCGGCAGAGCTCGAAGAGTGTCCAATCAGCACCGCGTCGAAGCCGGACTCCTCATGCGCACGGGTAAAATCAGCGATGTAGCCCGCATCCACCCCTCCTCCGACAATGTGAACGGTGGACGCCGTCGCCGTCGGCGCAACGCCGATCATGCCCAGAATATTCAGCGGCAATATCCTCTCCCCGACCTAAGCTACGGCTGTATTTTAACCCTATTTCCGCTAGCATACGCGCCCCTATGGTGACCCATCCTGGTCCCCTAGCGGCGATATGCTGTGAACTCCGCCAGGCCCGGAAGGGAGCAACGGTAGCAGCGGCTTCGGGCGCAAGGTGTGGCTGGATGGGTTGCCTCCATTTTACGGAGAGGTGTCCGAGCGGTCGAAGGAGCACGCCTGGAAAGTGTGTATAGGTAACCCCTATCGAGGGTTCGAATCCCTCCCTCTCCGCCAAATTCAAAAAGGGGCCCGATGGGCCATTTTTGAATTTTGCCGAGCAACGCGGACTTGATTCGGTTCATCCCGATCGACCCGAAGTGCCTGAGTAATCCCTCTCCAGATCAATGTCTTACCCCATTTTAGGCCCCACGTTTACCCATGCGACACGACCACCGCCCCTACCCCTTCAAACGCCTGCAGGGAGCTGCAGAAAAGTTCTGGGCCGACCACTTCATCGACCCACAGCTCGAGTCCATGGGCGCTGGCGGCATGATCATGAAGCCCTGGTACCTGAAAGTGTATGGCGCGGGCATAAGCTTCGGTGAAGCCGTCCACGTGATCACCGCCCGGGATCGTACCGTGCGTCTAACCACCTGGGCGCATGATGCCGGCGCCGGCAGGATCCAGGTAATGGACTACGCGTTGCTGTGCCCGGGCGTTCGAATCGATTCGGCCACATCTGTGACCATCGGCAAGAGCACCATGCTTGCTGCCGGCGCATACATCACCGACGCGGATTGGCACGGCATTTACGATCGGCCCCGCCCCATAGGTAAGACCGCAGCGGTGTGCTTGAGCGAAAACGTGTGGATTGGTGACGGTGCAACGGTGTGCAAAGGCGTCACGATCGGCGCAAACACAATAGTGGGTGCCGGCGCGGTGGTAACCAAGTCGCTGCCTGCAAATGTCATAGCTGCCGGCAATCCAGCAGTCGTGGTGCGCGAGCTCGATCCGCAGGAGGCACTGAGGCGTCGACAGGAGCTGCTGCAGGATCACGAGAACCTGAACCGCGATATAGATCTGTTAGAACGAGCTCTACGCAAAGATAATGGCTGGCTGAACTGGCTGCGCTCAATCATCGCGCCTGGTCGCAACGACTGATGCCGACCGCTGGGATCTGACGACTACTGACGCGGGAGTCGATACAGGGGCGCGCTGTCTTCGTGTGTCGACCGAAAAGGGTTGATGTCGATGCCGCCGCGCCGCTGAAATCTTGCGTAAACGCTCAGTTGCCGTGGCGCACATGCCGCTGTGATATCAGCGTGAATCTGTTCGACGGTAGTCTCGTGAAACGCCTGATGCGTTCGATAGGAGACAAGGTACTTCAGCAATGCATCGCGTGCCATGGGCGCGCCGTTGTACGCCACCACCACAGATGCCCAATCGGGTTGTGCCGTCACCGGACAAAGACTGCGAAACAAGTGGGTATACAGACTTTCGCGTACCGTCACGTGCTCATTCTCCAGCCTGAGAAGTTCCGGATCGCGTTGATAAACATTGGTCCGTATATCGAGTTCGTCTAAACAAACACCCGGCATCTCGTGTACTGGAGCAGCCAGTTGCGAAAGTTCTAACAGCTCGATCATCACTGGCGCTCGAAACGCCAACGCCAGATCAGCATCCAACGTGCGCAACACGGCCGCGCGGCTTTCGAATTTAGTCTGCGTGAAACTGCCGAGGTAGAGCTTGAGGGATTTGCTTTCCACCATTGCCGGAGATTGGCAGGGCACGCGAAAACGAATGCCGGCAACAGCGGGTTTGCCTTGCGTGTCTAACCAGGAAAATTCATAACCGGTCCACAGGTCCTCGCCAATCAGTTCATGAGCCTGAGTGACGCCCACGTCCGCGCGCGCCGCAGCGCGATCGATTGGGTGCAGGAGAGAGGGGGAATAGCTCGTCGCATAGGGGGTCTGGCGCCCCAACGGTCCCTCGTGCTTCTCTGCCTGCGCGCGTGCGTGCTCTGTGCGGGTATCCGACATGACTTAGACCATAACAATTGCCGCGCAACTCTAGCAAAAAACAATGCTGCAAAACCCGGCCACGCCACGCTTTTCCCAATAGTGCAGCTGGCACGAGAAACGTTTACCCTGCCGCGTTTCCAGCCATTTACGACTGACCCATGATCCAAAACATCGAGGCCGTTACCACCAGCATGGCTGATCTGGCATGGGGGCCATGGCTGCTTGTTCTATTGCTGGGTGGCGGAATTACGTTTCTCGTACGCTCGCACTTCACACCGTTTCGCTATTTGCCTCACGCAATTCAGTTGTTGATGGGCAAATTCGACGATCCCAATGATCCCGGGCAGATCAACCACTTCAAAGCACTGTCAGCGGCCCTGGCGGGCACCATCGGCATGGGCAACATCGCCGGCGTTGCCCTGGCAATCACCATAGGCGGTCCCGGCGCCATTTTCTGGATGTGGATGACCGCGATCATCGGCATGGCCACCAAGTTTTTTACCTGTTCGCTATCGGTCATGTATCGAGGACGCGATTCCAATGGTGATCTACAAGGCGGACCTATGTATGTAATCACCCAGGCCCTGCCCAGGCGCATGCACTTTCTAGCGTACATGTTTGCCGCGGTGGGACTCATCGGCTGCCTTCCCGCCTTGCAAAGCAACCAGCTCATTCAGATATTTCGCGATCTGGTGCTCATCGACTACGGCTGGCTGTCGGCGACTGCAGATCCATTCATATTTAACTTGTGCAGCGGCGCGGTCCTTGCCGCCGTCACCGCAGCGGTTGTGTTCGGCGGCATAACCCGTATCGCCAAGGTCGCAGCGGCGCTGGTCCCCGGCATGTCATTGCTCTACGTGGGCTCGGTCGGAGTGGCTATGATGCTCAATTTCGATGCCATTCCGGCCGCGTTCTCTCTCATAGTGCGGGACGCATTCACCGGTGATGCAGTCGCCGGAGGGGGCTTACTTGCAATGATTCTGTACGGTGTGCGGCGCGGCGCATACAGCAACGAAGCTGGCATGGGTACGGAATCCCTCGCTCACGGCGCGGCGCGCACGTCGGAACCCATACGCGAAGGGCTCGTGGCCATGCTGGGACCGGTAATCGACACGCTCATTGTGTGCACTTGCACAGCCATGATGATCCTGATTTCAGGTGTCTGGCAACATGGCGAATCCCAAGGCGTCACCTTAACCGCCGACGCATTCAGCCAACTGCTGGGGCCGGCAGGATCCGTCATCATCTTCGTATGCGTGTTGTGCTTTGCCACCACCACGATCTTTACCTACTCATTCTACGGATCACAATGCACCAGCTTCCTCTTTGGTGCCCACCGTAAACGACTTTACCTGTATATTTATGTCTCATTCATTCTGGTCGCATCGGTGATCTCCATACGCTCCGCGGTCAGCCTCATCGACACCAGCTTCGCGCTCATGGCTATCCCGACCATGGTGTCAGCGCTGTGGCTCGCACCCAAAGTGATGGAAGCCGCACGTAGCTATTGGATGCGCATCGGTGAGTGAAGCGCCGTTCAACGCTCAGGATCCGTTGACCCACTATACGGTTCCAGACGGCATATACGACGAACTCGGCCGTGGCCACCTGCCACAACATTGGCGCCAGGTCATGGCGTTCTTCGCAGGCTCCCAGGAACGCACCGGCACATCGAAACCCGAGGAGCTGCGTTCCGAAATGCTGGTGCGCGACCTGGACGTGCAGCGCCCCACCCGTCTGGACCCATTGCCGTTCACGCTGCCCGCGGCCGAATGGCAGATCTTGGAGCGGGGTTTGACGCAACGCGCCAGTTTACTCAATCGCATCACCGCAGATTTGTACGGCAATAGAACCCTACTCAACGTCGGCGGTTTGCCCCCGGCGCTGGTATTCGGCAACCGCCGCTTCCTGTTGCCAATGTACAACTACCGCTGTGCGAACAACGAATACCTGCAGCTGATCGCATTCGACATTGGCCGAAGTCCCGACGGGTTATGGCGGGTACTGGCTGATTGGACCGAGGCGCCAGAGGGCCTGGGCATGTGTCTGGAAAATCGAGTCCTCGCAGGCCAGGCGTTGCCTGAGCTGTTTCAGCAACTTCAGGCGCATCGCCTGGCGCCCTTCTTCCGGGCCTTTGCCCAGCACCTCACCCATTGCGCGGAAGACACGACCGCCGATGGCATCACCGTTATTATGAGTCCTGGACCGGAGCATCCAAGCTATTTCGAGCATGCTTACTTGGGACAGTACTTTGGTTTCCCGGTGGTAGAAGGGGCCGACCTCACTGTGCGAGGACAATCGCTGCACCTGAAAACCCTCGAGGGCCTCAAGCCTGTGGGCAGCGTTATTCGTCACGCTCCAGCGACCCAATGTGACCAGCTCTACCTCGACCCCCACAGCTCCCAGGGCGCGGCTGGGCTCGCTAATATTGCGCGCAACGGACACGTACACGTCACCAATGCGCTGGGTAGTGGCGTATTGGAAAATGACGCATTCATGAGCTTTCTGCCCGGGTTGTGCGAAACGTTGCTTGGAGAAGCCCTGCTGATGCCAAGTCTCGCCACGTGGTGGTGCGGGCAACCCGACGCTCAGAGTTTTGTCACCGCAAACACAGCGAATCTCCACATCGGCCCCGCATTCGACCGACCCGAGCTGTTTGCAAGCGCGATCGATGAATACCAACAGCCGCGCGAAGATACGCAGGATGCCAGCCCAGCCCCGTACGACGTGGTCGGGCGCGAACTCATCAATCTGTCCCACGCGCCCTATGTCGACGGTGCCGGCCACATCGCTGCCGGACCAACCGTACTGCGCTTGTTCGTTGGTATGACTGCAAGCGGCTACCGCCTGATGCCCGGCGGCATAGCACGGGTGGCGACCACCGATGGGGAAATCAGCAAAGATATCTGGATTGAACGGAGCGCGGTTGCGCCGTTGCAGGCGGGAGTCGCTGCCGGCACTCAGTCCAGGCGCAGCGATCGCGATCTACCCAGCCGCACTGCCGACGACCTTTTCTGGCTGGGTCGCTACCTCGAGCGTTGCGAAGGCGCGGTGCGCGCATATCGATGCCTATTCAGTCACGTTTACGAGGGCAGCAGTGAGGATCAGCAGATACTCACGCAGACCGTGGCTGAGTTGTTGGTGGACATGCAGATGTTGTCCGCCCAACAAGCGCGCCAACTCACCCAGGCGCCTGCGCGATCGCCTCTCGGGCGGGAGTGGTGGACAGTGTTATTCAACCCGCAAAGCAACGTCGGCTTATTGCAACTGCTGGAGCACATCCAACGCCTGGCCAGCCAGGTGCGCGAGCGACTCTCTGGTGATGCATGGCGCATGTTCACGGCGTTGTCTCAGATCCCGCTTCAGCAGCGTTGGCGCCTGGGTAATATCTCCGACGCGTTAAGCTTGATGGACCAGCTCATAGAGCGTCTTTCCGGTCTGAATGGTCAAATACAGGAAAACATGACCCGCAGCTATGGCTGGCGCATGTTGGAACTGGGGCGCCGTCTGGAGCGGGGCCAGTTTGGCTTGCAGGCGATGGATAAACTGGTGACGCAAACCACCAGCAGCACGTACATGTATCTGCTGCTCGATCTTTGCGATAGCGCCATAACCTATCGCGCGCGCTACCAGAACGTGCCTACCCTGGAAAACCTGCTGCACCTTTTGCTGTTAGATGACACCAATCCGCGTTCGATGATCTATCAGATCGGCCAACTGCAGAAGGTTATGGCCGAAATGCCACTGGAGCAGGATAACGACGGCTTGAGCGCATCGCAGCGGATACTCCTGATCGCATTCCACGAGCTCACCCTGGCGGAGCCAACCAAGCTCGCCAACGTGGTCAGTAAAGCGGGCAATAGAACACAGCTGCGCAGAGTGCTGCGACACCTGGATGGGACGTTGAAAACTTTGTCAGAGCTCGTAACAGCCACTTACTTTGCCCACACCCAGGATCTACCCAGCTCCCAATGAAGTACCACGTCCGCCATCACACAGAATTCAATTACGACCTGCCGGTGATTTCATCCCAGCAGGTGCTGCGTCTAAAGCCGCGAGATATGTTTGACCGACAGCACTTGCTTCGTCATGACATCAATCTCTCCATGCCGGGTACAGATGTACTCGAAGCGCAGGACTACTTCGGCAATACCGTCCACGAAGTGCGCTTGCACACCAGACACCGACAATTGAGCATCGATTCGGAATGCGAGGTGGAGGTAACCCCGCGCGCCGACATATTGCTGGATTTGTCACCGCCCTGGGAAAACGTACGCGACACCGTCAGCGTTCCGAACACCACAGAACACTGGCGAGCGGCACAATTTTGTTACCCGTCGCGCCATGTCGACGTGCAGGCAGCGCACACGCTAGCCCAGCAGTTCGCCGACCCGCGAATGCCATTCCTGCGCCTGGTGTTGAATATCAATGCGCATATCCATCGTGAGTTTACGTATACCGGCGGCGTGACCGATCTGAACACCGAGGTTGGTGAGGTGATCAGCAGTCGTACCGGCGTGTGCCAGGACTTCGCGCATGTGGCTATCGCTACGGTGCGTGCGCTCGGCTTACCGGCGAGGTACGTGAGCGGATATATTCTGAGCCAGGGGGGAAGACAACAGCATCTAGTGGGCGCAGAAGCCTCGCATGCCTGGATATCCGTCTTCTGTCCTGAGTTTGGTTGGGTGGATTTCGACCCGACGAACGATCAAATCACCTCTGAACAACACATTACGTTGGGGTGGGGTCGCGACTATGCGGACGTGGCGCCCACGCGCGGATCGATCCTCGGCGGTGGTACCCAGCAACTAGATGTCGACGTTCGAGTCAGACCCATACACTAGCCCCGACAGAACAGGAAGACGCCATGGACTATACGCCACTGGACCAATCCCAAAGCGTCGCGAAGCCCGCGACCCAACATACCAGGACCGTCAACGCCGCGGTGCAGGCCAGCCTTCCGTTCAATGATCGTCAGAGCTTCGATGACGCCGGGCGGGGTTTTATCGCGACCCTGGAGCCATTGACGATCCAGCGCGATGGCGGCCATATCGCCTACGACTTGAGCCATTTCGATTTTCTGGCTGCCGACCCTCCCGACACCGTTAACCCGAGTTTGTGGCGCCAAGCGCAGCTCAACGCTCAACACACCGGCTTATTTGAAATCGCCGACGGCCTTTACCAGGTTCGCTCTTTCGATATTGCCAACATGACCCTGATCCGCGGTGATACGGGCTGGATAATCGTCGATCCGCTCACCGCTGCGGAATCCTCCCGCGCCGCGTTGGCCCTGGCCAATGAGCATCTGGGTGAACGCCCGGTCACCGGCATTCTCATAACGCACAGCCATGTCGATCATTTTGCTGGAATATTGGGGGTGGCCACTCAGGACGACGTCACGAGTGGACGCGTACCCGTGGTCGCGCCCGAGCATTTCGTCAACGAAGCGCTGAGTGAAAACGTGCTTGCTGGAAACGTGATGAATCGCCGCGCTACCTACATGTACGGCAACCTGCTGGAACCCGGCCCACGCAGTTTCGTCACCACGGGTCTAGGTGCGGCCCTGGCCATGGGCACGACAGGGTTCGTGGTGCCAACGGATTTCATCACCGCGACCGGCGAAACCCGGGTAATCGACGGCATCGAATTCGAGTTTCAGATGACCCCGGGCACCGAGGCACCAGCAGAATTCGTGTTCTTTCTTCCGCATTTCAAGGCCCTGTGCATGGCTGAGATCACATCGCACCATCTCCACAACGTCTACACCCTGCGCGGTGCCCAGGTCCGCGACGCGCTGGCATGGGCCAGCCAGATCAACGAGAGCATCGAGTTGTTCGGGGACCGCCTGGAGATTCAATTCGCCAGCCATCACTGGCCGATATGGGGACGCGACAGCGCGATCGAATACCTGGAAAAACAACGCGACCTGTACAAGTTCATTCACGATCAGACCTTGCGGCTCGCCAATCAGGGATACACCAAGGAAGAAATCGCGGAACGCGTAGAGCTTCCCGAGGCATTGGGAAATCAATTCTACAATCGCGGCTACTACGGCAGTGTGCACCACAATACCCGTGCCGTGTATGTAAAATACCTTGGCTATTTCAATGGCAACCCTTCGACCCTGCACCCGTTACAACCGGCTGACGCGGCGAGCCGCTATATCGACGCAATCGGGGGGAAAGACAGAATGGTCACCATCGCCGAGACCAGCTTCGCCGCGGGTGACTATCGTTGGGTGGCGGAGCTGCTCAATCACATCATGATGGTAGACCCAGAACACAAACCTGCTCGCGCATTATTGGCCGACACCCTGGAACAGCTCGGTTATCAGGCCGAATCGGCGCCGTGGCGAAATTTCTATCTGTGTGGCGCCAAAGAGCTTCGCGAAGGCTTGCCCAAGGGTTCTTCATTTGGCGCCAGCGAAGGCATCGCCCGAGGCATGCCCTTGCCCAACGTTTTCCAGCTGATGGCGGTACGTCTGTCGCCTGCTGCCGCCGACGGCGCGCAACTGGCGCTCAACCTGCAATTTCCCGACCTCGATGAGGGGTGGATATTACGCATCGACAACAGTGTGTTGAACGCTTTCGCAAATCGTCAGGACCCGGCCGCCGCTGCTACCCTTACGCTAAGCAGCGTGCAATTCAAACGCCTGATGATGGGGCTCACAGACGCCGCCAGTCTAATCGCCGACGACGCGTTGACGATTGCAGGCGACGTCAACGCCTTGGCTCAGCTCGGCGGGATGTTCGAGCAGTTTCCTCGGCGCTTCCCGATCGTTACGCCGCGTCCACCCCAGGGATAAGCCTGCCGGGCGCAAATCGCGTGCAGCCCCGGACCGGGTTCGCCATAATGACCGCACAGTCGATTATCCTGGGAGGGCATAATGCTTGAGCGAATTACTGTCGAAACCGCCAGTGGGCCGATCCAAGGCCGCAGCAAGGAAGACGTGTTTCTGTTCGCCGGCGTGCCGTACGCTGCACCTCCCGTCGGAAATCTTCGTTTCAAGGCGCCTATGCCTCATACCCCGTGGCTGGACCCACGCGAAGCACTCAAGTTCGGTCCTGCCGCCCCTCAGGTCGCGACCGGCGGTATGACCGATGCTGCTTCGGTGCGCTGGGATGAGGATTGCCTGACCCTGAACATCTCCACACCGGCTTGTGATGACGCAAAACGCGCGGTGCTGGTATGGATTCACGGCGGTGGCTATCGAACCGGCCAGGGCTCGATCCCCTGGTACAACGGCGCGCGCTTCAGCGCCAATGGCGACATCGTGGTGGTGTCCATCAACTACAGGCTTGGCGCCTTGGGATTCACCGAGCTTTCCCACCTCGGAGCAGAGTACGAATCCGCAAGCGTAGCCGGTATCCTGGATCAAATTGCAGCGCTGCGTTGGGTTCGCGACAACATCACTCAGTTCGGTGGCGACCCGCAACGCGTCACCATCGCCGGCGAATCCGCCGGCGGCTTCAGCGTATCGACACTGCTTGGCTGTGAGGCGGCACGGGGCCTGTTCCATCGCGCCATACCGCAAAGCGGCGGTGCGCACCACACCTTGCCAAAGCCGGCCGCGGAGATCGTAACGCAACATTTTCTAGACGCCCTGAATGCGCATGACCCAATAACGCTTGAAGCAATGTCGGCAGACGACATTCTTGCCGCCCAGACCGCCACCATTGCCAAGTTCGAGGGCGGGGCGGGCGTTATGAACGAGCTCGGCGTCGCGGTATCTCCCTTCTACCCTGCCCACGGCACACAGCTTCTGCCGCAATCTCCGCTGCACAACATCCGTGCCGGAATGGGCAGCGACGTGGCCGTTCTGACCGGGTCCAACACAGACGAGACCACATTGTGGGGTTATGGCGACGTGGACGAGGCCAAATTGGCCCGTATTGCCAACGGTTACGGCGCCAGTGACGCTCTCGATGTGTATCGCGCGCAGCGCCCGCACGCTGGCCCCGATGAGGTGCTCATCGCACTGACCACAGATCACATGTTCCGTATACCCGCCATCCGCGTCGCTGAAGCACGTGCGGCACACACCGACGATACGTGGATGTATCTGTTCAACTGGAATTCCCGGGCTTTCGAGGGTCGACTCAAAGCTACCCACGCACTGGAAATCCCTTTCGCGTTCAACAACCTCGATCGCGCCGGCGTCGACATTTTTATCGGCCCGGGTGAGCGCCCGCAACACGTGGCTGAAGTGATGCATCGGGCATGGACAGAATTCATAAATAACGGCAATCCGGGCTGGGAGCGCTACGATGCGGGGCGGCGCACCACGATGGTGTTCGACGACACTTCACAAGTGAGCGAAGACCCAGCGGCAGTAGAGCGCATGGCTTGGGAGGGGCTGCGCTGATTTCCCCTTGATGGGTTCGGATCTACGCTGGTATCTCACCGGCACAGCTCTGTTTCTCATCCCGGGCGGCATCCAGGTGGTCTTATACCCCTGGTTAGTTGCTGTATACCTGCACGAGTCGCCTACGCGAGTGGGCCTGGCTCAAATGGCGTCGCAACTGCCGATGCTGTTGTTCATTCTATGGGGCGGTTGGCTGGGCGACCGCGTCGACCAGCGCACCCTGTTGATCCGCTTAAACGCAGCCATGGCGCTACCGCCACTGGTGGTGGCCACACTGTTTTCAATGGATGTCTTCAGCTACACGATACTTTTCTGTTGGGCATTGGTGGGCGGAACGTTTGGCGCATTTGTACAACCCGCTCGAGACGCGCTGCTGAATCGGGTGGCCGGACGCGACATTCAGCGAGTGGTGACCCTGACTGTGGGGGTGCAATTCGGCGTGCAGATATTCGGTTTCATGCTGGGCTCTACCGCAGACACGATCGGGCCCGCAACGCTGTTGATCACCATGGCAGCCTTCATGCTGGCAGCGTCCTATGCCACATCATTGATTCCAAAGCTCCCACCGGCGCCTAAACGCAAGCAACAAGCTCCGTTGGACGCCATCGCCGAAGGCGTCCGCCTGGCCTGGCAGAACGACGCTATAAGACCGGCCATCTGGCAAACATTTTCTGTCGGCATCTTTTTTGCCGGCGCATACATGGTGCTGCTGCCGCTCATGGTTCGCGACATTTACGGTGGCGGTTCCGCGGCCATCGCTGGCACCTTCGCGGCAAACATGATGGGGACCGTTGTCACTATCTTTTTCATGATGCGCCTTGGGCGCATCACCCGCCCCGGGCGCGCATTGTTAATCGGCGCTCTCATCAGTTCGGCAGTACTTTCCCTGCTGCTGCTGGAGTTGCCTCAGTGGCTGTTTTACGTGGTGATCTTCATGTGGGGATGCTGTGGCGGCGTAAGCATGACCATGTCCCGCACCATCGTGCAGGAGGCGGCCATAGAGTCTCACCGTGCACGCGTGATGTCGGTGTATTCACTCGGCATGATGGGCGGCATGCCCATTGGCAGCTTTACCCTGGGCGTGGTCACAGACTGGGTCGGCGCGCGTAACGCGGTATTGGTGCCCGTATTAGGCATGGCGACGATCCTGATCTATCTGCGCCTGCGCACGCGGCTCTGGTACGTGCGGAGCGCCCTGCAGAAGGCTGCCTAGCAACGTCAGGCGTGCAGCTTCACCGGTAGGTGCGTATACCCCTTCACGAAAACAGACGGTGATCGCTCGGGCTCACCGACTACTTCAACTGTGTGGAAGCGCTTCAGAATTTCTTCCCACAACACACGCAACTGCATTTCGGCGAGGCGGTTGCCCATGCAACGATGAATGCCAAACCCAAACGACAGATGGTGACGCGGCCGCTCACGATCGACGATAAAGCGGTCCGGCTCGTCGATGACATCCGCATCTCGGTTTCCCGACACATACCACATCACTACCTTGTCGCCTTTCTTAATGGTCTTGCCACGAAGTTCAACATCCTGGGTGGCCAGGCGCCGCATGTGAGACAATGGCGTCTGCCAACGAATAATTTCCGGCACCATCGTCTGCACGAGATCGTGGTTATCGCGCAGCTTCTGGTATTCCGCGGGATTCTGATTCAGCGCCAGCACACCCCCTGAAATGGAATTTCGCGTAGTGTCGTTGCCGCCGACGATCAGCAGGATGAGATTCCCCAGAAACTCCATCGGTTGCATATTCTTGGTACTTTCACCGTGCGCGAGCATGGAGATCAGATCATTGCCTGGGGCCTTGTCTTTGCGTTCATTCCACAGGCGGGTGAAATACTCCAGGCAAGACAACAACTCTGCGCGACGCTCATCCATGCTGACCACTTCCGGACCAGCGGTGGCCATATCAGACCAATGCGTAAGCTTGCGGCGCTCTTCGAAGGGAAAATCAAACAAAGTCGCCAACATCTGAGTGGTTAACTCGATAGACACGTTATCGACCCAATCAAAGGTCTCGCCCACCGGCAACGAATCCAGAATATTGCCTGCGCGTTCACGTATCACACTTTCCATCGCAGCCAGATTTCGCGGCGCGACGACGCCAGTAACCGTGGCGCGCTGTTCGTCATGTTTTGGCGGGTCCATGGCGATGAACATCGGCGTGCGAAATTCCTGGGCTCGTTCCGCTAGGGCTTTGAGCGGCCCAATCGCAATGCCGTCCTCGGAAGTAAACAGATCGTGATGCGTATCCACGAACATGATGTCGTCAAACTTGGTGATCGACCAATACGGCCCATAATCGCTGTCTGCATGAAAATGTACCGGATCTTCATTACGCAGCCGCTCAAAATAGCCCCACAACGCATCGCTCTGAAAAATCTCGACCTTGGCCGGATCCAACTCGTCCAGCGGGATGCTATACGGGTCTGGCACCGTCGGCGCCTGGTCCTGCAAGACACTGCTCATAATGCTGCTCTTTACCTGGAAAACGCCAAGATATCACCACGCTCGTGATACCGCCAATCGAGCGGGAATGACCAGCGTGAGGAGGAAGTAGGGTTCTATTTTCGTAACAGTTGCCGCGTTTTGCCATTCGCGGGAGCGTGGGCACCCGAAACGCGGCAAGCGTGTTTGAATCCCAATTTTCAAGAGTGGCAGATCGAAGGACTTTCAATGAAGATAGACCCATGCCGCCACCAACTTCAAACGCCCAAGATTCCGACCAATCAGTGCTCACTGTTTCAGAGCTCAATCGCCAGGCTCGTATCACTATCGAGCAACGCTTTAATCAGGTGTGGGTGCTGGGTGAAATGTCCAACTTCGCTCGTCCAAGATCCGGGCATTGGTATTTTTCCCTGAAAGACGAACAGGCACAGGTGCGCTGCGCCATGTTCGTGAACCGCAATCGCGCTGTCAGCATGCAGCCCGGCGATGGTCAGCTCGTCATCGTTCGTGGGCGGGTCAGCTTATACGAAGGCCGCGGCGACTTTCAGATCATCGTCGACCATATGGAACCCGCCGGTGAAGGGGCACTACGTCAGGCATTCGATCAGCTGAAAGTGAAACTGGCTGCCGAGGGTCTGTTCAGCGCCGATCGCAAACGAGCGCTGCCAGCCATCCCAGGCCACGTCGCGGTTATCACCTCACCTACTGGTGCTGCTCTGCGAGACGTCATCGCGGTCTGGCGGCGCCGCTTTCCCAGTTTGCGCGTGACCCTGGTGCCTAGTGCCGTACAGGGTGACGCGGCAGAACAGCAGTTGCTCGACGCAATCAGCGAGGCCGAATCTCTTGAGCCGGATGTCGTGTTGCTCACCCGCGGCGGCGGCAGCCTGGAAGACCTGTGGTCGTTCAACCTCGAAAGCGTAGCGCGCGCGCTGGCCGCTTGCTCGGCACCGACTGTATCCGCCGTTGGACATGAAATTGATGTCACTATCTGCGATTTCGTGGCTGATCAACGCGCACCCACGCCGTCGGCAGCAGCGGAGTTGATTGCGCCGAGTCGCGCAGACCTGATACGGCGAGTCGATCACCAGCAGCGCCAATTGACCCTGCTCTGGCAGCGCTACCACGAGCACCTGTCGCTGTCCGTGGCCAATCTACGTCTGCAGATACCGAGCCCCCAGCGAGTGCTGGACGGAGCTAACCAGCAGGTTGACGATGCCACGGAACGAATGACCTTGGCCCTGGAAAATCAGTTGCGATATCAGCGCGTGAGCTTCTTGTCCCTGGCACGTCAGCTACAATCCCTGGGGCCATCGGAGCAACTCAAAAGCGCGGCTTCGGCCGTTGAGAACATGCACGAACGCCTGACGCTGGGATGGTCACGGCGCATGGAAAATCACGCCCAGCAACTGGCCGGCCTATCGCGCATGCTGCATAGCGTGAGCCCTCTACCCACCATGGCTAGGGGATTCGCGATAGTCAGGGACGCCTCGGGCGATGTGATTTCATCCGTGGAGCAGGCCGACGTCGGCAGTACCACGTTGACCTATCTGCAGGATGGGGTTCTTGCCAGCGAGATCAAGGAAATTCGAGAAGAAAAGATCATTGCCGATGTTTAACACAAAACTCAAACACGCGGCCCCAACGTTATCGCTGATAGCAAGCGTTGCTACCGGGATGAGCTGGGCGGAAACCGCTGTGCCCGGGGGCGTGTATGTCTGGGATCTGCCTGCCAATACGACTAAAGTGACTTTTAATGACAAGCCCGTAATGCTCAATAATGGCGCCGCATTCGTTGGTCTTCCCATCACCATAAAGCCAGGTGGTGCCAGTCTCGAATATCGCGTCGGAGACGCCATTCACGAACATACATTCAGCGTCAACGATAAATCGTACACCGAGCAACACATTACCCTTGCCAACAAAGCAATGGTAAATCCACCGGAAGAGACACTCGTGCGCATACGCGCGGAATCCGTTCGCCAGCGGGCTTTATACAACAGCTTTTCCACGCCCGTTACCTTGAGTGAAGGGTTTGCCCTGCCCTTACAGGGCATCACCACGAGCCTGTTTGGTCACCGGCGATTTTTCAATGGAGAGCCACGCAGCCCACACAGCGGCCTCGATATTGCAGCCGATACGGGCACGCCCATCCATGCAGCGGGCAACGGTACCGTAACGCTCGCAGACGAGTTGTACTTCAACGGCAACACCTTGTTCATCGATCACGGACAAGGTCTGATCACCATGTATTGCCACATGTCCAAGTTACTGGCCGCAGAAGGAGATGAGGTACGCCAGGGCGAGACGATTGGACTAGTGGGCGAAACGGGCCGCGTGACCGGTCCGCACCTGCATTGGTCGGTGAGCCTCAATGGCGCTCGCGTGGACCCCACTGCATTTATGCAGGCGCTTAACGCGCGCAAGTGACGGCTAATCTATTTTTTCTTGCGGTGTTGTATGACTCGATTGCGGCGCGATTTCTGGCGCGGCGTGAGCACGTTACGGCGCCCCGCAAACGGATTCGCAGCTTCGCGCAATTGCAGGTTCACCGGGTTGCCCACCAGATTCAAGGCTTCGCGAAAGCCGTTTTCGAGATATCGCTTATAGCTGGCAGGCAGCGATTCCAACTGATTGCCGTGTACGATCACGGTGGGCGGATGATTGCCGGCGCGCGTTGCTACCTTGATTTTGATCTGGCGGCCGCGCACGGTAGGCGCTTGATGAGCCTCGACAAGATTGCGCACCAACCTGGTGAGCAAGGACGTAGACACGTCAAACTCACCCGCTTCGTACACGCTATCAATCAACTCGAAGAGGTGCCCAACACCAGTTCCGTGCAGCGCCGATATACGCTGGATGGGGACCCAGGGCACAAAATTGAGACGTCGGTCGACGGTCTGGTGCACGCGGTCGCGCTGGGACGTGTCCAGTCCATCCCACTTGTTGACCGCCACCACCACTGCCGCACCCGCGTCCAGGGCATACTGTAGAACATGCAGATCCTGTTCCACTACGCCTTCGGTCGCATCGAACACCATGACCACGACGTGGGCGCGCTCCATGGCCTGTAGCGCTTTGACCACAGAAAATTTCTCGGTTATCTCGTCGACTTTACCTTTACGCCGCACGCCCGCGGTATCGATCAATACGTAATCCGTCCCATCGCGTGAAAATGGGATGTCGATGGCATCCTTGGTGGTGCCTGGCATGTCGAAAACGACCTGGCGCTCTTCACCAACGAGCCGATTAATCAGGGTCGACTTTCCAACATTGGGACGCCCCACTATGGCCACGTGAATGCCCGCCGCTTCACCTTCTTCACTTCCACGCTCGAATGCGCCGACGTCCATAAGCGCCGTCAAAATCACTTCTCGCAGCCGTACGAGACCGCGGCTGTGGCTGGCCGAGATGAGTAAGGGCTCGACAAATCCGAACTGCGACACTTCCGCCAACGCCTGGATTTCGTCGACCCCATCGATCTTATTGACCACAGGAATGAACTTAACGTTCGCGCGGCGCAGGTAGGTCACGACTTCGTCGTCCGCGCTGGTGATACCGCCGCGTCCATCAAGTACTAAAATCACGACATCGGCTTCGTCGACGGCAAGCTGAGTCTGTCGGGTAAGAGAATCCGCCAGAGCATCTTCGCCAAACAGGCCACCGGTATCGATCATGGTCACCCGATGATCTTCAAGTTCACAACGGCCATAACGGCGATCGCGGGTCAATCCCGGTACATCTGCTACGAGGGCGTCTCGGCTTTTTGTCAGCTTATTGAAAAGCGTGGACTTGCCGACATTAGGGCGGCCCACCAAGGCTACGGTGGGTAGCATGGCTTACTTCAGCTCTACCGTTACGGCTTGCAAGCTGCCTGAGTTTCCCAGCACGTACAGCATGGCATCGGCCATCACCATGGCGCTGCGGATGCCGTCGCCATCCAGCTTGCGGCGCCCGAGATGACGCCCATCTCGCTGGGCAACGACATGCAGCCAGCCTTCCTGGTCGCCGAACGCCAGATAATTCGAGAACGCGACGGGAGGCGAAAGCTGTCTACGCTTGAAATCTTCCTGTACCCACACCACCTCGCCGCTCTGCTGGTCGACCGCGGTAACAACGTCTTCGTCATCTATGGCATAGATTTGACCGTAGCCTTCCGCAAGGTCCAGGTGAGTAGAAATCTCGTGTTCCCAACGAGCCCTTCCGTCACGGCGGGAAAGCGCTTTAACCCGACCTTGATATGCACCTACGAACACGGCGGGACCACTTACCAGCGGCGTCACATCTACGTCGACTATCCGCTCGAGCTCCGAGCGCCCTTCTGGCAGCATTACCCGATGCTCCCAAACCGGCTCGCCGTTTTCGGTGCGCAGCGCGATGACCTTGCCGTTGGCAAAGCCCGAATAAACGATGTCGTCAACCACTACGGGTCTGCTGGTCCCGCGCAGGGTAAGAATCGGTACCTGATTATCGTAGGTCCAACGCACCTCTCCATTTTCCTGGTCGAGGGCAACGAGACGACCATCTATGGTTTGCGCAAATACATAGTTTCGGCCTGTGGTAGGCGGCGCGACTACTTCACTTCCAAGGTCGGCGCGCCACACCTCGGCGCCGTCGCCAACACTCAGCGCAACCACATTACCCTCGGTGGTGCCCAGTAGCACCAGGCCACTGCCTGCGCCAACGCCCCCGGCAACAAAACTGGGGTCGCGACGGTCGACAAAATTCATCGAAGACAACCACCCGGACTCAATGCTGCCAATACGGCTTTGCCAGATCCGCTTGCCGTTGAACCGATCATGCGCTTCCACCTTGCCATATGCGTCGGCGGCGATGATCCGATCCGCGACCACGGCGGGTGGAAGCCGAACGTATTTTTTGCCCAGTCCCTCGCCGATTCGGCTTTTCCAAGCACGGTCCACCTTGATCTCGGCGTCGAATTTCACAAGTTTCGCGGGTTTGGCAATGTCTTCTTTCTTACCCTTGTCTTCCACCCATGGTAACCAGCTGAACCAGCTGCAGCCGTTCAACAGCATCGTGGCTGCTATCAGCATCAGGGCACGGCGCGCGGCCCTATTCATGTTCGGCCTCGTCGGAAACTTCATCGCGAATCGTCGCTGCATCCTCGGACGTCGGCATATCCTGCGCGGCGGCCTCGTCCAACGTTTCCTGTGCTTCCTTCAAGGCGCTCTCCAATGTGTCTGCAAATTGGACATACTCGCCATCGAAAGGTGCCACGTTATTCAGTTTCATTTCCAGTATGGGGCGTTGGTCGCCTTCATCAAGGGTCTCCAGGGCAGCTTGATATGCCGCATGAGCCAACTCCAATTCGCCCCTAGCCACGTGTATGTCCCCCTTAGTTTCCAGCCCCCAAGCCCGATAGCCCTCATTGCTGATGGACGCCAGCGTCTGCAGTGCCTCGCTCGAGCGATCCAATGACTGTTGCACCTTCGCTAACCGAACCTTGGCAAGATCCTGCAACAGCGCGTCGTCACCTACCTGTATAACCTGTGCGAGATAACCCTCGGCAGCCTGCAGATCCCTCTCGCCCAGCGCGTCCTGAGCTTGCCCAAACAACGCAAAAACGTGATACGCACTGCCGGCGTGTTCCTGTGCAAGAACCAGAGCCGCCTGGGCCCGCTCGGCAGAATCCGCTTGCTGAAATGCGGCATAGGCTCGTGATGCCTCAAAGCTTTGCTCTTCGGTGTATCCGTCGTACCAGCGCCATCCCACAATCGCAGCGACAGCGACCACGACGGAGATGATCAAGCCCATACCGTTTTCATCCCACCAGGATTTCATCCTGGCGATTTGCTCTTCTTCGCTCAGATACTCCGACACCAATTGCCCCCTATTTTGTTTTCAACCTACGTTGTTTAACGAGTCCGCGACAATACGCTGCACCGCGGCGCCCTCGGTCAGTGTTTCCTGCTCGCCGCTGAGTAGATCCTTTAGCGTGAGTTGGTTCGCTTCGATCTCATCGTTGCCCAGTAGAACGGCCCAGCGCGCACCAGACGCATTGGCCCGCTTCAATTGTTTCTTGAAGTTGCCACCACCCATATGCACACGCACGTTGAGATCGGCCAAACCATCGGCGCCAAGTGCGCGCCGTATGCGTAATCCGGCTTGTTGCGCTTGCAAACTCAGCTCGTTGGCACCATAGCAAACATAAATATCCACCGCGGCGGAGACTTGATCCTGATGCACGACTTCATGCAACAACAGCGCACGCTCCAACCCCAACGCAAAACCTGCGGCCGGGGTCGCTCGCCCACCGAGCCGCTCGACCAGGCCATTGTACCGTCCGCCGGCACAGACCGTGCCCTGGCTGCCCAGATCATCGGTAGTCCATTCGAATACGGTATGCGTGTAGTAGTCCAGGCCCCTGACCAGGTTCGGGTTACAGGTATAGACAATCCCAAGCGCGTCCAGCGATTCAAGCAGTCGTGCAAAGTGCTGCTGCGAGTCGTCATCGACGAAGTCCGGCAGTTTGGGTGCGCGGCTCAGTATTTCCTGGGTCTGCTCGTTCTTGCTGTCAAGGATACGTAGCGGATTAGATTGCAATCGACGCTGACTGTCAGCGTCGAGTTGCGCTTCGAGGGGCGTTAAGTACGCTACCAGAGCCTCGCGATACGCTCGGCGCGCAGCACCAGAGCCGAGCGTGTTCAACTCCAGACGCACATGTTCGTGAATACCCAGCGCAAGCCAGAATTCCGCACCCAACAGTATCAGCTCCGCATCTACATCGGGCCCGTGAAAGCCGAACGCTTCCGCTCCGATCTGATAGAACTGGCGGTAGCGGCCCTTTTGCGGTTTCTCATAGCGGAACATCGGACCGGCGTAGAATACTTTCTGCGTTTGGTTGTACAGCAGGCCATGTTCCTGCAGCGCGCGAACGCAACTGGCAGTACCTTCCGGACGCAGGCTGAGGCTGTCGCCGTCACGATCCTGCATGGTGTACATTTCTTTTTCGACTATGTCCGTGGCTTCGCCAACGCCGGATGCAAAAAGCTCCGTGAATTCCAACAGCGGAAGCTGCACTTCTTCGTAGCCAAATCGGCGCAGGACGCTTGTCACGCCTGTTTCAATGTGTCGCCAACGGCGCGCTTCAACCGGCAGGACATCACGCATACCTCTGACAGCTTGTACCATCGTGAATTCCCGTTTAGCCCTACTGACCCAGAACCAGATTGGCAACGTTGTTGCGAGTGTGCGGTGCCAGCGCAACAGGTTCCGCGTTGAAACTAAGGGCAGCGCCAGGCGCATAGCCTAACAAAACACTAAACGGACCTGCGCCAATGAAGTCCATGCTCTGTCCAGTCTGACCCAGATCGCCAAAAAGCACGTTGCCGTCAGCGTCTTTGATCTCGACCCAGCACTCCTCAACAAACTGCAGACTCAGACGATCATCACCCGCTGATGTGAGCCGGCGCACCGTGTCACCGTCTATCTCTATGGTCGCTTGCGCCGCCATGATGGCTTGCTCAATGCGCGGCTGACTTTCCGCCACGGTCGCGCCCGTGTCGACGCCTGCGCTGACCGGTTCAATTGCGTCGACTGCCTGAGCCTGATCTTCACTTGTCTCGGGTGCAGATCCGCGTTCTTCGTCCGTCGATGTCTCCGAAGAAGTCAGGCTCCATATCAGCACGATCAAAATCACAACGCCGAGTCCCAAGCCGGCCATTCCGCGTGGATTTCGCGACACGCGCTCCAGCGTTAAGTCCAAAAAACGCATCCCGTCTGGTGATGTTGCCTGCAGTAGCGGTTTGGCGTTTTCGACACCCTGGTAATCAGCCGCCCACGCCGCCACCAGCGGTTCCGGATCGACTTCCAACAATTTGGCATAGGCGCGCACATAGCCACGCGTGAACACGTGCGCCGGGAGTCGCGCTTTGTCTTCGCTCTCTATCGCATCGATAGTGGTTATCGGCAGGTTCAGCGCATCGGATACTTCGCGCTGGGTAACGCCCAGGGCTTCACGCGCCTGCGCAAGCACTGCTCCAGGCGAGGGCTGACCTGAAGTGGTGACTAGCTCCTCGTCCGACATTGACCCGCCTGCTCTGGGAACAAGTTTTTCAAGGCAAGTTCATTGCTGGCAGCCTGATCGTCATCACCGGTGGCCTGTGCCACTTTCAACGCCAGACACAAGCTGCGGGCGTTTTGGCGCGCCATCGTTTTGAACTCCATCAATCTGGACGCGGCCGCCTCGTATTCGCCCCTGCCATACGCTAGCTCCGCCAATTCGAGGGTTGCGCCGGCCTGACGGAAATTGAGCTCCAGCGACCGTACAAACGCAGCCTCAGCGGCAGCTTCGTCATCTGCCCGCAAGTACGCCATTCCAAGGTTCTCAAAGGCCTGTGAGCGAGATCGGTAACTCGTATCCCGCACCAACCGGGACAGCGGCACAAGAGCGTCCCGATAGCGCCCGCGCGAATACAAGAACGTACCGTAGTTGTTCAATGCCTGCGCATTGTCCGGCTCGATATCCAGTGCTCTCTGATAGTACTGCTCTGCCAACTCGTATTCGTTCTCTGCGTGAAACAAAACTGCGCCCAAGACAAGGGCCTCGACGTGTTGCGGATCGATCTGCAGCGCTTTCTCCAACGGTGGCCGCGCACGGTTCAGATCACCCTGTTCCAGATAGCCCCGGGCAAGATCCAATTGCGCTTCCACCCTTGCTGCAGTTGGCGCGGGCCCTGGGAGCCCGCCGGAGCTTTCGGTCACGCACGCTGACAGGACAAGACAAAAGCTCACCAAGGCGCTGCCGATGCATAGTCTTGAACCGTTCATTCCACCACCTGTGTGTATGCTGTCTACGAATTTTCGCATGCTTTAACGCGCGCTAGATATCGAGTTTGCCGCTTGGTGCGATCTTGCACCTGCCCGGTCAACTGGCCACACGCCGCCGCGATGTCGTCACCTCGCGTGGTGCGCAGCATGGTGGCATAGCCTTGATTCATCAAGTAGCTTTGAAAATCGTATACGTCCCGCTTCGAAGGCCGTTCGTAACCCGAGGCCGGAAAAGGGTTAAACGGAATCAGGTTGATCTTGCAACGCACGTCTTTCAGCAATTTCGCCAGGGCGACGGCGTGCTCGCGCTGATCATTCACGCCTTTCATAAGGGTGTACTCGATCACCAGCTTGCGCCGCTCGCCCAGATGTTGGACATAGTTCTGACAGGCTTCCAGCAACCGCTTGATCGGATACTTTCGGTTTAGCGGCACCAACTCGTCACGCAGCGCGTCAGTTGGCGCGTGCAATGATATCGCAAGGGCGACGTCGGTTACTTCGGCCAACTTGTAGATGGCCGGCACGACTCCGGCGGTGCTGATGGTGACCCTGCGCTTCGACAAGCCGAATGCCAAGTCGTCCATCATCACATTGGCGGCAGCTACCGCCGCATCGAAATTCAACAAGGGTTCGCCCATGCCCATGAACACTACATTGGTGACCCTTTCACCCCGGGCACGCAACATCCGATTTGCCAACACCATCTGGCCGACGATCACGGACGCCGGAAGGTTGCCGTTGAACCCCTGCTTGCCCGTGGAACAGAAGCTGCAGTCGAGCATGCAGCCGACCTGGGAGGACACACACAAGGTATTGCGGCCTTTTTCCGGGATCACCACCGCCTCAATGAGATTGCTGGAACCCACGTCCAGCACCCACTTCACCGTGCCGTCGCGAGATTCATGCTGGGCGTGAACTTCGGGCAAATCGAAATGCGTATGCTGCGCAAGCCACGTGCGCATGGAAATCGGCAGATCCGTCATGCCCGAAAAGTCCTGGCGCTCCTGGTGGTACATCCATTTCATTAATTGGCGTCCGCGAAACGCCTGCAATCCTTGGCCTACGAACATTTCTTCGAGGCCATTGCGATCAAGCCCCCAAAGGTTGATGCGCTCGCCCACGCTGGGAGGGTTGTCAGGTGTACTTTGCAATGCTTGCTCCGCTACCGCCGCGGGTGGATCTCGTCTTCGGCAAAGAAAAATCCAATCTCGCGAGCCGCTGATTCTGGCGCGTCAGAACCGTGCACCGCATTTGCATCAATAGACTCCGCAAAGTCTGCACGGATGGTGCCGGGTGCTGCTTCAGCCGGGTTAGTCGCACCCATCAGACGGCGGTTGGTTGCGATTGCATCTTCGCCTTCAAGAACTTGAATGACGACTGGCCCGGAGCGCATGTAGTTGCATAGATCCGCAAAAAACGGCTTGCCGTCATGCTCGGCGTAAAATCCCTGGGCTTGCTCTTCACTGAGGTGCATCATCCTGCAAGCGATAATTTTCAGGCCACCTTTTTCAAAGCGCGAATAGATTTCGCCTATCAGATTACGCGCTACCGCGTCGGGTTTTACGATTGAAAGGGTGCGCTCTACTGCCATATTGATCTCCAAACATCTCGGTCGATCCGGATGCCGCTATGTATCTAATTTATAAGGAATTGCCCACCGATCCGGGGTACCAGCGGGCGCGTATTATACGCGTGCTTATGGGCTGCGCAATCGCCCAACCACGTCAGCGATGCGTCGACCGGCATGATCGATCTCATCTGCACTGGTAAACCTCCCAAAACTCACCCGAATTGACGCATGTGCGATGTCGTCATCGACCCCCAAGGCACGCAGTACATAGGAGGGTTCTACCGAGGCCGAAGTGCACGCGGAGCCGCTGGAAACCGCGATGTCGTCAAGCGCCAGCATCAGGGTCTCTCCGTCGACGCCGGCGAATCCGACGTTTACGATCGACGGCAGGTTGTGTTCAGGATGACTGTGGATGAACGCGTCGGGAATCTGCTGAAGATGTGCGGTGAGCCGCTGGCGGAATCCTGACAGGCGTGCTTGTTCTTCGAACATGTGCCCTTGCATAAGACTTGCTGCTTCTCCCAGACCGACAATCTGATGGGTCGCCAAGGTGCCTGAGCGCATCCCCATCTCATGGCCGCCCCCGTGAATCAGCGGGTGCAGCTTCACCGGCGGCTCGCGGCGCACATACAACACGCCCATTCCCTTCGGGCCATAGAGTTTATGTGCGGAGATTGACAGCATGTCTATCTTCATGGCCCCAACATCTATCTCCAATTTTCCGAAGCTTTGTGCAGCATCTACATGAAATAGAACATTTTTTTCATCACATATCTTGCCAATTTCGGCCACGTCATTGATGGTGCCAAGCTCATTGTTGACATGCATGATCGACGCTAACAGCGTGTCTTCACGGAGCGCCGTAGCCACCGAATTCGCCTCGATACGCCCATGCTCATCGGGTGCTAAGTAGGTGACTTCAAATCCCTCGGTCTCCAGGTGAGCGCAGGTGTCCAGTACCGCCTTGTGTTCGGTTACGCTCGTTACAATGTGGCGCTTGGCCGCTTTGTAAGCGGCTCCCTTGATCGCAAGGTTGTCGGACTCGGTGGCGCCGGACGTCCACACAATTTCCCTGGGATCGGCCTTCAGCACGTCTGCAACCTGCACGCGCGCCTGTTCGACAGCTTCTTCCGCGCGCCAGCCGTATACGTGTGAACGCGAAGCGGCGTTGCCAAAATTACCCTGCACCAGGAGACAGCGGCTCATTTTTTCCGCCACTCGTGGATCCACCGGCGTGGTCGCGGCATAGTCGAGATAAATCGGGTCTTTCATTGAGGAGCGTCTTGCAATAGGCCCTTAACTAAGCAGCGTAGCCGCTATCCGCGAGGGCGACGAATTCATCGAATTGTCGGCTGCCGACGCCTGTCGCTCGACCAGGCTCGCCAGGCTGATGCTCTGCAAAAAGGTGTCTATCTGCGCTGACAGGTCGACCCACAAATCATGGGTGAGGCACATGTGGCCTTCCTGGCAGTCAGCTCGACCGGAACAGCGCGTCGCGTCGACCCCCTCGCCCACAGCCTCTACGATGGCCGAAATGTCGATCTGGGACGCGTCCCGCCCCAATCGATAACCGCCACCGGGACCGCGCAGGCTGGATAACAGACCAACCCGTTTTAGACGGCCCACGATCTGCTCGAGGTATGAAGGAGAGATGTCCTGGCGTTCGGCAATTTCCTGCACGCTGACGGGACCGTGTTGTGCGTGCAAGGCGATGTCCAGCATGGCAGTGACCGCGTAGCGGCCTTTAGTAGTCAGTCGCATGATACCGTCGGCGCAGGATTACACAGGCCGCGCAGTATGCAATACCCTACCAAAATACTCCACTATTGCACGGGGCCTAAGCCGCGCATCCCGCTTGATCATGGCGTGAGATGCTTGATGACACCACGCAGAATCTGTACCTCGGTCTCGTCCATTTGCACCCTGTTAAACAGGCGTCGCAGGCGCGTCATGGTTTTGCCTGGATTGTCTGGCTGTAGAAAATCGGTATCGATCAGCACCTGTTGCCATGCGTCAAGCATCGCTTCGACCTCGCCTGACGTTGCCAGTTTGCGATCCCAGCTCGATACTTCGCGATCCTCCAACGCCGCCTGATGAATTTCATAGCAAACGACTTGTACGGCCATGGCGAGATTCAATGAAGAGTAGGCCGCTGCCGCAGGTATCTGCAGGTGGCGATTGCAGCGTTGCAATTCATCGTTGTTAAGACCGTTGTCTTCACGGCCAAACAGGATGGCGACCTGGGTATCTGCAGGCAGTGCTCGAATTTCCGCCGCCATCTCCCGCGCATTTAAAACCGGCCACGGTATCTTGCGGCTACGCGTACTGGTACCGACAACCCAATGGCAATGCTCTATCGCTTGCGCAACATCAGTCACCACCTCGGCTGCATCCAGTACGTCCAGCGCACCCGCGGCGCGCCAATCTGCCTGGGGATCTGGATAGCGTTTTGGATTAACCAACGCCAAGCGCCCGAGCCCCATGGTTTTCATTGCGCGCGCGGCGCCCCCGATATTACCCGGGTGGCTCGGTTCCACCAGCACGACTTTTATCTGCTCCAGCAATTTTGTCTCAAGCCTTCCTGATTCGCGACGTGATAGGATAGCGCACCTTTTTGTAGAGCTGGCATATCAACTGCCAGTTGACTTATGCAACCCATGGCTAACATCGCATTACGCGCCGCGCGCAATGCAGCAGATTTCATTTCCCTTGCGTTCGACCGCCCCAACGAACGTGACATTCAAACCAAGGCGCACAACGATTTTGTATCCGATGTCGACATAGACGCAGAACGGATGATTATCGCCGCCATACAGCAGACCTTTCCCGACCATGCGATCTTGGCTGAAGAGTCCGGCGAGCCAACCGCAACCGGCGAGTTTACTTGGATAATCGATCCGCTGGATGGCACCCTGAATTTCCTTCAGGGCATCCCGCACTTCGCGGTGTCCATCGCAGTGATGAAGGGCAACCATCTCGAGCACGGCGTCATCGTTGACCCAATCCGACGTGAAGAATTTGTCGCCAGCCGCGGCTACGGTGCGCAGTTGAATGGCAAACGAATCCGCGTCAGCGAGCGCGCCAAGCTTGCCGAGTGCGTGCTGGGCACTGGCATCCCGCCAGGAAGCATGGGCCGTCTCGACGACTACATGGCCTCGCTGAAGTCACTGACCGGCACTTGCCGCGGTATCCGCCGTGCTGGCAGCGCAGCCCTAGACCTGGCTTACGTCGCCGCGGGGCGCACCGACGGGTTCTGGGAAATGGGCTTGAGTAAGTGGGACATAGCGGCAGGAATCGTCCTGATCCGCGAAGCCGGGGGGTTCGTAGGCGACCTGGATGGCGGCGAAAGCTACTGGCAAACCGGCGACATCGTCGCGGGAAATCCCAAATGTATGCGCGCGATGGTGCAGGCGCTGAAGCAAACCCGCTAGGGGAAACTTCCCTCCGACGACTCTTCCTTCTCCGGTACCAACAGATCTTCGCGGGTGATGTTCAGTACCAGCAGTATGTTGGCTGCAACATACATCGACGAGTAGGTGCCTACGACCACTCCGATGCTCAACGCCATGGCGAACCCACGTATGACCTCACCGCCGGCAAACAGCAACGCCAGAAGTACGAACAGCGTTGTCATCGACGTTATAAGTGTCCGCCCCAGCGTCTGGTTAAGAGATTCGTTGATCACCTCGATAGGCGTGCGTTTGCGGATCTTGCGAAAGTTTTCACGGATGCGGTCGCTCACTACAATGGTGTCATTCAAGGAATATCCGATAACAGCTAACAATGCTGCCAACACGGTGAGGTCAAATGTCCACTGATACAGCGAGAAACAACCCAGCACAATAACGACGTCATGCGCTAACGCGGCGACGGCGCCAATGGAAAACTGTTTGGTGAAACGAAACAGGATGTAAAGCATGACGACGATCAACGCTGTAAGCAGCGCCAGGCCACCATCCTCCGTGAGCTCCTCCCCTACCGCCGGGCCCACGAAATTGGACTGACGCAGGCTCACACCTTCGAACTCTGCGTTCAAGGACTGGTAAATCCCGTCGCCGAGCTTGGATTGATCGCCGCCTTCTTGAGGCGGCATGCGAATCAGTACATCCCGGTTAGAACCAAAGTACTGCACCGTACCGTTCTCAAAACCGTTATCACGTAAGACGCCGCGGATTTCTTCCGGGTCCACCTCGGTTGAAAACCCGAGTTCGACGAGTGTGCCTCCCGTGAAATCCAGGCCCATATTCAACCCGTTCACGCCCAGCGATACAGCCGCAACGATGATCAGCACTCCAGACAGCACGCTGGCGTACAGGCGTTTGCCCATAAAGTCGAATTCTGGTGTTTTCATAACTTCAGCGTCTCCAGCTTGCGGCCGCCGTACATCAGATTGACGATCGCCCGTGTGACCATAATGGCGGTAAACATCGAAGTCGCGATGCCCACTGCGAGCGTGACCGCAAACCCGCGCACCGGCCCGGATCCTATGGAGAGCAAAATGATCGCGACAAAAAAGGTCGTCACATTTGCGTCGGTGATAGTCAGCAATGCCCGATCAAACCCGGCTTGAATGGCAGCCTGCGGAGGCCGCTCCTTGAGCTCCTCACGGATGCGCGAAAATATCAGCACATTCGCATCTACCGCCATACCGACGGTGAGCACGATACCCGCAATTCCCGGCAGCGTGAGGGTCGCGCCAAGGACGCTCATGATCGCGACCAGCAACATGAGGTTCGCTGTCAGCGCGACATCGGCGGCCAGGCCAAACCAGCGGTAGTAAAATAACATGAAGATCAGCACCAGGACGAAACCGATGCCAACGGATTGCCATCCACGCTCAATGTTTTCATCGCCAAGCTGCGCGCCTATGGTGCGCTCCTCGACGATATACATCGGCGCTGCCAATGCGCCGGCACGAAGTAACAGCGCAAGATCCTGCGCTTCGCGCAAGCTCAATCCCGTAATTCGAAACTGAAATCCCAGCGCCGCCCTGATATTGGCCACGCTGATGAGCTTGCGCTCTTCCGTCGTGGTAAAGATCTCTACGGTCTCACCGTCGCGCTCAACTTCCTTAATGACGGGCCTCTGTTCGATGAACAATATCGCCATATCCCGCCCAACATTATCCTTGGTCGCGTCGAACATGCGGTTGCCGCCGTCGTTATCCAGTTCGATGCTAACCTGAGGCTGCGACGTTTCCGGATCGAAACTCTGCTGCGCGTCCTGCACATTGTTGCCAGTGACAATGTTGCGCCGCAAAATGTCCTGCAAGCGCCCCTCGTACTCATAGGTCTCTTGTTGAAAGCGCGGTGTATTCGGTAGCGAGGCCAACCTGAACTCAAGGTTTGCGAATTTGTTCAGAATTTCTTTGGCGCGTGCGCTGTCTTGAATGCCGGGAAGGTCCACCAGAATGCGCGCGCGGCCCAGGCGCTGAACCTGAGGTTCGGAGACGCCCAGCTCATTCACCCGATTACGCAGGCTGGTGAGGTTCTG
>Ga0315336_1002048_pt1 | contig 33343 bp, 38 predicted proteins | sample ASW5metaG_FD_204512 | JGI IMG/M metagenome (GOLD analysis project Ga0315336, IMG submission 204512) | Ammonia-oxidizing marine archaeal communities from Monterey Bay, California, United States - ASW #5 | ecosystem: Environmental > Aquatic > Marine > Intertidal zone | place: USA: California...
CGCGAGACCAGAACCGTCACCGCGTCCGCCATCCCCATCGGCATGCCGGGATGGCCCGAGTTCGCACGCTGAACCGCGTCCATCGCTAAAAACCGGATCGCGTTGGAAAGGGTTGAGGGGGAGACTTGCCCCTCAGCTTCTCGAATCTCCAAGGTTTCAGCCAATATCGGCCTCCGATTTCTTAACGGTTGATGTGCGGCGAACCACCCGAGGCAGACGATCTTATCGTGCGGCCCAATTGTGCAGGCGTCAGCAACCCCGTGATTACGGGAGATGGCGGAAGCTCAGCAAGGGCTTTTTTATCCGCCGTCTAAGGCCAATTGTCGCAAATGCTTCATTCGCACTGCTTGTTTTCGTGCAGCCTTGTCGACGGCCTGACGGTCGAGGCACCCGCGATAGTCTAGGGCTCGCTAGCGGGATCGAGCTTTGGGTTCAGCGCGTCGCGCAGGAAGTCTCCAATCAGATTGATGCTCAGGATCAGCACGATAAGTACCAGGGCGGGCAGCACGGTGATCCACCAGACGCCGGAAAAGATCAGCTCGAAGCCCGACCTGATCAGTGCGCCGAGTGAGGGCTGTGTGACCGGCATGCCAAGCCCAAGAAACGAGAGTGCCGCCTCTGCCATGATGGCGTTCGCAACCTGCAGCGTTGCAACCACCAGAATGGGCGAGGCGATGTTGGGAAGGATGTGACGCAGGATGATCCGCGGAGGCCCAAGCCCCAGCGCCTTGGCCGCGGTCACATAGTCCTTTTCGCGCTCTGCCAGGACCGAACCCCGCACCGTGCGCGCGAAATGCGGCCACTCGGCAATTCCGATCACCAGCACCAACATCGGAACCGCCAAGAGACCGAACCGTTCGGTTCCGAACACAGCCTGGAAGACGGCAAGCGCGACGATCGCCACCATCAGCGTCGAAAGCGAAAGCTGTATGTCCGCGAGCCGCATGAAAAACGTGTCCCAGCGCCCACCCCGATAACCCGCGAAGACGCCGATGGTGATCCCCAGCACGGCTTGGATCACAACGGCGAGCAGGCCAATGATCAGAGAAATGCCGGTGCCGAACAGAATGGCGCTCAGCATGTCCCGGCCCTGGGCGTCGGTCCCGAGCGGAAAGCGCCACTCGCCGCCTTGTTGCCAGACCGGCGGAATTTCGGCGTCCAGCACGTCGAGCTGGGCCGGGTCATAAGGATTTTGCATGACCAGAAACGGTGCCGCGACGCTGGCCAGCGCAAGCCCAGCGACGACTACGATCGCGACGATTGCGATCGGATCGTGCAGAAGACGGTGCCCGATGCCTGGGGAGGGTGCGCGGAGTTCGGCAGCCGTCATGTCGACCTGGCCCCCAGGCTCACCCTCGGATCGACCAGCACATAGAGGATATCGACCAAGGTATTTACCGTGACGAAAATGACACCCACCACCATCACGTAGGCGATGATGAGGGGGACGTCGGCGCGGTTGACGGCCTCCAGAAACATGAACCCCATGCCGGGCCACTGGAACACCGTCTCGGTCAGAATCGTGTAGGCGAGCAGCGTACCGATCTGAAGGCCGCCCAGCGTGATCAAGGGAATCGCCGCGTTGCGGAGCGCGTGGGTTATCCAGACCCGCCAGGGCGATAGGCCCTTGGCCCATGCGGTGCGGATGAAATCCTCACCCAGCACGTCCAGCATTTGCCCTCGGACCAGGCGAATGAAGAGCGGCAACATGATCGACGAGAGCGTGATCGCCGGCAGCACCAAATGGGCGAGCCCGTTGGCGCTCAGCAATCCGGTTTCCCAGCCGCCGATGGTGACAGTTTGGCCGCGCCCGAATGAGGGTAGCCAACCGAGCTCCACGGAAAAGATGGTGATCGCAAAGATGCCGGTGAGAAAGATCGGCACCGAGATGCCGAGCACGCTGACGCCCATGATCAAGCGCGCGAGCCGGCTACGGGGCCGGACCGCGCAGTAAATGCCCGCTGGCAGCGAGATCAGAGCCACGATCAAAGCCGCAGCCAGCACCAGCTCGAAGGTCGCTGGAAACTTCGACAGGATCACGCCGAGCGCCGGTTCCTTGAAGATGTAGGAGGTGCCGAGATCGCCTTGCAGCAACTGATAGGCGAAGCGGGAGTATTGAATGGCGATTGGGTCATCGAGCCCGAGGCGCTCGCGAAGGGCTGCCCGTTCAGCTTGCGATACGTTCTCCCCGACCAGTTCGCGCACCGGGTCGCCGAGGGAATCCTTGATCGCGAAGGCCACAAAAGAGATGACCAGCATCACCAGGGCGGCCTGGGCGATCCGGCCTATGAGAAAATTGAGCGCGCTGATGTGCCCGGCTCCCTAGGGGGTAGCAACCTGCGGCCGCTGCCTATGAGCCGGAGGAGAAGGGATCGGGGCCAAATCGGTTCGGGCCCGACGTGCCCTCCAAAATGCCGAGATTGATGACTGCCCAGAAAAAACCGATCACTGGAATCAGCAGGAGCAGGCACCACCAGCCACTCTGGTCACGGTCATGGCAGCGCTTCACGTGGAGGCAAATGCCAGCGAGCGTTATGAGTATTGCGATGGCGAAGGCGATGAATCCGTCCTGCCCAACTACAGCGGACGAGACAACCCAGGCAAGGAATAGGATGCCGACGCCCATCCACCATTTCTGGCGATTGATGCGGCCATCAATACTGGTGAAGAGATATCCAAAATCAATGCTGCTCATGGGCCGGTCTCCCTTGCTATCTAGCGCCGAGTCGCGCCGCTGCGCTAGACCATAGCGCCCGCGTCAGTCGATCACCAGATCGCCGAGATAGGGAAGGTTCCGTATATTGATGACCGGAGCGATGTTTACCCCCTTCTTGGCAGCCCACGCCAGGTGCTGCCAGTGCAGCGGCACGAAAGCGGCGTCCTCATAGAGGATTTGCTCGACCTCCTGTAGCAGCTTGGCCCGCGCCTTCTTGTCGGTCATGGTTTGGCTGTGGATCACCAGCCGATCGAGCGTCGGATTGCTGTAATTGCCAGAATTATACTGGCCGTAACCGGTAGCCTGATCCGGCGTCATGCTGAGGAACTCGGCAAAATTTGCGGAATCCTGGGTATCCGAATACCAGCCAATCATCATGATGTCGGCGGCGCGGGCATCGAATTTCGGCCAGAACTGCGCCTTGGGAAGCGTTTTCAGATCGACCTTTATGTTGATCTTGGCCAGCATTGCGGCCGCGGCCTCCGCGATCTTGTAGTCGTTCACATAACGGTTGTTGGGCGCGATCATGGTGACCGAAAAGCCATCTTCGTTGCCCGCCTCCTTCATTAGTTCGCGGGCCCGGCGCAAATCGTAACGGGGCTGCAGCGCCTGATTGTGGCCCACATAATGGGGCGGCGAGTGCTGGGCGGCCGGCGTCGCGAAGCCCCGCATGATCTTGTCGGCGATGCCGGTGTTGTTGATCGCGAGCACAATGGCCTCGCGCACCCGCTTGTCTCGAAATTGGGGCACCCGTTCCTGGTTCAATTGAAGGGTGATGATACGGGCGCCCGGCATGGTGATCAGTTCGAGGCCGGGATTGCGCTTGATGCGCTCCAGGTCCGAGGGCGGCACCGGGGCGATAAAATCGACACCGCCCGACATCAGCGCTGCCACCCGGGTCGGGCCCTCCTTGATCGGCGTCAGCAGGATTTCCGTCACATTGCCGGGCGACGCCGTATCCCAATAGTCCTCGAACCGGTCGAATTGGACCTTCACGCCCTGTTCGCGCGAGGTGATGCGGAACGGCCCGGTGCCCGAAACGTTCCGCGAGGCAAACGATGCGCCGTGCTTGACGAGTTCGTCCTTGGGCCGGCCCTTCTCGTCGGTTCCCGAGTAGAATTCCGAGTCCATCGGAAAGATGTAGGTCGCCATGTTGAGGACCAGCGGATAGGGGCCCTTGGTGACAAGATCGACGGTATGGCTGTCGACCTCGCGGGCTTCGACAAAGGGCTCGAACAGCCCTTTGAAGTCGGGGCTCTGCTTCAACCTGTCGAAGGTCCAGACCACGTCCTTGGCTTCCATCGGATTGCCCGAATGAAACTTGACGCCGCGCTTCAGATGAAAGCGCATGGTGTTGGGACCGATTTGCTGCCAGCGCTCGGCAAGCCGCGGCTCCACCGTGAAGTCCTTGCGCCAACGCACCAGCGGATCGAACACCATATGGGAGAGCTGCAGGGTGCCACCGGAGAGCTGCTCATGGGGATCGAGCGAGACGGGATCGGCGTCATAGGCCAGTCTGAGCGTCTTGGCATCAGCTGAGGGACTTCCACAGATCAGCACAAGCAGAAGGGCGAAGTATGCAAGTGGTCGTAGAGTCAGATTCATGGGCTCGCATTCACGGCAGGGCAGCCGGGTCTAACCAAATCATATAATTCCTCGAACGGCCGATTCGAGACCACAAGCGGTAGGTGTTTGTTCTCGCAGCCGATTCCCCTATGACTCCGCAATGCGATTATTCGTGACCGGAACCGACACCGACATCGGCAAGACCGTGGTCGCCGCCTGGACCATGTTGCATCTGGAGGCGAGCTATTGGAAGCCGGTTCAGGCGGGTCTCGAGGACGAGACCGATGAGCAGGCGGTGCGGCGGCTAACCGGCGCGCCTGACGATCGGTTCCTCCCGAGCGCCTACCGGCTGCCCGATCCGCTCTCGCCCCATGAGGCGGCCCGCCGGGCGGGAATTCGGATTGAGATGGAACACCTGAGACCTGGCGATCATGAGGAGCCACTTATTGTCGAGGGCGCAGGCGGTTTGATGGTGCCCCTCAACGCGGACTCGTTTGTCATCGATCTCATAAAGCAGCTGGAGGCAACCGCCATCCTGGTTTGCCGCTCCACACTGGGCACCATCAATCACACCCTGCTTTCGCTGCAAGCGCTGCGCGACCGCCAAATCCCGATTGCGGGGGTGGTGCTAAATGGCCCAAAGATGCCCCATAACCGGTCCGCCATCGAGACATACGGCCGTGCGCGCGTGATTGCCGAAATCCCGCCCCTCGAACCATTGACGCGCGAGGCACTACTCGGCATTTCGCCGGAAATTGACTTGGCAAGCCTAGGAGGGCGGGTGTGAGAGACCTCATCGACATTGATCGGCGTCACATCTGGCACCCCTACACCCAGCATGAGAACGAGCACGATCCGATCCTGGTAACGCGGGCCAAGGGCGCGACGCTGATCGCGGAGGATGGGCGCAAAATCCTGGATCTCGTCTCGTCGTGGTGGACCTGCGTCCACGGCCACGCCCACCCTGAGCTGAACGCGGCCCTCGCCCGCCAGGCCGAGACCATGGAACACGTCATGTTCGGTGGGTTCACCCATTCATCCGCTATCGATCTGGCAGAGCGCTTGAGCAAGTTGTTGCCCGAGGACTTGTCGCGCGTGTTCTTCTCCGACAACGGCTCAACGTCCGTGGAAGTCGCCCTGAAGGTCGCGTTTCAATATTGGCGAAACCGGGGAGATACGGACCGCACCGGTTTTCTTGCATTTGACGGCGCCTATCACGGCGACACCTTGGGCGCTATGGCGGTCGGGCGCGGCTGCGGGTTCTTCAATCTGTTCCAAGACCTGATGTGTCCGGTGACACCCCTGCCCTATGTCCAGACTTGGGAGAACGACGAAACGGTTGAGGCCCGCGAGGCCGAGGCCCTGAGCGAGGTCGAGCGCATTCTCGATACCGAAGGCAAGAGCGCCGCGGCGCTGATCGTGGAGCCTCTAATGCAGGGCGCTTCGGGCATGCGGGTGTGCCGGCCGCAATTCCTCAAGGCGGTCGTGGACCGGGCGCGGGCAGCGGGTCTTCTCATTATTTTCGACGAGGTCGCCACCGGCTTCGGCCGGACCGGCACGATGTTCGCTTTCGAGCAGGTTGGCGTCGTCCCCGACATCATCTGCCTCTCCAAGGGCCTCACCGCGGGCTATATGCCGATGGCCGTGACGGTCGCCCGCGAGCGGCTGTTCGAGGCGTTTTTGAGCGACAGCTTCGACCAGGCCCTGCCCCACGGCCACACCTTTACGGCCAATCCCTTGGCCTGCGCGGTCTCATTGCGCTCGCTGGAGCTGTTCAGCGAAGAGAACACGCTGCAACGGATTGGAAGGATTTCAGAGCGGCATGGGGAGGCGCTTGAAACTTTGATGGCGCACGATCGCGTAAGCCGGCCCCGCAAGCTCGGTACCCTGCTTGCCTTCGATCTTGTTGGCGGCGGCGAAGGTTACAAATCGGACGAGAGCTTGGTGCTGCGGGATTGGTACCTGGCGCACGGACTCAACATCAGACCCCTAGGCCCCTGCGTATATCTGCTGCCGCCCTATTGCATCAGTGAGGACGAACTCTCGCGCGCCTATGCGGGGCTGATCGAAGGCCTGGATTCCTTAATCAACTGAGCCCAGCCGGCCATAGAGGATGTGCCAGGTCGCGGCGCCGCCATGCTCGGCATCGAACTGGCGCACCGCGCGTTTCAACCCGCCCGGCGTCAAACGTCTCCCATCTCCCAAGGGCCGCGCGGCGCCGGTGCCCCGCAGGTCGGCCAGCAGCTGGCGTGCGCTGCCATATGCGACCTCCTGGTGCTGTTCTTCCAAAATACCCGGCAGCCCGCCCGTCCGCGGTGCCTCGACCGCGAAGCCCTGGGCGTGCATGACGGTGCTCCATTCCTTCAGAAATTCCGGACCGCTCACGGCGTAGAGCAACTCGCCAGCCGGCGCCAGCCTTGCCTGCAAGCGCTTCAACCCGGCCAGGGGATCGTCGAACCAGTGGATCACCATGCTGCTGGCGATCAGATCGAACTTGCCGGTTTCGGGCGGTGCCTCCCCATCCAGGAGCTGGAATTGCGCTTGGCCCCCATTTGCGAATCTCGCCGCGCAGGCTTCGACCATCTCGCCTGCGATGTCGGTAATCAGAAACCGCCCGGAAGGATAACGCGCCAAAAGATGCTGGGTGAGGAAGCCGGTGCCGCAACCGATCTCGAGGACGTTGGGCTGCGAGAGCTCGGGTAGCATTCGAGCCAAGCGGTCCGCGATGGCGCGCTGCAACTTGCCATGACGCTCATATGTCGCCGCGTGCCGCGCAAAGCGCGCGCGCATCTGCCGCTTAGTCGATGATGCCGGCAACGAAGTCTCGAATCTCATCCGCACACCATTGGGGTTGCGTCAGCGGCAAGGCATGTGAACCATCGGCTCGTAATCGAAGATCGCCTTTGCCCCAAATCGTCTCGCTCATGGTTTTGGGAACGATCGGGTCATCGGCGCTCGCCAATGCCCTTATCGGACATTTCAGTTCCTTGCGGGTTTGGCGCTGGTCCCATGTGCCGAGCCAATCCAACCCACCCCGCATACCGGCCACGTCGAAGTCTTTCCGATCGGCGAAACCATCGATCCCACAGGTCAGCCAAAAGGCCCTCAATTGCGCTTCAGCGTTCTTGTCGAGGCCTTGCTTCATGGCCTCCAAATGATCCTTGTCGCCATAGGCGTGGTAGCAGTCGAAACCGGCAACGCTGACCAGACCACGCATGGGCCTCGGCCCATGCTTTAGCAGCCAGAGCAGGCCAAAGGAATGTCCAATGCAAATCGCGTTCTTGGGCAGGCTGCTCGATCCTTTCGGACCCTGCCAAACGAATCCAAGATCGACGAATTGGTAGTCGAAGTCGGAAAGCCGCGGTGTGACATCTTGCCAGATCCCGCTATGGAACCCCCAGCCATGCACAAATACCAAGGTAGGTTTTTTGGATTGGGCCACTGATTCTACGTTTCAATATAAATTATTGGAATCATTGACGTATCAGGCTCTGGCACGGACTTGCGCCCGGGGAGTTAGCTGACCGAGCAAACGCTCAAGATCGGCGCTCGAATGGGCGGCGGAAAAAGCAAGACGCAGCCGCGCCGTTCCCTTCGGAACCGTGGGTGGTCGTATCGCGGTTGCCCAAATTCCGGCCTCCGCCAGCTTGGCGCTGAGTTCGCTGGCGGCTTCGGCATCACCGACGATGAGTGGCGCGATTTGGCTCGCAGAATTGCCGGTATCGTAGCCAAGCGCCGCAGCCTCCCGGCGGAATGTTTCCGCCATTGCCGCGACGCGGCGGCGTTCGTCGTCAAGGCCCGGCACCAGATCGAGGGATGCGTCGATCGCACCCAGAGCCGCAGGCGGCAGGGCGGTCGAATAGATCAGGCCCGCGCACCGGTTGACCAAATAATCCCGCAGCGTCTCTGAACACGCCACATAGGCGCCGAAGCTCCCCATCGCTTTCGAGAAGGTTCCGATTACGAGATCGGCCCCTGCGCTCATGCCGCAGCCGCGCTTCCCCAGGATGCCGGTGGCGTGTGCGTCGTCGCAGATCAGAAACGCGCCGTGCTGGCGGGCCAGCCCCACGATCTCCTTCATGGGGGCCACGTCGCCATCCATGCTGAAGACGCTTTCAGTCAAAATGAATTTCGGCCGCTCGCCGACTGAATGCTTGGCGAGCAGCGATTCCAAATGGGCCACATCGCGGTGGCGATAGCGGAACTGGCGAACGCCCGCAGCCCAGCAGCCGAAATGCATGCTGGCGTGATTCAAGCGATCAGCGAACACCAGTGGGTCGCCGCCTAACACTTGGCGGTCCAAAAGCGCCTGTAGCACGGCGGCGTTGGCCTGAAAGCCGGAGACCATCACAAGGGCAGCCGGCATCGATTTGAGCTTCGCGGTCTTGGCCTCGATCAGATCGAACAGATCCAAATTGCCTGTGACCAGCCTGGAAGCGCCGGATCCCGCACCATATCGGGCAGCCCAATCCTTGGCGCGCGCGATCAGCGCCGGGTGCTGGGAGAGCCCGAGATAGTCATTGCTCGAGAAATTCGTGTACCGGGTCCCATCGACCTTAATGGCGGCGGGGCCTTCAGCACTAATCGCGGGCATGGAGCGATGCAGGCCGGCATCTGCACGGTCCTTCAGAAAGCTTCGATATCGGCTTTCTATCGCTCCCATGTTCTTGTATTACCGGAGCGCCAGTCCGGCAGCAAATGTCCGGAGCAGAACGGGATGGAAAGTTCAAACCAAAACGCGAACCGCACCGTGCCGGCGGGCAACGGGGAAGCCGGCGCGTCTCCGCCGGATGAGCCTGAAATCAGGCATGACTGGTCTGTTGACGAAGTCGAGTCGATATTGAATTCGCCGTTGCTGGAGTTGCTGCACCGCGCCCAGGACCTGCATCGCCGCCACCATCCGGAAAACACCGTGCAGCTCGCCAGCCTGCTCTCCATCAAGACCGGCGCCTGTCCCGAAGACTGCAAGTACTGCCCGCAATCAGCGCATTACGCCAAACAAACGGGGCTGACGCGCGAGACGCTGCTGCCGGTCGATGAGGTGTTGTCCAAGGCCCGGCTCGCCCGTGAGGCGGGCGCCACAAGGTTCTGCATGGGCGCCGCGTGGCGCGAAGTTCGCGACGGCGAGGCGTTTGACCAGGTAATCGAGATGGTTGAGGGCGTGCGCGCGCTCGGAATGGAAGCCTGCGCAACGCTCGGCATGCTCACCCAAGACCAAGCTGACCGCTTAGCAGAAGCGGGACTCACCGCCTACAACCACAATCTGGATACCTCGCCCGAGTTTTACGGCGAAATCATCACCACGCGGACCTATCAGGACCGGCTGGATACGCTTGAGCGCGTGCGGGATGCGGGCATTACGCTGTGCTGCGGCGGCATCATCGGCATGGGCGAAAGCCTCCGCGACCGGGCTCATATGCTGCAAATCCTGAGCAATCTCGCGCCCCACCCCGAAAGCGTACCAATCAACGCGCTGGTGCCGGTGCCTGGGACGCCGCTGGCAGGCCGCGAGCCTGTGGAGCCGATCGAAATGGTCCGGATGGTGGCAACCGCGCGTATCTTAATGCCAGCCTCCCGGGTTCGGCTCTCCGCGGGGCGCAAGAACTTTACCAAGGAAACCCAGATCCTCTGCCTGATGGCGGGCGCCAACTCGATCTTCTACGGCGACAAGCTTCTTACTACCGCGAACAACGACACAGATGACGATCTTGCGATGATCCGCGAGGCCGGGCTTGAAGTGGAAGCTCCGACGAACGAGCCCACCGCCTAGACGCCACGAAAGCGAACCCCAGAACCGGCACATGTCCCGAACGGTTTATGTCAACGGCGCCTATCTGAGCGAAGACGAGGCGACGGTGTCGATCTTCGATCGCGCCTTTCTGTTCGCCGACGGCGTCTATGAAGTCACGGCGGTCGTGGACGGCAGGCTGGTGGACTTCGAGGCTCACATGGCCCGATTGCACCGCTCGCTTGGCGAGATGGAGATGGCCTCGCCAATCTCGGATGGCGAATATGCCGCCATGCATCGCGAACTGATCGACCGCAATGATTTGGCTGAAGGTATCGTTTACATGCAGGTGACGCGCGGTGCGGCGGATAGGGATTTCGCCTTTCCTGACGAGTCGAAGCCCACGCTCATCGGGTTCACTCAGGTCAAGTCGCTTACTAATTCGGAATTGGCAAAGAGCGGCGTGAACGTGGTCACGCTGCCTGACATCAGATGGAAAAGGCGGGACATCAAATCGACCGCGCTGTTGGCCCAAGCGCTCACCAAGGAAGTGGCCAAACAGAGGGGCGCGTTCGAGGGCTGGATGGTGGAGGATGGATTCGTCACCGAGGGCACGTCTTCGTCTGCATTCATTGTCTGGGATGGAGCCACCATCGTTACGCGTCCATTAAGCAACGAGATTTTGCCGGGCGTGACCCGCCGGGCGATTCTCAGATTGGCCGAGAATACCGAGCTCGAGGTGGACGAACGGCCCTTCAGCGTCGATGAGGTCAAGGCCGCCGGCGAGGCATTTCTCACCAGCGCCTCAAGCTTTGTGCTGCCCGTCGTCGAGATCGACGGCGTACAGATCGGCGATGGCAAACCGGGACCGGTCACGGAGATGTTTCGCAGGCTTTATCTCGAGGAAGCCCGGCGCGGTTAGCTCAAAAACGGTAGATTTCCGATGTTGCCGGTATTTTCATCCTGTTAACGCAGGTGTCCCTTTTTTGAGGCGCTTGCCCACTTATCGCCCATAAGGTGATGAGAGTAGGCCTAAGGGCCGGATCGCGTTGAGGATTGCGCCGCTTTGCCGGGTGGCGGCGCACAGCACTGCTGGAGCGGTTCATGGCTGATAGGACGAAATCGAATAGATTTTGCATCGTCGGCGCGGGCGCCGCAGGTCTTGCGGTCGCCAAGAATTTCAAGCAGCGCGGCATTGCCTTCGATTGCTACGAGCGCGAATCGGATATCGGCGGTCTTTGGAACGCGGATACGCCATCAGGCGTGGTCTATGACACCGCCCATATGGTGTCGTCGCGCGACCAGACGGCCTTCGACGATTTCCCGATGCCGGAGGACCTTCCGCTCTATCCAAGCCACCGCGAGGCGATGGCATATCTGCGCTCATACGCCGAAGAATTCGGAATCCTTGAAAACATCCAGCTCGGATCCGCGGTCGAGCAAATCGATGAGAACGGCGAGGGCTGGGATGTGCGCCTCGCCGGCGACACGCAGCCCCGGCATTATGAGGGCGTCGTCATTGCGAACGGACATCACGACGAGCCCCGCTGGCCGGATTATCCGGGCAAATTCGAGGGCGCGATGATGCATTCGCGGGATTACGCCAGCCCATCACAGCTGGCCGGAAAGCGCGTGTTGGTTGTCGGCGCCGGTAACTCGGCCTGCGACATCGTGAATGACGCAGTGAACCATGGCGACGGCGTGATGCTCAGCATCAGGCGTGGCTATTACATCGTGCGCAAGTTCACCTACGGCATTCCGACCGACAAGGTCGTCAATACGCTCGAGTCGATGCGCTTGCCACGCTGGCTGCGTCAACAGCTCTACAATTCGGCGCACCGGATCTCCACCGGCTCGGCCTATCGCTATGGCCTTCCGACGCCGGAGCATCAGATCTTGGATACCCATCCGACGCTCAATTCGGAATTGCCCAGTCATGTCGGCCATGGCCGCTTGCAGGTTAAGCCCGACATCGAGTCGTTTGCCGGATCTAAGGTCAAATTCGTGGATGGCAGCGAGGCGGAACCCGATTTGGTGGTCTTCGGCACCGGCTATCGGATGAGCTTCCCGTTCATCGACGATGACCTGTTGTTGGGGCCGCAGGGATCGCCAAAGCTCTTCCTCAACGTGTTCCATCCCGAACGCGACAATTTGTTTGCTGCCGGGCTGGTCCAGGCCAATGGCAGCATTTGGCGGCTGGCGGACTACCAGGGACAGTTGATTTCGAGTTTCATCGTCGCCAAGGCGCGAAGCTCCGAGCGTGCCCGCTGGTTCGGCGAGCAAAAATCTGCCGGCGCCATTGCCGAGCATCGATGCAAATATGTGGCGAGCGAACGCCACACGCTCGAGCACGACTACTATGCCTATGGCCGTGTCCTGAGGAATTTCGTCAAGAAGTTCGGCGACATGGCGTCAGCCCCTTATCCCGAAAGCGTCTCGGAGCCCACGCCCGAGTCCCGCCGATCGGGCGAATTGGCGAGCGTTGGCCAGCGCCGCCACGCCGCCTAGCCCGTCGTCGATATTACCTTCGGGATCGGCTGCCTCTCCGTATCCAGCCCATTGGGCGCTGGGGCATTGAAAGTCTCGTGAATCTTTCGAAATTGCCGGAAAAAGCGCTACAATCGTTGCCGGCCTACCGAACACCGGGGGCACAACGGGCGGACCCATAAGGGCAATCGCGCTGAATTCGGGAGAAGGCAAACCGCCCGCCCAGAACTGGAAGGATGTCATGAGCGTCGAATTGAACTGTGACATGGGTGAGAGCTTCGGGCTCTATCACATCGGAGACGATGAAGGCTTGATGCCGCTGATATCGGTGGCAAATGTCGCCTGCGGCTTTCACGCATCGGACCCCAACCACATGGCGCGGACCGTGCGCCTCGCGAAACAGAATGGCGTGCGCGTCGGCGCGCATCCTTCGCTCCCCGACCTGCAGGGTTTCGGCCGGCGAGAGATGAAGATCGACCGCGATGAGCTTGCCAATATCATCGTCTACCAGGTCGGCGCGCTGAAAGGCTTTCTGGAAGCCGAGGGCATGGAGCTGAATCATATCAAGCCGCACGGCTCGCTCTATGGAATGGCGGCCCGAAACGAGGAAGTCGCCCATGCGGTCTGCGACGCCACGGATGTCTTTCGGGTCCCGCTGTTCGGCATGGCCAACACTCTGCATGAGGAGGTCTATCAGGCCCGGGGCCACGACTTCGTGGCCGAGTATTACACCGACCTGCCCTATCGGGACGACGGATCGCTGATCATCACCCGCGAGCACGAGTCGGTGGACCCAGCAGATGCCGCAGCCCGGTCGTTGAGGGCCATAGAGGAGGGCAAGACCAAGTCCGTAAATGGCGTCGATGTCGCCGTCGGCGCCGATTGCATTTGCGTCCACTCCGACACGCCCAACGCGGTCGAGATCGCAATTGCGGTGCGCGACGCGGTGAAGCCCTATTTGGCCAAGGCCGCTTGAGCCGCTTGCCGCTGCGGGATGCAAAAACTTCTGATCGCCAATAGGGGCGAGATCGCCTGCCGGGTGATCGCCGCGTGCCGCGCATTAGGCGTTGAGGCGGTGGCGGTTTATTCGGAGGCGGACGCGGGGTCCCTGCACGTCGAATTTGCTGACGAAGCCGTCTGCATTGGTCCCGCAAAGCCCCAGGAAAGCTATCTCAAGGCAGACGCCATTCTCGCAGCCGCGGGCCAGAGCGGGGCAGACGCAATTCATCCGGGCTATGGCTTCCTAGCGGAAAACGCGGACTTCGCACGGGCCGTCGAACAGGCCGGCCTGGTGTGGGTCGGGCCGCGACCGGACTCGATCACCGACATGGGCGACAAGGAGCGCGCCCGGCAGATCGCGCAAGCGGTCAGAGTCCCTATCCTGCCAGGCTCGCGCCGCTTTGGTGCCAACGACCTCGCGGACCTAGCCACTGCAGCGGACGAGATCGGCTATCCGTTACTGGTGAAAGCGGCCGCCGGCGGCGGAGGCATCGGCATGGGCCGGGTGAACGATCCAGCCGACCTCACCAAAACCGCCACCGCTACCCAGACCATGGCGGAGCGATCCTTTGGCGACGGTACGATCTATCTCGAGCACCTGATCACCAAGGCAAGGCATATCGAAGTGCAAGTCTTCGGTTTTGGCGACGGACGTGCGGTTCACCTCAATGAACGCGAATGCTCGATCCAACGGCGCTACCAGAAAATCATCGAGGAATGCCCCGCTCCCGGGTTATCGCAATCTGCCCGCATGGCGATGGCGGAAGCGGCGCTACGAATCGCAGAAGCGCAGCGCTATCGGGGCGCTGGAACGGTGGAATTCGTTCTCGACGATGAAGCCGGCGAGTTCTTTTTTCTGGAGATGAACACGCGGATTCAGGTTGAGCATCCGGTCACTGAAATGGTGACCGGCCAAGATCTTGTGGGCTTGCAGTTGCGGCTCGCCCGGGGCGATGATTTGAGCGATCTCACCCAAGACGCCATTCAGACCAATGGTCACGCCATCGAATGCCGGCTTTATGCCGAAAATCCTAAAAGGATGTTCTTGCCCTCACCGGGCACACTGGATGCGCTCGCTTTCCCGGCCCAAGCCGATGGCGTTCGCATCGATGCGGGCGTTCGCGAGGGCGATCAGATCACGATCCATTACGATCCAATGGTCGCCAAGGTGATCTGCCATGGCCGTGACCGCGGCGAGGCCATCGCGAAAATCCGCGATACGCTCGGGGCGACCCGCCTGGAAGGACTGGACAGCAATCTGGAGTTTCTGCAGCGGACGCTAGCCCACCAAGCCTTTGCGGCGGGCGACATTCACACTGGTTTTATCGACGAACACAAAGCAACACTGGTCGGGGATTGAGGCATAATGAACCCGGGGAAGACGCGATGATCTACGAAGAGCCGAAATACCTTACTGGCGGCGATCGCTACATGCTCATCGAATTCGGCGATGAGATGAACCTGGAGCTGAATTTCATGGGCCAAAGCCTGGCCCAGGCGGTCGAAGAAAACAGCGTCAAAGGCGTGATCGAAACCGCCCCCTGCTTTGCCTCCACCCTGATCCATTACGAGCCCGAGGAGATCAAGTTTGCGGATCTCAAATCGGAGATGCGCTCGCTGATCGAAACGCTCGGACCCTCCGAGGACATCGAGCTGGACAGCCGGCTGTTCTATTTTCCGGCCGTCTATCTCGATCCATGGACAAAGGAAGCAGTCGACGACTACTGCGCCAAAATCACAGAGAAGGAATGGGATCCCGAGTTTATCGCTAGGCTCAATGGGCTCGACGGCGTCGAGCAATTTGTTCGGGTGCATTCGGGCACCGAATACTGGGTCGCATCGCTGGGCTTCTGGCCTGGGCTGCCATTCATGATGGCGCTCGATCCCCGCTGCATGCTGACCGCGCCGAAATACAATCCGCCACGAACCTGGACGCCGGAAGGGACGGTCGGTATGGGGGGCGCCTCGACCTGCATCTATCCAGTGGCGACGCCCGGCGGCTATCAGATCTTCGGCCGCACGCCGGTGCCGATCTGGGATACGCAACAGCGCTTTCCCCAGTTCGAAGAATCGATTTGCCTGTTTAAGCCTGGCGACCGTGTGAAATTCGTACCCTGCGGCCTGGACGAATATGAACAGGTGGCAGCACAGGTCGCCGACGGCAGCTATCAGTACAATTTGGTCGGATATCAGCGATTCTCGGTGAAGAACTATAAGGCCTGGGTCGAGAGCCTCGACACGGCCTCGCGGTTCTAGGAAGGGAGGCAGGCATGCTGGAAGTTATTGAGCCCGGCCTTGAGACCTCCGTGCAGGACTGGCCCGGACGTCTTGGATATTGGAATCAGGGTTTTCCGCCGTCAGGTCCGATGGACAGCTGGTCCTTCCGGCTGGCGAACCTGCTGGTCGGAAACGAACCGGGCGCGGCCGGATTGGAAGCCCAATATATCGGCCCTTCCTTGAAGTTCGAGCGCGATGGCGTAATCGCAGTCACCGGCGCTGACATGCAGGCCAAACTCGATGGAGCGCCGATCCCGATGTGGGAGAGCGTCGCGGTCAAGGCCGGTCAAACCCTGCAAATGGCCTTCGCCAAGACCGGAGCCCGCGGCTATATCGCGATCGCAGGTGGGATCGACACGGAGCCCTGGCTTGGCTCGCGTTCGACCTTCCACAAGGCGGGCGTGGGCGGCATGGAGGGGCAGGCGCTGAAGAAGGGCCAAGTTGTCCCCGTGGCCGGCGCGAATGGCAAAGCTGGACGAAAAGTGATCGATAAAGCGCGGACTCCTATTCCGACCGATAAGCAATGGGAGATCGAAGTGGTCGCTGGGCCAAACGACGACTGGATCGACGAGGCAGGCCACAAACGCTTCCTTGGAAGCGACTGGAAACTCTCGTCGAAAAGCGACCGCACCGGCTTTCGGCTGGATGGCCCGGACTGGACATTCACGAAAAAGGCCACCAACAAGGCCCCCGAGCACGGCTCGGAGCCCTCGAACATCATCGATCAGGGCTATCCCTGCGGCGCCATCAATCTCGCAGGCCAGACGCCCATCATTCTTGTGAATGACGGGCCGAGCATGGGAGGATTCGTAAATCCCTACACCGTGCCTCGGGCGGCGTTCTGGAAATTGGGGCAGTCAAAGCCTGGTGATATCTACCGCTTCAAGGCGGTCAGCGTGGAAGAGGCGCAGGCCATGGCGCATAAGCTTCGGGAACTCTGCAGCGAAGCTTCGATCGCCAAATAACTTTGACAAGACAGGGAGGAAACCGTGGCTGAAGAGGTTCGCACCCAGACGGCGGGGAACATGTGGAAAGTGTTGGTGAAGGCGGGTGACAAGGTCAAAGCGGGGGACGTACTTTTCATCATGGAGGTGATGAAGATGGAGGTGCCCCACGAAGCGCCCATCGACGGGACCGTCAAGGCTGTCAGTGTGGAGGAAGGGCAAGAAGGACTGGACGCCGACACGGTCGCTGTCGAAATCGAATAAGGTTGTTTCAGACCAAATGTGATGCGGCAAAATAACCTATTGGAACTTCAACAGATTTAAGCAAAACGTGCTAAGGAGCTGAAAGATTCCAGTATCATATTGCCGTCAGACTCTGAGAATACCTTTCTCTAAATGACAAAGTCGAAATAGCGATGGGAGGCACAATATGCGCGCTATATTCTTTATCTTGGTCGGTATCGGCCTAACCCTGGGCGCGATCCATTACTTGGGTCCGGACAGGTTCATGGAAATGTATAGAGGAGCTGTCTCGACCGGCCAGGGAATGGTTTCCGGCGGTCAGTCGACACCGGACGCTGGCACTGATTCCGGAGCGCCCGCTGCGCAGACCGGACAGCCACCGGCCGGAGGCGCCGCCCAATAACGCTTCTCCATTGCCTGCGGTTAGCTGGCGGATTCGTGAAAGAGTGGTTCCGTCTGAGTTGAAACCTTATGATCGGATGAAACGGCGATGACGACCCTGGCGCCAATCCTGATCCCGCTATTGCTGGCGATTCTCTATTATTTTTGGAGACAGGTAGCCGGCCTGTCGATGGACGACCTGTTCGAACGCTCCGCGAGCGAGCACCATCGAATCCACAAAATCCTCGCCAAGCATCCCGATGGCGGGACCTGGCAGGACTTCCAGCGTTGGATGGGCGAGGCCAAGTAAGGACCTCTGCCTAGCCCGCGCTAACAGCATCCCCCACTCGAAAACCCAGAAATATCTTGCCGTTGGCGGCCATTCGCCGGTCGTCTGCGGTTTCCGATGCGAGCGAAATAAAATATAGTCAGCGCCTGCAAGCCTAAGGGGTGAGGGTAATTAGCGATGGCGGGCGCACGGAATTCTCATCAAAACGGAGTAGGTCTGCCGCATCGGTGTCATCCGATGGCGCCTCGGCAAAATTGTCATGGCGTGCGAATGCGATAATCCGAATCGACGCAGATGCCGCCGCGTCTCGACGAACACTTAGGGAGGAGTGAAATGTCGCAGAAACAAAGTCACGAAGTGGAAGGCTCGTTGAAAGAGTGCCTTCGGGAGCTGTCGACCGCCTTGGGAAACAAGGATTATCACGTGCAGGGAGATCAGATCACCGTTCACGAGAGTGGTGGCAAAGAGCTTGTAATCAGCCTGGTCTATGAGGGCGACCGAAAGCTTGGATCGCTCGACCTTCCGATGACGCAAGTGAATTACGAATTCAACGGCTACAGCGACGGCGAGGTGCAGGACTTCATGGCGAATATTTCCGAGCACATGCTGCGCTCCGGCGGCGGTTGAACCCTTTGCACTAGCTGGGCAATCGCGCCACCACAGCGGTTTGAAAACCGCTGCTGCCCCAGAATTCGCCCGGGAGGAGAAACGGTCAGGCCATGCTGGAGCTAATGGATGTGGGGGCGGACAACGTCGTTGCCGTCCGGGGAAGCGGAGAAATTACCAAGGACGACTATCTGTCGGTCTTGGTTCCCGCAACCAAGGACGCCTTTTCCATACACGACAAGATCCGCGTGCTCTATCTCATCGACGACGATGCCGAATACGCAGCCGGCGCCATGTTCGAGGATGCTTTGTTGGGCGCGAAGCATCTCCTTGGTTGGGAAAAAATTGCCGTCGTCACGGACATCGAGTGGATAAGAAAGGCGATGACGGGCTTCCAATTCTTGATGCCCTGCCCCGTCAAAGTCTTTCACAAGGCCAAATTGGAAGACGCAAAGGGCTGGATCAAGTCGTAGTCCTGGCCTTACGCGGCCGGCCCATGGCTTAACTACCGCCGCTTGGTTTATGTGCTGCAGAGGCTCATGGACTATGGCTCTGGCTTGCAATTATCCTGAGCACCTCGCTCGAAAAGGCGTTGGCCTTTTCGGTCTTCGCTTCGTCGCCGATCTCCTCGGCGTCGACTACGGGGCAGTAGGCGGTCACCAGATAATTAACGATCGCGGCGTCATCGGCCTTCGGATATTCGCGGCGAAGATTTGCAATGATTAGATGAATCCGGTTGTCGAGGTCCCCGCTCCCCAGCAGGCCGGAAAGTTGCTTTATCTTTTCCGGGGATTCGGGGAGCACCCCGGGCGCGCCCTTTTGCGGCCAGGGACACACAAACTCCGCCTTGGCGCTCGAAGCGCTAAGTCCTAAAGCCATCACGGCACTCGCCAGAATTATGCCTAATCGCCCCATGGACATGCGCCTCCAGCTAACCTATGCAACGTTCGCTCAATCGGAGATGACGGTTCCAGACTGGAACCAAAGCCACCCCACATGCATATACGCCTTAACATGATTATTGGCCCGTGACAGTTTTACCAATTCAACCAAACCTAAACCCCTAAAACCACGGACGCGGCAGGCGCATGGCGGAAAATCCCTACGATGTTCTGGGCGTTTCTCCCAAGGCAACCGACGCGGAGATACGGAAAGCCTACCGCAAGCTGGCCAAGGAGCTGCATCCCGATCTCAACCCCGGCGACAAAAAAGCCGAGGAACGGTTCAAACGCGTTTCGGCCGCCTACGCCATTGTGGGTGACGAGGAAACCAGGGCACGATTTGACCGCGGCGAAGTTGACGAAAGCGGCCAGGAGCGGCCCGAACAACAGTTCTACAAGGAGTACGCAGACCGCGACGGAGGATTTCGCTACCACACCTCGGCGGGCTATGACGATTTTGTCGATCTGAGCGACCTGTTTGGAGGCCGCTTCGGGGGCGGACCCGGAGGCGGCGGCAGGTCCGGCTTCTCCATGCGCGGACCCGATATGAGATATGGCCTGGAAGTCGACTTTCTGGAGGCGGTTCAAGGAGCCAAGAAGCGCATCATGTTGCCCGACGGCGGCGCCCTCGATCTAACGGTGCCCGCGGGCTTCAAGGATGGCCAGGTATTGCGGCTGAAGGGCAAGGGCGGTCCAGGCATGGGCGAAGGCCCGCCGGGCGACGCGCTGGTCGAAATAACCGTGCGGCCGCATCCCTATTTCAAGCGCGAGGGCGACAATATCAGACTGGAAGTGCCGATCACGATCGATGAGGCCATCTTGGGCGCAAAGATCGAAGTCCCGACGGTCTCTGGCAAGGTCTCGCTCAAGATCCCCAAAGGATCCAGCGGCGGCCGGGTGCTGCGCCTGAAGGGCAAGGGTGTGAAGGGCTCCGGCAGGTCCAAGAAGGGGGATCAGCTGGTGGAGTTGCGGATCGTGGTGCCGGAAAAGATTGACTCCGACTTGGAAAAGGCAATCAAGGATTGGCGGGAAAAGAACGCCTATGATCCGGGGCGCGCCTTCTAGTGGTGAGGAAGTCCCATGCTCAGTGAGAATGACGTCGTTGCCCATGTGGAAGGCGCTACAATCGAACGGCTTCACGCTTGGGTCGGCTATGGATGGGTAAAGCCCGTATTGCGGGATAACTCACCGGGCTTCACGGATGCCGATGTCGCCCGCGTAACCCTGATCTGCGATCTTCATGACCGCATGGGTCTCGACGAGGAGTCGGTTCCAGTCGTTTTGAATCTTATCGACCAGATACATGGGCTTCGGCGGGAACTGAAATGCTTGACCACAGCGATCGATGAGCAGCCCCATAAGGTGCGGACGACGCTGCGCGCCCGCGTGGAACATCTCTCGGTTCGATGGCGCGTCAAGAAATGAAAGCGGCTGCGAACTGGCCCGAGCCCCTTAGCCATCCTTCCCCCGTTGCGGTATCGGCTGGCGCCGGGCATGATATGGCCCGACATGCAACCGGGCTGAGAGCTTTGGATTCACAAGAGCGGGCGGTTCTTGAGAAATTGAATCGCTTGGGGATATCGAACGAAAAATTTCCGAAGGAAACGATCGATCTGCTGCTGGCCGCGGAGCTGATCGAAGCCGTTCCCCTGCGCGGCTACAAGATCACCATGAAGGGGCAGCTGCAGGTCACCCGTCAGCGCATGCGGGTGAAGTATCACCAAAAGGAAGTCAATATCGGCGAGCAGCGTTTTTGGCCTTGGCTTAGCAACGTATTCGGCCAGCGCTCCGAGTGAGCCGTCTCCCCTGTCAACCGGGGAATAATAGACGGGTGACGATCCATTGGGCGGCGAGATAGATCGCCAGCGCCTCGATCGCCATCAGCCCATAACCCAGCGCCTGCACCAAAGTCCGGCTCGGCGCGTTTCCGGCGCCGAGCTTCGACAGCGCGCGCATGACTGCGATCTGCAAGGAAAAGCCGAGCAGCCCAAACACCAGGGCCGCCGCGTACATGCCGGGCAGAAAATAGACCAGCGCCTGCCAACTCAAAAATGAGGCTGGCCCATGGGTGGCGAATAGAAAGACCCCCGAAACGAGCCACATGATGGTTGCCCAGGCGCCATGGGCTTGGCGCTGTCTGACGAAAACATCGTTCATCCTGGGCTCCGGTTGGGGTGAACCCTCCACCCCAATTCGTGTTCAACTGGGCGAACTCACCATCATTTTAGGGGGCTCGGAGGTCGCCTTTGCAATACCAGAGTCCCGGGAATCACCCGCACGGACGCGAAAAAGGTGCAATTTTATCGCACTAACGCCACAATCTGTGGCGTAACTGCAACGGTTCGCAGCTAATTGCTGCCGATTCGGTCGATATTGCTTCCCTTGTGTCACCAGACTCGGCTTCAATAGTGTTGCAGGAAATTCGCAGGGACGGGGGATGACATGCTGCCCAAATCAGAACAGGTATCGAGCCTAGCCGTGGCCGTTGGCCATATGGCTGAAGCCAACAAGACGCTCTACCAGGGCCCTCAGGAGATCGAAGCGGCGATCGCCCATTTGGACGCTGCTCTTGATTGCCTCAAGCAGTGCGGCTCTAAGAGCTAAACGCCAAGAGACTTCCAACAGAGCAACCGCCTGCCGGGCTTTGCCCGGCAGGAACCATTCAGTGGGCTGTGACGGGCTAATGCCATAACGGTCCGCTTAGTCGTGTGCGCCGGGGTCACGGATTGAATATCAGCGTCAGATAGGCCAGGAACAGCACTAGATGGACGGCGCCTTGCAGCACGTTCGTCTTCGTACTGCTGAATGTGAGCGCGCTGACAAACAGTGTCAGGACCAACAGCGCAATATCGCGGTTCTCGAGTCCCAGCACGATCGTCTTCCCCGTTATGAGACCAATCGCCAGCACGGCTGGAACCGTCATCCCAATGGTCGACAGCGCCGCGCCCAAGCAGATATTGACCGAGCGCTGTAGCTGATCAGCAACCGCCGCACGCAGGGCGACCACCCCTTCCGGCGTGAGTACGAGCACCGCGATCAGCACGCCTCCCAAGGGCGCCGGCAAGGCCAGCGAAGAGATCCCGAAGTCCACCAACTTCGCCAGCTCTTTCGAGAGCAGAACGATGGGCAGCAGAGTCAGAACCAGCAGCAACGCATGAACCATCGGTGGCAGCGTCTGCCCTTCATGATCGATAGGCGGCGCCTTCTTTTTTGACCGGCTGTTTTCCGACTTCGGCTGCATGAAGAAGTCGCTGTGCCGCGATGTCTGGATCGCCAAAAAGGCGGCATAGAGCAGGAAAGTAGCCAACGAAAAAAAGACGGCTTGAGCAGTCGTGTAAGCCGGTGCCGCGGTCGACACGGTGTAGCGGGGCAGCACCAGCGCGATCACAGACAACGGCACGATCACCGCCAGAAAGGCGTTGGCGCCCTGCAGATTGTAGTCCTGCTCGACGTGCCGCAGTCCGCCCAGCAGCAGCGATAGTCCGACCAGCCCATTCAGCACGATCATGTAAATTGCGAACATGGTGTCGCGGGCGAGTGTCGGATTGGCATCACCGCTCAGCATGATTGCAGCAATCAGGGAGGCCTCGATCCCGATAACCGCTATGGTGAGGATCAAGGTGCCGTACGGTTCGCCCAACTGCACCGCGAGGGCCTCGGCGTGGCGCACGACGCCGAACACGCACCAGAGCATCACGGCAAACAGCCAGACAAACAGAATGCCGGTCCAGGCGGGATGGCTCAGGTCCGAGGTCCAGGTGTCTCCGATCGTGTAAAACAGAACGGTTGTGACGGCGCCGACAATCAGCCCGGTTTCGCGCAGCAGCGACGGCCAGTTCCCGCCTGTTACGGTCTCAGCCGCCATGTCTTCCCTCCCCTAGGCGAGCGATCGCGCCGCTTGGTCCAACTTACAGATTAGGGCGTCGAAGTCCTCGAGCCCAATTTGCCTTCGCCACACGATAATAATTCTGAATGTGATCGTGAAATGGGATTTCGATAGCCGCCTTCCTAAATTAGGCCTGCGAAACTCAGTGCCATTCCGGAGGCTGCGGTAAGCGAGACCACCAGCCATGCCGGCACGCCCCACAATGTCAGCAGTCCAAAGGCTGCGATACCGAGGGCAAAATCCGTCGGCGACTGGATCGCGCTAGTCCAAACAGGATCGTAGAAGACCGCGATCAGCAGCCCCACGACAGCCGCGTTGACGCCCGCAAGGGCGCGCCGCATCAGGGGCAGCCGGCGCAACCTATCCCAATAGGGCAGCACGCCGATCACCAGCAAGAATGAGGGGGCAAAAATCGCCAGCAAACAAATCATCGCGCCTAGCCAACCATTGGGCTCGGGCCCGACGACGGCGCCCAAATAAGCAGCGAAAGTGAAGAGCGGACCGGGCATCGCCTGTGCAGCGCCATAGCCCGCTAAGAACGTTTCGTTGCTGACCCAACCCGGCGGCACCACCTCGGTCTGCAATAGAGGCAATACGACGTGCCCTCCCCCGAACACGAATGAGCCCGAGCGGAAGAAGCTGCTGACCAGGGCCAACCCTTGGGAGGGATAGGCTTGATAGAGAAGCGGGAGCCCTATCAGAAGCACCGCGAACAGAACGAGCGCGCCCACCGCGACGCCGTGGCTTACGGAAATCTCGAGCGTTCCTTCATCGTCATTCGCGGCGCCCTGAAGGAAGATCACGCCGGCTATGGCCCCAGCCAAGATAACGGCGATCTGGCCCAGGGAGGTGGGCATGGCGAGCACGGCAATGGCCGCCAATATGGCGAGGGTTGCACGTTGTGGATCGGGGCAGAGGCTTTGCGCCATGCCGAAAATGGCGCGAGCTACCACAGCGACGGCGACGATCATTAGTCCGCGCAACAACCCGGCGTCGAGACCGCCGCCCATTCCTCCAATGCCCAGCCCTATCAGCGTCATCAGCAAGGCGGACGGCAGCGTAAATCCGGCCCAGGCCGCGAGCGCTCCAGGCAGCCCCGCCTTGGCCAAGCCGATTCCGATGCCCGTTTGGCTCGATGCGGGCCCTGGCAGCATCTGGCAGAGAGCAACCAAGTCGCCGTAGTTGTGGTCCGAGAGCCATTTGCGCCGGCCGACAAACTCGTCGCGGAAATAGCCGAGATGGGCAACGGGTCCCCCGAAGGAGGTGAGGCCGAGGCGGAGAAATACCAGGAAAACCTCCGCCACGCTGATACGCGATGTGGGCCGCGAGCCAGCCCTGTTCGATGCGCTGCTCATGGGAACTGATTGGGCTCTTCGGGCATTGCCACGTCAGGCATGCTCACGCTTCGCAGGTTGTTGGTCCATATCGTCCACGGAGCCCGCCTGGGACATCAGGATGGCCACCGGTCTTGTCGATTGGAAATTCGACATGACGATCATGATGATCGCGGTGATCGGCACTGCCAGGAACATGCCTGCAATGCCCCAAATTGCGCCCCACGCAAATAACGCCAAGATCACCACGAACCCGCTCATGTTGAGCATCCGTCCCGCAAGCCTGGGCTGCAAGATGTTGCCGATCACGAATTGGATCGCGCCGATTACCACGAGCAGGACGATAGCCGGGCCAAAGCGTTGAAATTGAAGGAGCGCAAAGGCGAAAGGGAACAGCGTGCTGACGATCGAACCAATGGTTGGAATAAAATTCAAGACGAAGATCAGGAACGCCCAAAACGGCGCGTAATCGAGGCCGACCCACAGCATCACGAGATAGGAAAGCCCAGCGGTCAGAGTGCTGACGATCGTCATGATCCAGATATAGCCTTGCACGTCCTTGGCCACTCGCTGGAGCATTCCGGTGATCCAAGCGCGCTTGGCCTCGTCGCGCACCAGCGCGCGAAGCTTTGCGTCAAAGAACTGCTGCTCGACCATCAAAAACAGCACATAGATCACGACCACCCCGAGCTGGCTGGCGAAGCTCGCCATCCCAGTGATGATTTGGCTCAGCAGGGACTCGAAGCCAATCTTGTCGAAGATGTCATTGAGCACGACCTTGTCCGATATATCGAAGAAATCGGCGACCTCGTTGATAAGCGGGTCCAGGCTCTTCTGAAATGTGATGCCATCCACCGACATGGCAGTCACATTGGTGACCACCACATTCACCATCAGAGCACCGCCGACCAAAATCGTAGCCAGCGACAGCGCGACCGCCGCCAGACGGGGCATTCGAAACTCGCCAATGGAGAGTTTTTGGTAGCTGGCGGCCACGGCATTTATCAGGAACCAGACCAACAGGGCGACAGCGAGTGGAATGAAGATTCCCGAGCCGTAGACCAGAAACACCACAATGATCAGAACCAGACCCGCCACCAGAAAGGTCCTGGTCAGCCTATCTGTCCTGATTGGTTCCGCCATGTCGTACCCGCCCCGATAAATTGCGTCGCAAAATCGGCCGTCCGACGTTGGAGTCACGTTAGAGGCGGCAACCCGATTAGGGAAGCACCGGACGGCCGTGCGGGCATATCGTCACTTGAGGGGTCGTTCCCTCTCATGTTTAAATCAATCAGAGCACGAACATCATGGGAGGCAAGGTAATGAAGAGAGTTGCATTTGTGGCGCTGGGCGCCGTATTGGCCCTTGGCGCTTGTAGCGAGCAACAGTCCGAGACAACCACCGAGCCAGCGGCGGCGACGCAGGACAGCCAGACGCCGAGCGCAACAGACCAGGCTAAAGACGCAGCCAAGGATGCCGGCAAGGCCACAATGGACGCCGCGAAGAGTGCAGGCGAGGCCGTTGGCGACGCAGCGAAGAGCGCGGGCGAAGCCGTCGGCGACGCTGCCAAGAGTGCGGGCGACGCGGTGAAGGAAGCGATGCCAAGCACCGGCGGCACCGATTCAACCGGTGGCGGATCGACCGGCAATGCTCCATCGGGCGGCGGAGACTCGGCACCTGCCCAAGAGGCGCCTAAGGATCTCTGATCGTCTGGAGTGGCGCCCGGTGGTTGCCGGTAGCAGCTGAAGCTCGGTCCGGCGCTCGCCGGACTTAGCTGTCGTCGCCTATTTGGTGGCGATAAAGTGCTGGCCTAATTCGCGCAGGACCGCGAACACCAGCGCCGTGGTCCAGCCAAATAGAATGAAACCGTTGGCTGCCTCCAGCGTGGCCAGCAGCCGCCAATGCACTTCCGGCACGATGTCTCCGTAGCCCAGCGTCGTGTAGGTCACGCTTGAGAAATAGAACGCTATTTCCATGGAGTCGAAGAGATCGAGCCAGCGGTAGAGTACCGCCCAGGCCGCCATTTCGATGAGATGGGCCACGAACATCCAAAGTACGAAAGCAGAGACAACCAAGTGAGTTATGCCGGTGCTAACTTTGCGCTCCACAAATGCTAGCCGCCAGCGCAATGCCGTAATTCCGACGTAAGTGAAGACGCCATGAATCGAGGTCGTTAACAGGACCATCAGCGAGCCAATAATGATCTGCTGGAGCACAGCCCGCCCCCTGTTTCCCTCGTTCGATCGGCGTCACGATCCATCGCCGCCCCGGACATGTTACCCGCCTACCAGAGTCATCGGCCTAGAATTCCGACTCGACGGACGTTATTGAAACGGGCCATGACTTGGGACGCAATGACGGATTCGCTCTCGATTTTTGCTAAGCCTTTGGCTCGACTAGTCGCCCCAGTCGCGCTCGCGGTGGCCGTATTGCTCCCTCAGAGCGCCATTTCGCAGCCGAAGTCTGAGACCCCCGCCGAGTCCCAGCCAATGAAAGAAGCTGGGCCCGAGGCACAGCAGCGTCCCGAACCGGCGAAACCGGTGATTGGGCAGGTCTTGAAGGAACTCGGGGGCGCATCTTTCAGCGCGGGGGAGCAGGAGCGGAAAGAGCGGGACGCGCTGGAGGCCTATTACAGTCGGCCAAGCGCTGCACTCTTATGGATCGATGGGAAAGGTTTTTCGGGTTCCGCCCGGCAAGTCATGGCCGAATTGGCGAACGCTGACGCCTATGGGCTCGATCCCCACGATTTTGTAATTCCGAAGATCGGAGAGAGTGCGCCGACTCCTAACCAGCTGGCCGAGGCGGAGCTTGCGCTAGGCCAGGCAGTGCTGAAATACGCTCGCCATGCGAAAGGTGGGCGCGCGCAGGCGGGCAAGCTCGGCAGCCAGTTGACGGATCCCATCCCCCTGCCCGCGCCGGCCAGCATTCTTGATGGGCTAGAGAATAACTCCGACAGAGCGGAATATTTGCGCAAGCTCCACCCGCAGCATCCTGAATTTGAGGCGTTGCGCCAGAAGCTCACGGAGTTGAGAAAGTCGAGCGGCGATTCCGAGCAGGCTCGCCTGCCCGATGGCCCAGTTTTGCGAAAAGGCATTGCGCACCCGAACGTCGTGATATTGAGGGAACGTCTTGGTCTCGAATCCGCAGTGCAAACCAGCGCCGGCCCCGCCCCCTTCGACCAAGCGCTCGAAGATGCCGTCAAGACGTTCCAGCGCCAGAACGGATTGTCTGCCGATGGCATCGTTGGCCCGGGCACCCGTCAGGCCCTCAATACCGATGGCGCCGAACAGGATATTCAGCGAATCCTGGTGAACATGGAACGATGGCGCTGGTTGCCTGAGGATCTCGGCGGTGATGCTGGCCAATATGTCTGGGCCAATATCCCGGAATTCAGGGTGCGCGTGATAAGGGGCGGTCAAACGGTTCTCAGCGAGCGCGCCATTGTCGGCAAGGTCGACAAGCAGACGCCAGTCTTCAGCGACCGGATGGAGTGGATCGAAATTCACCCCACCTGGTATGTGCCAAACTCTATCAAGGTCGCAGACATCCTGCCTAGTCTAAGGCGCAACACGAGCCGGATCATGCAGCGCTACCATCTGCGCATGGACTGCGGGCGCAATGGCCGCGACCCGGCGAAGGTCGATTGGAACAGGGTCGATATCCGCACCTGCAGCTTCAGCCAGCCGCCCGGCGAGAAGAGCGTGTTGGGCGATTTCAAATTCAAGTTTCCCAATAAGCACGCGGTCTATATGCACGACACTCTGCTCACCCGCCTGTTTAACGGGAAGGTGCGCACCTTCAGCCATGGCTGCGTAAGGATCGAGAATCCACGGCGCATGGCTGAAATTTTGCTCGCCCACGACAAATCCCTAAGTTCGGCGCGCATTGACGAGATTTTGACCGGACCCAAGCAGTTGCATAAGGCGGAGCTCAATCGGCCGGTGCCGGTGCATCTCACCTACTTCACCGCCGGTTTCGACGAGAATGGCGCCTTCGTTACCCGGCCGGACTATTATGGCAACGATCGCCGCCTGGCTGACTTGCTGACCGGAAAAGGCCATCTGCTGCCCGCCGCCCAAATGCCGGGCCGTAGGGCGCGCACGGTGAGGCGCCGCGCGCCCGCCGCTTCCAGCGAACCCTGGTGGGAACAGCTCACCATGCAGAATTAGGGCTCGGGGCGACCAGACCCATAGCCCAGGAGATTGGTGCGATGAAATTATTGTTGCCGTTTTGGCAGAGATTGCTCGCAACAGTGGCTGTGGTTTTGGTGGCGAGTTACCTGGCTGGCTTTGCCTGGCAATATGTCCTGGGAGTTCCACTGCCAAGCTATGGCGCAGGCGTCGTCGGCGGATTGGCAGCGCTGCCCATCTGGGACCTGCTGAAGAGAATCCGGCCCTCCCAGAACGAATAGCGCAAGTTCACCCCTATCGGGAGCTCTCGAATTCGGCTGCAAGCGGCGAAAATCTTGAAAAAACCTGGGCAACGGACCGGCGCTGGCGGCCGTTGGCCCGGCTGATATGGTGCCGCGTTTTCACGTCTAATTGACCGGCGCTGGACAACGTCCCCACCGGATTTCCGCCGCAATCTGCATCTCTATTGCGCGAATTCACAGGTATTCGTGACCCTGCGGGGTGCGAAATCATAATTTGGCAACCTGTGGGCCTTAACAATAAACGCGTTTTTTGATTCGCCGCGAGCAATGCTCAGATAGGCTGAAATCGACGACGGTAGGGGAATTCGCGTTGTGAGGGTCGGACCTCAATACTTTTCAGGCAAGCGCAGTGCCAGCCTCGGCTTGGCGCTGGCAATCTTTTTCGCGCTGGCCGCGCTGCTCACGACCTCGAGCCTAGAAGCCGCGGAGGCGCCGAAATCGTCGACATCAGCCTCTGGTTCTGCATTAGAAACCAAGCTCGCCCAATATTACCCGCGGCGTTACTACCGGCGGAATTACCGGCGGCCCCGCTACCGGAAGCCCCGCTATCGGCGAAATTATCGGCGGCGGAGCAGAGCGCCTCGGAGCGCACCCGCACCGGTTGTTTGGAAAGTCGACGAATCCAACAAGGATCCGGTTCAGTTGATCGTGTCGCTGCCGAAACAGCGCATAAAGGTCTTTAAGGGTACCGAGCTCGTCGCGACCTCGCGGGTTTCTTCTGGAAAGCCCGGCTACAGCACGCCGTCCGGTGTCTTCAGCATCCTTCAGAAAAAACCCCGGCATTATTCCAATCTCTACGGCGGCGCTGCGATGCCCAATATGCAGCGCCTGACCTGGTCGGGCGTTGCCTTGCACGCCTCCGGCAGCGTGCCGGGTCATCCCGCATCCCATGGCTGTGTCCGCCTGCCTCCGAGCTTCGCCAGGCAGCTCTTCGGGTTCACCGATATGGGCCAGCACGTGATTGTCGCCAATGAAGAAGACGTGACACCGCAGAAATTCGAGCACGCGAAACTGTTCCAGCCCCAGCCCCGCCCAGTCGTGCTCAAGACAGACGACCCTGGTGCGGAAACCAGCAGCAATGACGCGCCCGAGGACGCCTCGCAGCCCGAAGCCAAGGAAGCCAAAACCGCAACTCCCTTGGCGGCTCAAGTCAAAACGGCTGACGCCGCGGAAACGGCCAAGCCCGGTCAGACTGACGACAGTGGCAGCTCGGTGTTGGTGAGCGAGGCCGCCGCGGACGCAGTTGAAGGCGACGCAAGCTCCAAGGTAGCGGGCGCCGGTGTCGAACAGCCACCTGAGACCAAGAAGGAGGCAAGCCCGGAACCTTCAAACTCGCCGATCCGGATTCTAGTCACAAGGCGCGCCGGCCGCGAGCGGCTGCAGGATATGCAGCAAATGCTGACAAACCTCGGCCATGCGCCGGGCGATATCGATGGCTTCATCGGACGCGATACGGTGGCCGCCATCAAACGATTTCAGAAATCCGAGGGACTTCCCGAAAACGGCATGGTGAGCGACGAGCTGGTCGTGCGGATTTACGAGGTAGCCGGTAGGGAGCAGCCCACCGGACACATCTATGTGCGCCAGGACTTCGGGGAAATTTTCAGTTCGCCGGTCAAAATTCGCAACTTCGAAAAGCCCTTGGGCACGCATTTCTTCACGGTCATGCATCACGAAAACGGTGCGGAGAAAACTAGTTGGACGGCGGTGTCTCTCAAGGACAAGGTCCGCAAGCGGCGCCGGTCCAGGCGTTCTCGGGGGCAACCTGCCGACCTGCCACCGGCCAATCCCTCAAATGCGTCCGAAGCTCTCGACCGCATCGAAATCCCGGATGACCTGCGGATACGCATTTCGCAGCTATTGAGGCCGGGCTCCTCGTTCGTGATCTCCGACAAGGGACTTGGGCCGGAAACCGGCAAGGGCACGGATTTTATAGCGCTGACCATGCGCTAGAACACGCGTCCGGGCGAACTATCAGCCGGCACTAATCTCACCAAACGCATTCCTAGCTGAATCAAGATCGACTGTCTGAGCCCGCGGGCCTGATCCAGCAGCCAGATACCCTTCGTAACATTGTTGACTTAAGGTGGTGTTCGCGAGATTCGACTTCGCATGAACGACCCGATTCGCCGACAAGGGAGTGGATCAATGGCAGATGCTCAAAAGACCGCGACTGCCGCGGACTTCGCCAAGCATGTCCAGGAGACAATCGCCAAGCACTGGGGCTGGTTCGCCGCACTTGGAGTGGCGCTCGTGCTGTTAGGCATGGCCGCGATCATATTTCCGTTCGTTTCGACCTTGGCGGCCGAGCAATTCTTCGGCTGGCTGCTGCTGTTCGGCGGCCTAATCCAGTCCGTGCATTCCTACCGCACCAAGACCTGGAGCGGCTTCGCCCTCGAACTCGTGATCGGCCTGCTCTATCTGGCCGGCGGCTTCATACTGATCACCAGCCCGATGACAGGCATCGTGACGCTCACCCTGCTGTTGATCGTGCTCTTCGTGGCCGACGGTATTCTCGAGACCATCCTGGCCTTCAAGCTTCGCCCCGCGAAGGGTTGGAGCTGGATACTGGTGAGCGGCATCGTTTCGCTGATCGTCGGCGGTCTAATCTGGGTCAAATTTCCAAGTTCGGCGCTCTGGGCAATCGGCCTGCTGGTGGGCGTAAATCTGATGTTCAGCGGCTTCAGCTTCCTGTCGCTGGCCATGGGTGGAAAAAGCGCCGAGGCGAAGGCCTGAGGTCTGACGTACTTCGCTAGCACGCCAATGAATGTCTATTCAGGTGAGCCCGCAGGCCTGATTGCCGTGCCTATGGGCTGATGACGCCGAGGCGTACCAAGTGCTCCCGGCTCGTCTGCTGCTTGGGATCGAGCTTCATCGCCGTCTGATAGGCCTCGACCGCTTTGTCCCGCTGGCCGAGCGCTTCGTAGATCGAACCCAACGTGTCCCACGAGGCGGCGCTCTCTTTTTTGAGATCAACCGCCTTCTGGGCATCCGGCAGACCCTTCTTGGGATTCCCGGTCTTGAAGAGTGACCAGGCGCGGTTGTTATAGGCCTGAGCATTCTGCGGGAACAGCTCGATGGACTTGTCGAAGTCCGCAATGGCTCGCTTGTAATCACCCTTGAGCTGATAGGAAAAACCGCGATCGTGGTAGAGCTGGCCAACCTTTGGCGCCAGCTTGATTGCTTCGTCATAGTCGGCGATGGCTTTGTCGTAATCGCCCTTGCTCAGATAGGCGTTGCCGCGGTGCGAATAGACAAGTGCGTTCTTCGGGTTCAGCTCGATGACGGCGGTCAGATCGGCGATCGCCGCGTCGTGATTGCCATGCTGTGAGTGGACGAAGCCGCGGTGGCTCAGGGTTTCCGGGGACATTGGCTTCAGCTCAAGGGATTTGTTTAGATCGCCTATCGACTTGGCGTAGTCGCCAGTCTGAGAATAGAGGACGCCGCGGTTGTAATAGAGGTTGGGATCCTGCGGCTTCAGCTCGATCGCCTTGGCAAAATCATCCAGAGACTCCTTGAATTTGCCGAGCGCGCCATAGGCGTTCGCGCGCCTGCTATAGATGTCCGCGAGCCCGTCGCCATCCGCCTGCTTTTTTTCAATGATCTCGGTGCAACCCTGGATCACCTGGTTCACCTCGGGACCATTGCAGTTCTCCAATGCATCGGATTGCGCGAGCGCACTGCCCGTCGAAAAAATCAACGAGCACAAGAGCAAAGCGGCCCGGTTCACAGCGGTACTCCTTCTCAATGTCACTGCGGCGGATTGGGACGTCATATAAGACCGTTTCCGCCATTTGCCAAAGTTGATCGATTTGCCGGCGAGTCCAACCCGCGGGTTGAAATCCAGCCGACCTCCAGGTTCCGCACCTGGGCTCGGGACGATAGGCTTGGTCGTTGCTTGCCCGTTCAACAATGGGACGGTGGGGCGTAGTTGATTTGAAAAATTCGGTAGATATTGATTGGCGGCTGGAAGTTGGATATTCCGATTCCGCACCGCGTGATTGGGCTTGGCTAACGGAGAGTTTGAGGATTAAGCGCTGCGATGAATCTCAGGGCGAGTATTGCGATCATTGGCACGGCATGCGGGATTTGCCTCGCGGGCCTGCCGACCAATGCGTTGGAGAAGAATTGCCATCAGTTCGCGGTCACCGCCGATTCCGAGACCAAGGATGGGGCCGCGGAGCGCGCCCAGAAGGGCTTGGAAAGCAACATCGCCAAATGGCGCTTTGAAATGGGCTGGCGGTCAGGCTGGCGTTCCGAGAAGGTCACCATCGAAGCCTTCGAGCCCGAACCCGAACCCTATTGGCGTTTCAGGGTCCGTGAGGAGCTCTTCTTTCGGCCCGACATAATAACGGAGACCTCCCATACGGTGTGCTGGGAGGGCGTGATTTCCAAGGCGGTCTGCACGGCGGGCGCGAAGGTCTGCAAATAGGCGTCAAACCGTGCACAACCGCGATGTGGCCCAAGATGACAGGCCGGGGGAATCATCGTAATTGGACAGGCGCGGCAAATCT
>Ga0315336_1002049_pt1 | contig 33339 bp, 22 predicted proteins | sample ASW5metaG_FD_204512 | JGI IMG/M metagenome (GOLD analysis project Ga0315336, IMG submission 204512) | Ammonia-oxidizing marine archaeal communities from Monterey Bay, California, United States - ASW #5 | ecosystem: Environmental > Aquatic > Marine > Intertidal zone | place: USA: California...
ATACTATCTCCCTTTTAGTTCTGTAAGTGACAAAATGTCTTAATAAAACATGTTCGTTTCATTTAATAACGAATAATAAACACCAAAACATTACTGAATTATTCACGAAAGTACAACATTTTCGCCGATCAGGCCAGTATCTCTTCAATAATTTCCCATAAATCCCCTTTACCTTCCTTGGTTTCCGCAGAAAAAGGGACGATTAGGGCTTCCTTGTCGAGTTCCAGGCCATCACGAATACGCTCGATATTCTTTTTCCGTTCGCCACCCTTCAGTTTGTCGACTTTGGTCGCCACAACCAACGTGGGTACTTCTGCCCGATCCAACAGTTCCAGCATATCCCAATCTTTTTCAGTTGGTTTGTGACGCGCATCGACCAACTGCATGACGAGTTGAAGTGGTTCACGATGGCGCAAATATCCAGTCATCACACGGCCCCATTGTTCCTTAACAGAAACCGGAACCTTCGCGAAACCATACCCTGGAAGATCTACGAAATAGAACTGTTCGTTGATATCGAAGTAGTTGATCGTCTGAGTCTTTCCCGGACGAGCACTCGTTTTGGCTAATGCCTTTCGGTTCAGCATGCAATTCATTAAACTCGACTTGCCCACGTTTGAACGTCCCACGAATGCAAATTCGGGACGTCCATCATTCGGGCATTGTTCGGGTTTCATCGCACTTATAAGATATTCGGCAGATTGAATTTTCATTTAGTCTTTTTCTTCGCTACAGTTTTCTTTTTTGCAGCCAATTTCTTCGGAGTCGCTTTAACCTTTGGCATCGTGTGCGCGATCACTTCTTTGATATCTTCTACGAAAACCAGCTGTAGTCCTTTACGTACTTCTTCTGGAACATCGACGATATCTTTTTCGTTCTCTTTCGGCAGTAACACTTTTTCCATGCCGGCTCGATGAGCCGCCAACAATTTTTCCTTCACACCGCCAATGGGTAATATTTGGCCGCGCAATGTAATCTCACCCGTCATCGCGATCGCATCAAACGGTGCCTTTTTTCGTAACGCGGATAGCATCGAGACGGTCATTGCACCGCCTGCGGATGGTCCATCTTTCGGAATGGCACCTTCCGGCACATGGAGATGGAGGTCTATGTTTTTCCAAAAATCGACAGGGATTCCTAATCTTTTCGCATTGGCTCTCAGATAAGTATAAGCAGCCTGAGCAGATTCCTGCATCACTTCACCCAACTGCCCCGTCAACCGAAGATCGCCTTTCCCTTTCATCAGCTGAGTCTCTATGATTAGTGTATCTCCCCCAACCGAGGTCCAGGCAAGTCCAACAGAAACGCCGATGTGGCCTTTCTTTCCCGCTTCAAGAGTAGAATAAATCGGCGGGCCCAACAATTTAAGAATCTTTGATTCATCTATCGTTGCTTTTTTCTTTTTCACAGCTTTAGAACGCACATTTGCCAACGTCACCTTTCGGCAGATACTCGCTATCTGGCGTTCCAATTCACGAACACCAGCCTCGGAGGTATATCTGTTGATTAAATAGTCCAAAGCGGGCTTTTTTATATCCAGATCATTTTTATTCAGTCCGGCCTCGGTCAACTGACGAGGAATCAAAAATTGATTTGCAATCTGGGACTTCTCCAAGGGGCTGTATCCCGCCAAATTAACAATTTCCATTCGGTCGAGCAGCGGTTCCGGAATATCGTACTCACTATTTGCTGTCGCGATGAAGAACACTTCATGCAAGTCGTAATCTACTTCAAGATAATGATCGCTAAAATGCTGATTTTGCTCCGGATCCAAGACTTCCAACAACGCGGACGATGGATCGCCACGAAAATCAACGCTCATCTTATCGATTTCGTCCAACATGAAAACCGGATTGGTCACTTCCACTTTTTTCATACTCTGGATAATACGGCCGGGCAACGCGCCAATGTACGTACGACGATGGCCTCGTATTTCCGCTTCATCACGAACGCCACCGAGCGACACGCGAACGAATTTACGACCCATGGCATGCGCAATAGATTGCCCCAAAGATGTTTTCCCGACACCAGGAGGCCCAACCAAACATAAAATCGGCCCTTTGACCGTCTTACTTACTTTTCGTACGGCAAGAAACTCAAGGATACGCTCTTTTACTTTCTTGAGACCGTAGTGCTCTGTATCCAAGGTCTTTTGGGCCGCATCTAAATTCAACTTATCTTTGGTCCGTTTTTTCCACGGCAGCTCGGTCAACCATTCGATGTAGGTCTGAACAATCGAACTTTCAGGACTCATGGGCTGCATACGCTCAAAACGGTACAACTCTTTGAACGCTTTCTCTTTAACTTCTTTCGGTAGTTTGGCAGCCTCGATACTCTGCCGAATCTCCTGTACGTCGTCCGCGCTGTACTCGCTACCGCTCAATTCGTTTTGTATCATTTTCATTTGCTCATTGAGAAAATAATCCCGCTGGCCTTTTTCCATTTGATCGCGGACTTTGTCTTTTACCTGCTTCTCGATTCCAAGCAGATCCACTTCACGCTGAAGAACTTCATACAGTTTTTCCAGTCGGCTCGCAGTTTTCTCGATCATCAAAAGCTGTTGGCGTTCTGGAGACTTCAAGCTTAAATGAGCGCTGAGCATATCCACCAAAGCGTCTGTTTCTTCGACGTTACGCATCGAAATTGCGACTTCGGGTGAAATCTTCTGCCCTTGTTTCACATACGTGTCGAATGATTCCAATACGAGGCGTTGCGTCGCTTCGGCCTTCTTCGTTTTACGGTACCGATGCTTAATCGGCGAAACATCGACGCTGGAAAAGTTTTCGCCTTCGTGATATGTCTTCATTTTCGCGCGTTCCAAACCCTCAACGACTATTTTCATCGTCCCATCAGGCATCCGCATCGTCTGTAAGATATTGACCATCACTCCGATTGTGTAGAGATCACGTTTCTGAGGCGAATCGACATCGGGGTCTTTTTGCATGATGGCAAAAAGAGATTTGCCTGTGGCGAGACACTCTTCAACGGCCCCCATGGAGGTCGCGCGACCGATCAACAAGGGGATAACCATTCGTGGAAAAACCACGACGTCTTTTAAAGGCAATATAGGTAACCGATCATATTCTAACGGTTGATTTTCGATTTCGATCGACATGTATTTCTTCTCCATTCGGGAACAGTATAGCACTTATCTACGGATCATTATCAGCGCAACGTGGCGTCTGCATAGGAAAGACCACCAAGCGAAACTTGATGGTCTTGAAGTAGTGTATGGTGGTTTTTAAATTTACGCGGTGGCGGACTGATCCGAATCGTCCGAAGCGGCAACATCCTTATCATAGACCAAAAGCGGCTCTTCGTTGCTCCGAATGACGCCCGGTGTAATCACGCATTCCTGAACATTATTCAGAGAAGGAATATCGAACATGACATCAATCATCGATTCTTCGACAATCGCTCGTAGTCCGCGCGCTCCAGTTTCCTTTTTGATGGATTCATCGGCTATAGCTTCAATAGACTCATCCGGAAAATGGAGTTTCACTTTTTCGAGGTCGAATAGTTTTTGGTACTGTTTTACGAGCGCATTCTTTGGTTCAATCAATACGCGAATCAATTCTTCTTTGGTCAATTCTGCGAGTGTCCCCGTAATCGGAACACGACCCGAAAATTCTGGAATCATACCAAATTGAACTAAATCTTCTGGTTGAACGAGAGCCAACAATTCGCCAATATTTCGGTCTTCTTTTGTTCTGATATCTGCATTGAACCCGATGGCGTTTGTACCCACACGCCGTTCGATGATTTTATCCAGACCATTAAATGCACCACCGCAAATGAATAGAATATTCGTGGTATCTACTTGGATACATTCCTGTTGCGGATGTTTACGTCCGCCTTGGGGAGGTACGCTCGCAACCGTTCCTTCTAAAAGTTTTAGTAGTGCTTGTTGAACACCTTCGCCGGAAACGTCGCGCGTAATTGAAGGGCTGTCGCTCTTACGGGCCACTTTGTCGATTTCGTCAATATAGACAATTCCCATCTCCGCACGACTAGGATCGAAATCCGCGGCCTGAAGCAATTTCAGAATGACGTTTTCCACGTCATCACCGACATAACCGGCTTCGGTCAACGTCGTTGCATCGACTACAGCAAAAGGAACGTCCAACATGCGGGCCATGGATTGAGCCAGTAAGGTTTTTCCGCAACCAGAGGGTCCAATCAACAGGACGTTCGATTTCTGTATTTCGACGCCGTCAATTTCGCCCCCACAACCAATACGTTTGTAATGATTGTGCACGGATACGGCCATAATTTTCTTGGCCTGAGGTTGTCCAATTACATATTGGTCCAGAAAATCTTTGATTTCTTTCGGGGTAGGGACCACTTGTGATTTATTGACACTTTTTCGGGCGCGATCTTCGGAGACAATTTCTCCGCACAAGTGAACACATTCGTCACAAATGTTTACATCGGGCCCGGCGATTAATTTGTTCACTTCGTCGTGGCGTTTTCCACAGAAGGAACAAGTAGTAACATCATTACGGCTACGATGAGGTGCCATTTAAATCTCCATGCTAATTATAGATTGCTGTATATATATAGCATTTTTGACATTTATTGTCAACAGTTTATTCCGCTTCGCTACATCTATTTACAGTGTATTGTGCCATTTTTGAAGGGTTTAGTCAACGTATTCGTGTAAATCAAGTACTCAAACCTCTTTTTCCTACGAATATGAATATCACCATTCATGTAAAAGATGCATACTAAAAAATCAAACCCAATCTATGACACAATTGGGTTTGATTTATCGAAATCCAGTTTTGAATTCTGAACCGGTATATTAAGCTTTGTCTCGAATCATAACTTCATCGATGATTCCATAATTCTTCGCCTCGTCAGCGCCCATAAAGAAATCACGATCGCTGTCTTGCTTAATCGTATCGCTCGTTTGTCCGGTATGCTTTACAAGAATCTCGTCGATCATTTCCCCAATACGAACAATTTCATTCGCCTGAATCTCGATATCGGTGGCTTGACCTTGTACTCCACCCATGATTTGATGAAGCATGAATCGGGAATACTGGAGGCCATATCGTTTGCCTTTGGTGCCCGCCGCCATTAGAACGGCCCCCATGCTCGCGGCCTGACCGAGACAAATCGTAGCGATGTCGGGCGCGATGTATTGCATCGTGTCGTAGATCGCCAAGCCAGCGGTCACACTACCACCAGGAGAATTAATATACACACTGATATCTTTATCTGGATCTTCCGCCTCAAGAAACAACAGTTGGGCGATGATATAGTTAGCCACATAATCGTCGATGGGCATTCCTAGAAACACGATTCGATCAGCCAGCAATTTGGAATAAATGTCCATGCCGCGTTCACCTCGCGCGGTCTGCTCAAAAATCGTCACCATACTCGGGTCAACATTCATAAGTAACTACTCTCCGTCTTTTTGGTCTGCTTCTTCGGCTTCCAACTCTTCGCGCGTCAATTCTTTATCTGTAACTGTAGCGTTTTCTATTATAACAGCCATCGCCTTGCTTCGGTAAATGCGGTCGGCGTACGTGTTTCGTTGGTCACCTTGGGCCATGTATTGAGCGACCATTTCCACTTGAGTTTCCATGCCCATGGATTTAGCCATGATTTCGGCTTCCTTCTCAAAATCTTCTTCGGTAACCTCAACACCTTCAGCTTCACCGATTTCATTGAGGGTCACCATCGTCTTAATGTTGCGAATGGCGTTCTCATCTGACATTTCGTTCATTTCTTCCATCCGGGCCTGCATCTGCTCGGGCGTCAATCCCTGTTGTGACATTTGCTGCAACTCTTGCTGCTTAATGTCCCGGGATACGGCGTCAATCATGGTTTGAGACATCTCAAACTTACTGTCTTCAATAATGGCTTCAAGGGCCCGTGATTCAACAATGTTTTTACTCTGACTCGCAGAGGCGTCTTTCAATTGGCCTTCCAATTTGGCTCGTAGATCGGCCTCATCTTCAAAACCGGCTTCTTTCGCAAATTCGTCATTTAACTCAGGCAATTGCTGACGTTTTATTTCATGGACGGTGATCGCGAATACAGCGTCTTTGTCCTTGAGATCGTCAGAGAAATAGTCATCGGGGAAATGGACATCGCAATTGAATTCGTCGCCTGCTTTCACACCCGCCAACGCTTCTTCGAATTCAGGCATAAAACGCCCTGAGCCTAGAACATAAGGATAATTTTCAGCGGCGCCGCCGTCGAACTCTTCGCCGTCGACGGTTCCTTTGAAATCGATGACAACCTGATCGCCTTCTTCAGATTTTTCATCAACTGTCTCATGGGTAGCGTGACGTTCCAGGGTGCTCTTGATCGCTTCTTCAATATCTGTATCGTCGATTTTGACCACTGGACGTTCCACGTCAATTCCGCGATATTTGCCCAGCTCAACGCGAGGGGAAACTTCAAATTTGAGTGTGAACTCCAACGCTTCCTCAGGGTTTATTTCTTCGTCCTCTTCCGGGAGCCCATCGATATCAGGTTGGCCAATTGGTTTCAAATCTTCGTCCTTGACGAGTTTTTCAAACGCTTCACCGACCAGTTTTCCCGCGACTTCTTTTTGAACGTGCTTGGAAAACTTGTTCTCCAATAACCGAACAGGTGCTTTACCGCGTCTAAACCCCGGCAATTGAGCTTCCTGTTTCAATTCCAGTAGCATTTCGGCCGCTTTTTCTTTGCGATTAACCGCCGCTACGTTTACTTTTACTTCGTAGGCACAATCGCCTTTGTAGTCGATGTCGAAAGTAGGCTCTTCAACGAAAGTGAAGGCTTCTTCCTGAGTGTCTGCGCTCATGATGGGTTTCCCGATTGTTCCTGGTTACTAACGATTTTTGATATGGTGGGCGAGGCGGGAGTTGAACCCGCACACCCGAAGGTACTGGATCCTAAATCCAGCGCGTCTGCCAATTCCGCCACTCGCCCGAATGGCTGCTACAAAGAGTACGTGCCTCTTCGCACAAAGAAAAACGGGCCGCAAATACAACCCGTTGCTTTCCAATGAGTTCCATGCCTGAGAATCCCCTAGGCAGGAAGAAATAATATACCATATGGGGCCAGAACCCTTCAAGAGGGAAAGGGGTAGTGGAACGATCTTCAAAACAACGCCACGCAATGGAATTGAGGGCTCAGAGTCCGAGTGTGACCAGTTTCGCAGGGTTCGTTCCGATAGCGACCGTTATATATTGGATACCATCTGCCAGATAGGTCATCGGAACGCCCGTAATTTCCGACTCAAGTTCAATTTTGGCCAAAATCTCGCCTGTTGCCTTATCAAAAGCCCGCAACGTGTTACCGCCACCTGTGGCTGAGCCCGACCGTCCGGACCCTTCAGTGACAAATAGCAATTCCTTCGTTATCAATACCGCCGCCCGAGCATTGGTTCCGAGTGGAGGTAGATCCAGGCCTTCGAGCGCTGGATGGTCTCGAGGCCCCTCCCCACCGTTGGTTGCAGTCCAGGCAATTTCTCCTTTGTTCAAATCCATGGCCACAATCTGCGCGTAGGGCGGTCTGATGATGTTCAACCCATCGACGGTGGGCATTTCGGCGCGGGATCGCGTATAGGTGAAATTCGATCGGGCGGGATCCGGTTTGGTCAACATAAGAACAGACGGATGATTCATGGCCGGGATGTAGAGGAAACCGCTTTCGGGATCGTGACCGATACCGGGCCAATTGGCTCCCCCCCCATAACCGGGTTGGATGACCAGCGGTTTTTCGATATTCGGCGGAGTGAACAACGGACCGATGGCGTAATCTTCCAAGACTTTCATTGCCTTTGCCCGAAGCTCGGGCGTGAAATCCATGATGGTCTCTTCGGTAACCCCCTGAAGCGTAAAGGGTGGCGGCTTCGTCGGAAACGGTTGAGTCGGCGAAGTTTGTTCCCCGGGCACTGAGGATTGAGGAACGGGTCGCTCGTCAATGGGCCAGACTGGTTTTCCCGTAACCCGGTCGAAGACAAACACGAAACCGTATTTGGTCGCCTGAGCGACGGCTTTGATGGGTTTGTCATCCACGACTATGTCCAGCAAGTTTGGAGCGCACGGTATATCGTAATCCCACAACCCATGATGGACCATTTGGAAATGCCAGACCCTCTCCCCCGTTTCCGCATTGAGACACACTAAACTCTCCGCAAAAAGGCCGTCGCCTTTTCGGTGGCCACCGTAGAAATCGTTGGTGGGTGTGCTGGTCGGCAAATAAACGTAGCCCAGTTCTTCATCAACTGAAATATTGGTCCAGACGTTCGCGTTGCCGGTGAATTCGTTGGCACCGTCCTCCCAGGTATCCGCTCCGAACTCGCCTTTTTGCGGAATGATATTGAATGACCATTTGAGCTCACCGGTTTTGACATCGAAACCTTTAACCTGACCGGGAACACCTTCCTTGCGGATGGGTCCGTCCGAAATCGACGATCCGACAATTACCGTATCTCGGCAGATCATCGGTGCAGATGGATGGCCATAGCCTTTCCCCCGCGTCGCTCTAGGAACACCTTGCAACAAATCGGCTGCACCGTCAGTACCGAATGATTCAATCGGGAGCCCCGTTCGAGCATTCAAACAAACGAGTCTGGAATCGCTGGTGGCCATGTATACGCGTTCGTCGTCTCCATCATTCCAGTAACCGACACCCCGGCTGATGTATCCGAGATTAGGCGGACGGCCCGCTTTATAGGCTTCGGAACTATAACTCCATAGGGTATCGCCAGTTTTTGGGTCGATGGCCATAGCCTGCCCCAGACAAGTACTTCCGTACATAACGCCATCGATGACGAGTGGTGTACATTGGAAATAATTGGCTCGGGAAATCCTGGGATTGTCATCGTTTTCGCGCTGGATGCGCTCATCGATCGAAACCCACTCCCACACAACCTTCAAATCTTTGACATTTTCCGCGTTGATTTGATCCAGTGAAGAATATTTGGATGAACTACCGTCACTTCCGATGGTACGCCATTCGCCATGTTTGGTTTGCGCGGTACACACGTTGGAAAGTAGCAGGCAAGATAATACGATAGTGTTTTTGAATTTCATTCGTAAGTCAATCCATTTCGGTTATGGGCAACACAAGCGCAGACGGACGATCAAAATCGTGATAGATGGTGTTGTAGGCGCGCCGTGGTTTCATCGTACTAATGCCGGGTGCTTCGCCTGTATTGGCATTCACCTCAAAACGCGGATAATTACTGGATGTGATGTGCACGGCAATGCGATGTCCTTTTTCAATGGTTAACGACAAACTCCATAAATCAATCACCATCAGTTCGGGCTTTAGCGGCTTCATGAATTGAATATCCTCCGGCGCACGTCCGTGACGATAGCGTGTCCGCAACGGAGAATCCAGCATAATGGCTTCGTAACCATCTGGATACACGTCCACTAACTTGACCATGAAGTCCGTATCGGCCGCATCAGTAGACGCCCAGAGTTCGAATTCGATGCGTCCCTGGATATGGACATCCTCGTCCAATACAGGCGTTTGAAACCGCAAATAATCCTGGCGATCTGAAATCTCTCTTTGGTCGACGGGCCCCGTTCGGATGGGGAATTGATCAGGCAAATTGTTGTAATTCGATCCACCCGCAGTAGGTACGGGATTTTCCGGATCGAAGGTGTAGGAAGTGGATTCGAGCGGCGCGGACGGTCTCTGCGTATTCAATGAACCGTCGCCGTGAACGTAGTACCGGATGTCTTTTCCGATCGGAGGCCATTGGTCGGTTTTGTGAAATGCATTTTGCTTGGACAACCCACCCTTCCTCGCAGATGCCATATGGTAATACGTCATGGCGGGTTCATCCATAATTCCGTTCTGTTCGCCTTTCAACCAGTACGCGAACCAACGCATTTCTTCATCAAACCCGCGGGCCAATCCTTTCTCATTCGGATATTCCAGATCGCCGTGCAACGCAGAGTGAGCCCACGGGCCCATCCAAAGTTTCTGATTGCCCTTCGCCCCTTCGCGTCCATGATATTGAAGTGCCGTGAAATTATTAATAGCCCCCTTGGCAAACATGTCATACCAACCGCCGAAGTTGTAGAGCGGGACGTTAGTCTTGTGGCGGTGATGAATAAGGTCGGTGCGCTTCCATTTTTCGTCGAGGACAACACGGGATTTCATAATTGGTATCTGTTCTTCAGCACCGGTCAACCGCATGAAATTTCCGCGAAAGTGTTCGCGAAAAACGCCCCCCATGAAATAGGATTCGTTAAAAAGGCTTTCTGGCGCGGTCACGATATACCCGGCGACAAGATGAGGCGGGTCAGCCGCAGCTGCCAAGTTCGTTGCAATACCCATGGCCGAACGGCCCGACATACCGACCTTTCCATTGCACCACGGCTGTTCAGCCACCCACTCGATCAGGTCGTAGCCGTCTTCCATTTCTGTTTGGTACACATCGTACGTGCCTTCAGAGGTATACCTTCCGCGAAAATCTTGGACGACGTAGGCATACTCTTCTTCCAAATAACGACCAGCCCGTCGATTCATGCGCTCGATGCTATACGGTGTACGGCCCACAATGGCCGGCCAAGGACCGTCGCCTTCAGGTATATAGATGTCTGTGCCCAGCTTTACGCCATCACGAGCCGGCATTTTCACGTGATCCGGCACAGGATATGTTGGCGCGTCTTGCCCGACACACGGCACTGTGAAAAAAAATAAAGTAGCAATTACTGTAAATATTTTTATCATCGAAGATCCACGAAAATAGTGAATCGCTATCTTATCGGGGTTTCACGCGGATAGCAACTGGCCGCATTGAGGTCATGGAAACTTATTACGTTCCAACGACATTATGTTCCTCAGTATGAGGTACTCGTTTTTCATTCTAATCGTTGGCACGTTCCCGGGCTGCATTCTCTTCCCCGGCGAAACCAGTCCAGATTTCTCCAGCGTCAAAGTATTCGAAGTGAAGGGAGTGACAGTCCGAACGGATGCCAACCGGGAAATATTGTTTTACACCTCAGGTATGACCATCGACGCCGATGGCGCTCCGAATGCCTATCATCCGAAAGACATCGGGACCGATCACGTTAGGAATGCCGGCGGGCCTGGGAATTGGTGGGGTATCGTTACCGATACTGGAAACTCCGACGGCGAACCCGTTGTTCAAGGCGCCGGAGACCCCTTTCCCGGATATTACGTTTCCCAAACCTCGCTCTTCGACCCCCAAAAGCGACTGATTGATCCAGGACGATACGTCGACGCAAACAATGTGCCTTATGTGGTAGTGCCTCCGAAAATGCTCACGATCGCAGAACTCGGCGATTTTGCCGTCGTTATTAATAGAAATAACGGAAACGTTTCGTCCGCAATCGTCGCAGACGTGGGTGCACGGAATCGAATTGGCGAAGGTTCGATTGCTCTCGCCGAAAACCTGGAAGTGAATGCAAATCCCCGTAACGGCGGGGTAGACTCGGGAATCGTTACCGTGATTTTTCCCGGAAGCGGTCAGGGATTTCCATCGGCGACAATCGACATCGCACAAGAAGGCAAAAAACGATTCGAAAACTGGGGCGGTATAAACCGTCTTTCAAGAACTCGTCCTTCTCTTTTCGCCGCACCTTAGAATCGAATTTATGTATTCCGACGATATTGTCCGCCCACTTCAAACAATGCCGCGGTAATCTGTGCCATGGAACAATACCGTACAGCGTCGACCAATTCCTCGAACAGATTTCCATCAGATAAGGCGACCTGTTTAAGACGGCTCAGAGCTTCAACTGATTTTTCTTTATTTCGCTCTTTGAAATCGGCCAACCGTTTCAATTGATTCTGTTTTTCGTCTTCAGAACCGCGACGAACTTCCAGCTGATCCATCTCGGCTTCGACGTCGGCATGGGGGTTGGTGAATGTATTGACACCGATGATGGGATATTCGCCAGAGGACTTGAGTGCTTCGTAATAATGGGATTCTTCTTGAATTTTTCCGCGTTGATATCCGCGTTCCATGGCACCCAACACCCCACCACGTTCGGAAATACTTTCGAATTCCTGCAGGATTGCTTCTTCGACAAGGTCCGTCAATTCTTCGATGATAAAGGACCCCTGCGGTGCGTTTTCGTTGCCATACAATCCGTATTCCTTATTGATGATTTGCTGAATCGCCAACGCGCGCCTTACCGACTCTTCGGTCGGCGTCGTTACTGCTTCATCAAACGAATTCGTATGCAATGAATTACAGTTGTCGTAGAGCGCGGTGAGTGCCTGCAACGTCGTTCGAATATCGTTGAACTGGATTTCCTGTGCGTGGAGCGACCTACCACTGGTTTGTACGTGCAGTTTGAATTTTTGCGAACGTTCGTCGGCACCATACATCTCTTTCATGGCCACGGCCCAGATTCGGCGCGACACGCGATTCAATACGGCGTACTCCGGATCCATGCCATTGGAATAGAAGAACGAGAAATTCGGTACGAAATCGTTCACGTCCATGCCCATGGATTTGTAATACTCGACAAAAGTAAATCCATTGGCCAACGTAAACGCCGCTTGTGTAATCGGATTCGCACCAGCTTCCGCCATGTGGTAGCCCGATATCGAAACGGAATAGAAATTCTTCACTTCGTTTTGAATGAAGTATTTTTGAATGTCAGCCATCATTCGTAAAGCAAAATCGATGGCAAAGATACAGGTATTTTGAGCCTGATCTTCTTTTAGAATATCCGCCTGTACTGTGCCACGGACCGACTTCAACGCGTGGGCTTTTATCTTCGCGTACTCGTCATCGTTCGGGTAACGGCCCTGTTCCTTTTCGAATTTAACGACTTGTTGATCAATCGCCGTATTCAGAAATTTCGCCAGAATCATGGGCGCCGGTCCGTTGATGGTCATGCTGACGCTGGTATTTGGCGAACATAGATCGAAGCCGTCGTATAATTCCTTCATATCGTCCAACGTACAGATGGATACACCGGACGTGCCTACTTTGCCGTAGATATCCAAACGTTCTTCAGGCTCCCAACCATAAAGGGTCACCGAATCGAACGCAGTCGACAACCGTTTGGCTTCTGAATCTTTGGAGAGCATCTTAAAACGTTCGTTCGTCCGTTTCGCGTCGCCTTCCCCGGCAAACATTCGAGTTGGATCTTCATCGGCTCTTCGAAAAGGAAACACGCCAGAAGTAAAAGGAAAAGTACCTGGAACATTTTCCTTCATGAGCCACCGAAGGATGTCACCGTCGTTTTCGTATTTAGGAAGCGAAATCTTCGGGACCTTCGTGCCCGCCAGGCTTTTTTTCGTCAACGGCACTCTAAACTCGCGGTCGCGTACTTTATAGACGTATTCGTCTCCGGTATAATTTTCTTTCACAAGCTCGAATTCGCCCAGTGCTTTCAGAGATTCTGGTGTGAGAGCACCTTTTAATTCGCTGGCTTTTCTCGTCAGTTCTTCTGACGAATCCACTAGGCCGGCAGCCCCTTCCAATTGCCAGACGTGTTGAGCCGTTTGAGCTTGACGATCGACTTTCGAATGATATTCACGAACCGATTCCGCAATTTCAGCAAGATACCGAATTCGTTCGCCCGGAATCACAGTCGTTTTGGAAGAAGACGCCTTCAACGTCGTCGCCGGAAACGATGTATCGGCCATCCAATGTGCGCTCCCTTTATCCTGGAGAACTTTCAACAGCTCGAGATATAGAGCCGTAACACCGTCATCATTAAATTTCGATGCGATCGTTCCGAAGACCGGCATGGTCTCCGATGCTTCTTCGAACCGTTCGTGGTTGCGCTGGTACTGCCGACCCACGTCACGAAGTGCATCGTCGGCCCCTTTGCGGTCAAACTTATTGATGGCCACGACATCGGCGTAATCGATCATGTCTATTTTTTCCAACTGGGATTGGGCACCAAACTCAGCCGTCATCACGTACATGGACGCGTCTACATAAGGAACTATCGCCGCATCGCCCTGACCGATCCCGGCCGTTTCTACGACGATCAAATCAAAACCGGCCGCCTGTGCCACTGCCACACACTCGCCAAGCGACTTGTTGATTTCCGTGTTTCCCGATCGTGTAGCCAAGGAACGCATGTAGACTCGTTTACGCTGGAGGGAATTCATTCTAATACGATCGCCCAAGAGAGCGCCACCGGTTTTACGGCGGGTCGGATCTACCGACAATACGGCAATCGTTCGGTCAGAAAAATCGTTCAGATAGCGTAAAATTAATTCATCAACGAGAGATGATTTACCGGCACCACCCGTTCCCGTAATTCCGAGAACGGGAGCTTTTTCCGGACGAAGATCACTCAACGGTGCCATAAGCACTTCGAGGTTGCCAATTCCCTGCGTCTTGGCCGCTTCTACTGCGGAAATGTACTGCCCGACCGCAAGGAAATTGTCGGTACCAAGCGATTGGGCCTTTCCTTTCGCAATTCCAGCATCGACCGGAGTGTCAATTTGCTGTAATAAATCATCGATCATACCTTCCAGGCCCAATTTCCGGCCATCTTCCGGGCAATAGACGCGAGAAACTCCATAGGCTTCCAGTTCTTTCACCTCGCGAGGGACGATCGTTCCCCCACCTCCACAGAAAATCTTGATGTGAGTGGCGTCCATATCTTTCAACTGGTCTACCATAAATTTAAAGAACTCGATATGGCCGCCTTGATAACTGCTTACGGCGATCGCGTGAGCATCTTCTTGAACCGCCGCCCGAACGATGTCGTCTACCGACCGATTGTGGCCGAGGTGAATAACCTCGGCTCCCGCGGCCTGCATGACCCTGCGCATGATGTTAATCGCGGCATCGTGTCCGTCGAACAGGGACGTCGCGGTAACGACCCTCACGGGATTGTTCAATTTGTAACGGGGTTGAGTTTTTGGTGCCGTAGCCATGTTCAAGTCCTTTGGCTCTAGTTTGAGCCTGTAAGTTCGCCGACCACCAATGATGTCTGATGGCGGATGAATTCTTCTAGTAGAAAAGCGTCACGTAAAAACCAGCGACGGTAGGCCCACATGTGTCCCAAGACAACGATATTGTGAGCCATCAATTGCAAGGCTTTGTCGTCAGCGACAGTGAACACTTTTTCGGTCACCCCTCGTCGCAATAATTTTTCAAACAAGTCAGCAATCCGTTGCTCATTTTTGAGAACAAAACTTTGTGATTCCGAATCTAGCGAAGCCGTCTCACGATATATCAACAATATTGAATCCTGCATGCGGTCACACACAGTAATGTAATCTGACATGGCACTGGTGAGTGCGTCCAATGGTGATTTTGATTCGTCGATTGCTTCTTCGAGAGCCGCTTCCATTTGTTTATGAATCGAATCACAGACCAGGTACAACACATCTTCTTTTGAAGCGACATACTCGTACAACGAACCTATAGACATTTCTGCCGCGCGCGCTATCTCTCTTGTGGTGGTCGAATGAAACCCTTTTTGAATGAAGAGCTTGACGGACGCGTCCACAATCGTTTGACGCTTCTCCATCACCAATGAAGCATCTTTCACTAAAGTCGGAATTTCTCTACCGATATGTGCGGGATCGATCGCCAATTGATGTCCTTTTGCAAAATGCAGCGGTTTCTTCGAAAGACCAATTCCGACTGAACGCTCGTTCAGAATTCATTATACCGCGACGAAAAGGATTTTACAACGAAAACTTGAATGCCAGCGGTTCCCAACCAGATTGATTTGGATCGAAAACGGGCTTTAAATGAGACCTGTGGCCGTCTCAGCCACTGTTTCGGGGGTGATTTGGCTCATACAACGATGATCGGTTTTGCACGTGGGCTGCTGGCAAGGGCCGCAATCCACGTCGACTCGCAGAACCTTTCCCTTTTCATAGGGACCGGTCGAATATACCGGCTTTGTGGGTCCCATCACGCAAACGACCGGAATATTGAGTGCGATAGCAACGTGACGTGGCCCTGAGTCATTGCCAATTAGCAGATCCAGTTGCGATACGGTTGCCTTTAACGTGCCCAATGTGGGATTCCCTTCATCGCATTGGAGAATAGGTACACGTGCGAGCTCCAGAAACCGATCGCGAGTAGCCTCCTCCCCCGGGCCCGTCAATAGCACACAACGAACATTGGACTGTTCTGTGAGAATGTTCGCCACTGCAGCATAGCGTTCAACGGGCCATTGTTTACTCACTCCAAATGCTGCTCCGGGTGCAAAACCGACCAGAGGGCCGTCGCCAACGATATGTTCTTTCACCTGAGCAATCACGCGATCGTCTGCTTTTAACTCTAACCCGAACCCATCGTACTCTGACCCCAAAGGCTTAAGAAGATCCAGGTATTCCCACGTCATGTAAACCGGTTCGATTTTTCCATCGACCAGATTGGGTGCAACTTTATCGGTCAAAAGAAAACCGCGACCTGCACGGTTGTACCCTAGAATTCGTTTTGCCCTCGTAAAACGTGCCAGCAGGGCCGCTCTAAAGGAATGAGGAAAAACGACGGTCACGTCTTTACCAAATGGCGCCAACTGCTTTCCCAGCGTGAGCATTTGAAAAAATCCGGGGCGTTTTGGAATAGGCACGAATTTGTTGATGTATACGAGTCCATCCAACAGTTCGCAAAGAGGTGCACGTCCGGCGACGGTTATTTCTGCATCGGGGTACGTCTGATGCAAAGTTCGCAATGCGGGCGTACACATCACAACATCGCCGAGCCAATTTGGAATCAAGACGAGAATATGTTTTGGAGATTCAGGATTCACGGGGATGCCTAACTACTTAAAGGTCTGGATTACGATTGCGATTGGTTTTTCTGAACCTGCTCACCCAATCGTCGAGCCATCCCGTCATGTTCGAACGTGTCGTGAAAGAGGCGATTATGATCGCGAATATTGGCTTTGTAAATGTCGACCATATCCACGGCCGCTCGACAGATGATTACCAGGAAAAACGTGAGGTATACGGTCATTATGAATGCGAGTGAACGCGCATCATCGGCCCATTGAAACAACGGAGCGCCCAGAAGTAATAATGCGATCATCGCAATAATGAGGTAAAAACTGGTTGGCCGTTGTTTTTGGGCCGTCCAGAGGAGTTCCAGCGTATATTTCCACCAATTGGGATGGGAGTTCACGTAATAGCCTCCATTGTTCAGGGCTTATAATACCATAAAAAGTGACTAGGGAATAGCTTCAACACCCTACGAAAAGTGCTAATAATGGAGCCGTTTTACGAAATCGCAGTTTTTCAGGTATATTTAGTAAGACCGATACCACCGTGGGGGTGAACATAGGTCATTTCGTGACACAGACTTTGGGGGTAAGGCTTTTTAAGATAACGGGTTTATCTTTTTGAGCGTGCAAATAATCAAATGAAATGGATGCCGGAAAAAGTCGAAGGAAAACTGTCCATCCTGATAATGATCATCTGTGTCGGTATCTCGATCCTTTGTGCCCAACTTATCCTTCTGTCTGAAGAAAAACGATTCAACAACGACACGCGGGCACGTCTCGAACGTATGGCAAAGAGACAAAGCCTGGAGATCAGACGGTCTTTCGAAGAACGCGTCAGTCAAGGCGTCGCTGCGAACGAACAAGTAATTGATGCCCTAACGCGTGAAGTCGAAGGAATGGAAAAACTTTCGTACCAAACTACCGACGAAGGGTTTATTCGCGGCGAATGTCCGGGATGTATTTCTGAATTTCTATTACCAACTTCGATACCGTTGAACGATGCGCTCAAAATCCAGATCCAAAATTCTGAGAAGACTTGGCGGTACCTGGGCCCGGCGATGCGAAATGACTTTTTGAATTTTTATATGTTAACAACGGATAAACTACTTCGTACTTCGCCTATCAATAGGGAAACCGACCCGAAAGACATTATAGAATTCGCGAATGAATTAAGTGAACTAGCAGACCCCGTTCACAATCCTTCGCGGCTTCCAATCTGGTCGAAAGCCCGCCACCACGAGGAACAAAACGGTTGGGTATCGAGTTTGATCATTCCGCTATATCATGAGGATGAATTCTTGGGCGTCACGATTAGTGACTATATCCTGGACAACATTTATGGTCGCATAAATCAGATGGCGGTACTAGAAGGGTTTGGACAAGCGTTCTTGCTCAACGAAGATTACGAACTGATCGCGCACCCCGATTTCATGAATGTGATAAAAGCCCAGAGTTATATCCAGGACGCGGGGCTGCCTTTGATCTTGATTGCGGACCCGATAATGGAATCATTTTCTAAAAATCTTGCAATCAAAAATGGGCACGATGGCGCCGTTGATCTCGAAGTAAACGGCGAACCGCTCTTTGCGTTCGTTGAACCAATCGGCATGATGGATTGGCGTTTGGGTGTATATATTGATAACGAAGAAACTGACAAATATCTTGCTACCCTGAGGTGGAAAATCATTATGGCGGCCATCGGAATCGGCCTCATTATGGTAATGGTCTTACGTTGGGGACTACGTTCTCTTTTTGTATCGCGCATACTAACGCTCGTCAAATCTACGCGTGAGTATCCGACGACCAAAAAATTTAATAGCGGCGAGCAATCCAACGATGAGATCGGATTGTTGGCGGGAGCGTTTGCGGACATGATTGTGTCTCTGGAAAAACGGGAAGCAGAAATCATTATTCGTAACCAACAACTAAAAAGTGAGGTCAACGAACGCAAGGAAGTCATGGATTCGTTGGGTGAAAGCGAACATAAATTCAAAACACTGTTTAACAAATCCGCCGATCCGGTTATCGTGTTGGATCAGGACCGATGCCTGGACTGCAACGAAGCAGCCCTAAGCCTCTTTAAATGCGACGACAAGGATAAGTTCATTTCCCTCGGATTCGCTGAAAACTTTATGGTTGTCGATACGGTCCAGTTTGCGGAATGGAATTCCAAATTGGCTCACGCGCTTGAAGAGGGCACCTGCCATTTCGAATGGATGGATACCAAGTCCGACGAGAAAGCAAGATGGTACGACATCAAACTGACGTCTATCCCTTATCAACGCAAGACTGTTCTTTATGCCATCATCCGAGATGTTACCGTTCGTAAAGAAGAAGAAGACGAACGAATGCGACTTTCGACCGCCATCGAGCAGGCTGCCGAATCAATCGTTGTGACAGATGTACACGGACGTATTCAATATGTAAACCCGGCATTCCAGCATCTGAACGAATACTCCCGCGAGGATGTCGCGAATCGTGAAATTCAATTTATACAAGCTATCGATGACGACTCACTGTTTTGCAACTTATCCGAGATTCTGAACACGGGTGAAGTTTGGAAAGGGCGCACCACTTACTTGAAAAAAAGCGGAGAACATTATCAAGCGGAAACAACTCTCTCCCCTGTGCGCAACACCGCCGGCGTGATTACGAATTGGGTATGGGTTTCCCATGATGTGACTAAAGAGGCAAGCCTGGAAGCTCAACTCATCCAAGCGCAAAAAATGGAAGCGATTGGTGAATTATCTTCAGGAATCGCGCACGAAATCAATACACCAACACAATACATTGGCGACAACATTCGTTTCTTTCAGGAATCTTTTTCCGATGTAACGGAATTGGTCAATCGATACAAGCATGTGCTGGAAAACATGGACTCGAGCAGTGTAGACAAAAGCGAAGTCGACGATTTGGAAAAATATTCTGACGAAATTGACTGGGACTTTTTGTCGGAAGAAGTTCCGTTGGCTATCAGCCAATCGTTGGAAGGCAATAGCCGCGTAGCAGAAATTATCCGTGCGATGAAGGAATTCGCTCACCCCGGTTCGGAAGAACGGACGTGTATTGACATAAACCATGCAATTGGAAACACCATGGCAGTGGCACGAAACGAATGGAAATACGTTGCTGAAGTTGAATCCAATTTGGATGAGTCCCTTCCGATGGTTCCCTGCTATCCCGGAGCATTCAATCAGGTCATTCTGAATATATTCGTGAATGCAGCTCACGCCATCGGAGACTTCACTGCGGGTGGCGCAGAGGGAAAAGGCCAAATCACCGTTTCCACCACGTATGATGAACATTGGGCGGAAATTCGAATTTCGGATACGGGCAACGGTATTCCCGAAGATATCCGAACAAAAATATTCAATCCATTTTTTACCACTAAAGGGATCGGAAAAGGCACTGGCCAAGGCTTGTCCCTAGTACACAATGTAATTGTAGACAAACATCAAGGTATGATCGACTTTGAAACCGAGTTAGGAAAAGGGACTACTTTCATCCTCAAATTCCCACTCGAAAACGAGCCATCTTTTGTGGAGCAGATCGCGTAGATAAGCTATTCTATAGACCATCGGAAGGTTTAGAAGAGTTATGAAAAAACAAGTCTTATTTGTGGACGACGAGCCGAACTTCTTGAATGGAGTACGGCGAATGTTACGAGGCCACCGAGACGAATGGGAATTGAGTTTTGCCCAGAGCGTCGACGAAGCAGTAGAAACAGTTGCTGGTAAAGCCTTTGATACCATCGTTTCAGACGTGAGTATGCCCGGCAAGACGGGACTTGATTTACTCAAAATACTCAAGGAAAAGAACGTCTCGGAAGTCGTTCCGGTTATTATTCTTACTGGAAATGCGGAATCTGACTTGAAACGGACGGCGCTCGATTTGGGAGCGACGGATCTACTGAACAAACCCGTTACCCAAGAAGATCTGATCGCGCGAATTCGAAACACACTTCGGCTCAAGGAATTTCAGGATGCATTGCGGAATCAAAATGAAATTCTCGATCAACGAGTCAAAGAACGCACGATTGATCTGGAACACGCGAGAAGAGACATAATCTGGCGCTTGGCAAAGGCCGGCGAATACCGCGATGAAGAAACCGGCGACCACGTGATCCGGGTGGCGAGTTGCTGTTACGAATTGGCCTCAGCGCTTGATCTTGACGACGGAGATAGACAAGCCATTTTTTTGACAAGCCCCTTGCACGACGTGGGTAAGATCGGCATCCCTGACAAAATTTTGTTGAAGCCGGGAAAATTAACACCCGAAGAGCGTGCGATTATGGAAACTCATTGCGAGATCGGTGCAGCCATCCTTCAGGACGAACCGAAAGGAATGAACAAGTTCGTTCAAACACCGGAGTCGGACGAAAGCCCGAACTCAACTGAAGACAACGATGAATTGCGGAAACTTGCCGTGACAATCGCCATGACGCATCACGAAAAATGGGACGGAAACGGATATCCGAACGGTTTGGCCGGCGATGATATTCCGATTTGCGGGCTCATAGTAGCGATCGCCGACGTATTCGATGCGCTACGTTCAGAAAGACCATATAAGAAGCCCTATTCCCACGAAGAGACATTGGAATTAATGCGAGCCGGACGGGGCAGCCATTTTGCCCCTCATGTGTTTGATGCGTTCGAATCAATCGCTGCGGATTTTGAAAAAATAAGAGACCAATTTTCGTTGTAAACAAACGCGGGTACGTTCTATGAAACGAATCATATTTGTCGACGATGACATTAATGTCGGGCAGGCGATGAAGCGCATGCTTCGGCCGATGCGAAGAGAATGGGATATGACTTTTTGCACCAGCGGCGAAGAGGCATTGCAAATAATGGCCGACACTGAGCCATTCGATATCATCATCTCCGACATGCACATGCCCTCGATGCACGGGGCCGACCTGTTAGCGAGAGTTCAAGAAAAATACCCTCAGACGATTCGATTTGCGCTGTCGGGTTCACCAGGGGCGGAGTCGATGATCAAGACCGCGTCCATCGTGCACCAGTTTTTGCTCAAGCCATGCGAACCGCACCATTTATTGGGATTGATCACTCGAGCATTTTCGCTCCGGGAACAATTGAACGACCGAAGGCTTCAGGATGTATTGCTGGATCTAGGTGGCGTGCCTTCCATCCCCTCCTTGTATCAAGCAATCATTCAAGAGATGCAATCGCCCGATTGCTCCGTCAAGAAAATCGCTGATCTCATTGAACAAGACGTCGGAATGACGACGAAGGTACTTCAAATCGTAAACTCGGCCAGTTTTGGTCTCGCCCAACGAGTGACCAACGTACTACAGGCCACTACCTTACTCGGTTTAGAAAACATTCGAAATTTGGTGTTAATGGCAGAAGTATTCCGGCCTGCTGATGAGGATTCGTTGCCCAAGAATTTCAACATCGAAGCACTCATGCACCACAGTCTCAAAGTCGCTTCCTTCGCGAAGAAAATTGCACAGTGCCAAGTTCCTGATGACAAGCACATGAGTGAAGACGCGTTCACTTCCGGATTACTGCACGACATCGGTCAGATTATTTTGGCGACCAAAAAGACCGAAAAATTCGGAGAAGCCCTTTCCATTGCACAAAAGGAACGTCGCCCATTAATCGAAGTCGAAAAAGACCTTTTTGGGGCGACTCACGCAGAAATAGGCGGCTTTCTACTAGAGCTTTGGGGACTACCGGATCCCATTGTGGAATCCATTACGTTTCACACGTATCCGTCCAGTTGTCCTGAGCAATCATTTTCGTCGCTAACTGCTGTCCACGTCGCAAACTATTTTTGCGAAGACAGCGAAGATGAAGAAAACTACGAAGCCAATAGAATCGACACGGACCATCTGGACATCCTCGAACTCACCGATCAAATGGAATCATGGTATGACGCCTGCCACAACGACGATGAATTAGAACGGTACAGGTAACCCATCGCAGACATAAAAAAAACCGCCGAGTAATATCAGCGGTTTTATTCATTCATACTGCTTGGCATGTTTCGGGACGTTCTACTACAAAATCTGTTTAAAAGTTGCAATCCCCCGAGTGCAACTTCTAATCCCCCCAGTCTCTCTAACCCACAACCAGCAAGTGCCTCTATTCAATTTTCGGATGTTTGAAATCAATCCCATCAAAAATCTAAAAAGAGTATACAACATAAATATCATAAAATCAACATAATAATTGATTTTATGATATTTATGGTCCGCATAACTTGATATCCTCTTATCCCCAAAATTCAAAGGAATGTAAAGCACGTATTACCATTGACTTAGAAGATTTGGGTTGGAGTTATCTACATTTCATTAGAATCCAAAAAGAATTCGAAAACGTCGTTTGAAAATAAAACAAAGCGAATAAGTTCTATATTGGAGCACTCAATAAATGCTGTTCTGACACTTTCGATCGCAATTTTCGAGGCTTCCTGAATCGGATATCCGTATACCCCGCAACTAATCGCTGGAAACGCAATGGTTCGACATTTCAGATCATCCGCGAGTCGCATGGAATTTGTATAACAATTCGCCAAAAATTCTGGCTCATCCGATTTTCCATCCATGTAAACTGGTCCAACGGTGTGAATAATATACTTGGCTGATAAGTTACCCCCCGTCGTCGATTTTGCATCCCCGGTTTCGCACCCACCAAGTTCGTGGCATTCCGCCAGAATGGATGGACCGCCCGCGGCGTGTATGGCTCCATCAACTCCCCCGCCTCCCAACAGAGAAGATTTAGCCGCGTTGACGATTGCGTCGACCTTCTGGGTCGTAATATCACCATGAACGCATTCAATTGGCACGTTGACTCGTTCCATCTTGCCCTACTTGTTGAACATGAACTCGAACAAAGAATCGACCAACCGCTCAGCCGCCATTGGATGCGCGATATCTTTCGCCGCCTTTTCCATTCGAATTATCTGGTCCATATCGCCCATTAATTCTGTAAGCCGGTCATGCAAGACATCTGCGGAACATTGGTCATCCAACAATAATTGCGCAGCCCCGGCATCTTCGAACGCCTGCGCATTTTCTTCCTGATGATTGTCCGTGGCATAGGGATAGGGCACGAGAATCGAGGCTCGTCCGAGCGTAGCTATCTCGGCAGTCGACGACGCCCCGGCTCGGCAAATAATAACCTTAGCTGCCGCGCATGCTACTACCATGTCGTCGATAAAGGCGTGAACGTGAACCTTTTTCCCACTCTTCTTTGCCAGTTCGCGGGCTTCGGTGATAAAGCTCTTACCCGTCATCCAGACCCATTGTACATCGAGAGTTTTCTCGTGTTTGAGAAGATCGACCATCGCGTTATTGATAGTTTGGGCCCCCTGGCTTCCTCCATACACAAGTACAACGGGAATGGAGGGGTCCAATCCCAGTTCGGCACAAGCGTCTTCGCGAGATGGGGGATCATAAAAACCGCTCCTAACCGGATTTCCTATGCATTCTTGGTCGGTAGTCGAATCTAATCCTGAAGTGTTTTCGAAGCTAACAAACACTTTCTCGCAATTTTTTGTTAACACCCGATTCGCCATGCCCATCTGTTTGTTTTGCTCGTGGAGAACCGTTGGAAAACCCAACCATTGTGCCGCTTTCATTACCGGAAAGGAAACGTACCCCCCCACGCCAATTACAACCTGCGGTTTAAACGCGCGCAACAAAAAAACGGAGCGAATCAATCCGCGCGCCAAATGAAATCCGGAAATCGCTTTCTTAAAAATATTTCCGCGAGGCCAACCTTTAACCGGAACTGCTCGAAAGGGTATCGATTGATGATGGCTGACACGTTCTTCCACGCTATCGGCGCAACCAATCCATTGAACGGTCAATTGGGGGTCGCGTTTACGAAATTCTTCAACGATCGCCACCGCAGGCGATGTATGTCCCCCGGTTCCACCGCCTGTAATCATGATATTCATGGACGTACGCTCTCTATTCCTGGAATACGCATTACGCTGGCTGCTCCACCGTTTTTTTGTCTTCGACGGGGTGCGCCCAAAGCCCGATATTCAACAATATGCCGATCATGCCCATGGTCATGATAAAGGCAGTCCCGCCGCGACTGATCAATGGCAACGGCAATCCTTTGGTAGGAAACAAACCGATGGTCACCGCCATATTGAAACCGGCCTGAAAGACTACCAACGATGCAATTCCACCAGCCAAAAGCGTGCCGAACAAGTCGTCCGAATTGGCGGCGATGCGCAACGCTAATACCAGGAAGGCAGCGAACAGACCGATCACCCCCAACGTACCTAGCAGCCCAAACTCCTCACCAACCACTGCGAAAATAAAATCCGTATCTGCCATCGGAAGATACCTCAACTTTTGTTCCCCTGCTCCAGGGCCGACTCCGGTAAGTGACCCTTTCGCGAAGGCAGACATGGACTGGATCAACTGATACCCATCCTTCTCCGCATGGCTCCACGGATCCAAAAACGACATGATCCTTCTGAATCGAAATTCGCTGGTAATAATTAAAAGCCAGACCGCTGCCACTGCGGGAATTAGACTCGGAAAAAGGTAATACCAGCGAACGCCCCCGATGAATAGCATAAAGAACGCCGTAACGCCAATTACCATGGGAGTTCCCAAATCTTTTTCCAGCAACACCAATCCACTGAATACCGCGATGATTACGCAACACGGAAGGAATCCACGACTGAAACTTTTCACGTCATCTTGATTGCTGGACAATTTAACGGCCAGTAAAAGGATTAACGCAAACTTGGCCATCTCCGAGGGTTGGAAAGAGAAAATCGTACCGATATTGATCCATCGTCGAGCCCCTAATCTCAAATCCCCGATTCCCGGAATCAATACAGCGACGAGCATTACCAGTGAAAGGAAAATGATGCTTCTGAAGATAAAGGGATCGCGCAGGCGGTGATAATCGAAATGGGCAGCGATGAAAAGTACCACCAATCCAACAAGCATGAAAATAGACTGTTGAATTAGACTAGAATCAGCATATTGATGGGCCGCGCTGGCGCTATAAACCATACACATTCCGAAAAGCGCCAATGCCAATACGACGCTGAACAATGCGATCGTTTCTTTACGCATATTGTTTCCCTTCCGATTTGGACTCTATCAAGTCACGAACGAGTCTCTTGAAATACGTTCCCCGTTCTTCGAAATTCTTAAACTGGTCGAAGCTTCCGCATGCCGGAGAAAGTAGAACGACATCCCCGGAATCCGCAGCGGCGTCGGCCTTTTGAAGGGCTTCACGCATTTCGTCCACAACTTGAACGCGCGTACTTCCTTCCCAGCTTTTTTTGATCAAGGCCGCATCTTCTCCAAATGCCAACACAGTCTTGACATGTTCTTCTATCTGGGAATTCAGCACACAATAGTCCGTTCCCTTTCCTTCTCCTCCAGCCAACAAAACTATCGGAGAGGAGAAACTTTCCAACGCGACTTTGAGACTATCGAGGTTGGTTGATTTAGAATCGTTGAAGTAAACAACTCCTCCCCATTCAGCCACGCGTTCGATACGATGTTCTACTCCTGTGAAATCTTGGATCGACGTCCTCAACGATATCGCATCGATCCCCACAGAAGAGCCAAGTGCCAACACCGCCATCGCATTGTATAGATTGTGATTTCCAGGCAGAGGAATAGAATCGGTTTCCAGAAAAGGTTGCTGATTAAATAGAATCCAATCGTTTTCAACGCTCCAATTGGCTGACGCATTATAAAACCCGAAACACGATTGAGTTACGCCTTCTGGAACGGACATCGAAGATACGTATTCATCGTCTGAATTAAAAATGGCTGTATCGCCGTCCGATTGATTAGAAAAAATTCGAGCTTTCACCGATGCGTATTCGTCCATTGTATCGTGGCGTGTAAGATGATCGGGCGTCAGATTTAGCACGGCGGCAGAAATCGGGTGAAATTCTGCCATCGTTTCCAATTGATAGCTGCTGACCTCTACGACCAGATATTCAGGCTGATCGTTCAACAGTGCAACTTTGGAAAGAGGCGTATCGTTGTTCCCGACGACGAGGCATTTACGACCGTTAGCATTGAGTACGGCACCCAGCCATTCTGTGGTTGTCGTTTTTCCATTGGTACCCGTCACCGCGAGAATTTTGGAGGTAATGAACCTCGACGCCATTTCCATTTCTCCCAGTACAGGGACACCGCCCTCAATCGAGAGCGAGATCGGAGATCTTTTTGGAGAAACACCAGGACTTGGAATAACAATGTCGGTGTGAGTAAATCGTTCCTCGGAGTGGGTGCCAAATTCAGCTTCCACCCCTAGTGCCTTCAGTTCCATCGCTGCGTCCGCGCACGATTCTGCCGAAGCCGATTCGCTCACGAAAGGGACAGCCCCCTTTTCCAACAAGAGTGCGGCCAAAGATCGAGCGGTCCTACCGGCTCCTGCAATGGTTATGTTTGCCCCGGAAATATCCATGTTTATCGCAGTTTTAGTGTAGCTAGACTCATTAATGCAAACATTAATGCCAAAATCCAGAAACGGATTGTGACCTTTGTTTCAGACCATCCCAATAGTTCGAAGTGGTGATGAATGGGTGCCATTCTGAAGACTCGCTTGCCGCGCATTTTGAAGGATCCGACTTGAATGATAACGCTTAACGTTTCAATGACAAAGAGTCCACCTACGATGGGCAGTAATAATTCCTGTTTCGTCAGTATTGCCATCGCGCCCAAAACGCCTCCCAATGCCAAGGAGCCCGTGTCGCCCATGAATACTTCCGCAGGATGAGCATTGAACCATAGGAACCCCATTCCGGCACCAAGCAATGCGGCGCCGAAGACCGTCAGTTCGCTTGCCTCAGGAATGTACGTGACAAATAAATAGCTAGACCAATCCGCTCGGCTCACCACGTAGGCCAATGCTGTGAACGCCGCAATCGAGACCACGGATGCACCGGCGGCGAGACCGTCCAAACCGTCTGTGAGATTCACACCATTCGACGTTCCAACCAAGATGATGATTACGAATGGTACGTACATCCAACCCAGGGGAATCATCCGGTCCTTAAAACCGGGGACCGCCACCTTGGTATGGATATCGCGGTGGCTACGTTTCAAGATCGAGGGATGCTGCTGCTCCAAAAGTATGCGATTCAACCTGGAGAGCGCTACTGGTGATTCGTTATTTTCAAATTCCCGAATCAGGCGTTTTACTTCGCTATCCTTTTCTATATCCGTTAAAATTGAATTAAACGAACTTTGATTGACGTTCAATTTGGTTAGAAGACTATTTTTCTGGGAAAACGTCAAGGTTTCTCCATCGGTCCAACTGAAATTCTCACTGTCCAGGTATTCCTTGTCGAGCGCAATATCGATACTCTCAATGTGGGGGCCTTCAAGTAGATAATGGAGTCGCCCCCAATCCAAGACATCATCGGTGGAAAAAGTACCCGGACCATTTGCGATGGGGTTCAGGACCAAAACGATACCCAGAACGGTCCCAACGAGAAACTGTCCACCGAACTTTGCGCGTGCACTCAGTCCGTCATTGTGTTTGCGGCGTAATTTAATGTAATCGTCAAGAAAACCAACCATTCCCATCGCGAAAAGAACGCACACAGCAATTAAAAACAAGCGATTCGTCCAAGTGCTCCAAAGGGCCAGGGAAATCAATGTAGCCAAAACGATCAATAGGCCCCCCATCGTGGGCGTACCCGCTTTACTTTTGTGTTTTTCGTGGAGATCTTCGACGTGGTCTTTCTTGATAAATTGACCTATCTTCAATGCTCTGAGGAAATCCAATACTTTCGGACCAATCAGAAGACTTACGAGGAAAGCCGTCACCATTGCACCACCGGAACGAACCGTGTGATAACTGAATATATTCAGTATCGTGAAATCGTCCCATAGGATTTGCGACAGATAATAGAGCATTATTTCAAGAGTTCTCCGTGATTGGACGGGGCATTCTGCAAATTAAATATCAATCTGTCAATGGCTTTTTCCATTGTCATTCCACGGGATCCTTTGAAGAGGACCGCAGCATCGGAATCGGCTTCGCGAAACACCACTTCGGCCATGGCGTTGTGCTCTTCCACGACTCGCGCATCTTGGACCCCGGCTTGTTTGGCGCCATCTACTACGGCATGTGCAAAGAGCCCACGCGCTAACACGTGACGAATACCCTCTGTGCCCAATTTTTCCCCGAGATTTCGGTGCAGAGTTTCCGAAGTTGGTCCCAATTCCAACATCTCACCCAGGACGGCCCAGGTGTCGTTGCTCCCTGAGTTTGCAAGACATTCGACTGCGACACCCATCGATTCGGGGTTCGCATTGTATGTATCGTCAATCACGCACAGTTCGCCGAGATGGGATATCTTCAGGCGGGAAGAATTCTTGATTGCGTCGGTCAAAGGGGTTTCGAAAGAGGTTACGCCGTGCTGAACTCCAACGGCTATCGCGAGGAGAGCGTTTTGGACATGCGGTACCGAATAGATGGGTAGCACGATCTCGCCGATCGGCTCGATAACGAGGCGCATTTTCCCAAATTCCAGAACCTCATGAGACACTAAACGAACAGCATCCGTGGTCTCACGTCCGTATGAAACCGTTTTACCCGCGAAACCACTGGCGATAGCGCGACATCGCTGATCCACGGAGTTTAGATAAAAGGTGCCGGATGAAGACAGGTGTTCGATGATTTCACCTTTGGCCTCCGCGATATCATCGATCGAGCCGAACCCTTCCAAGTGACTGGAGCCAACCATCGTAATGACGGATTCAGTCGGTCTAGCCAATTCGCAGAGTCTTCTAATTTCGCCTTTGTGATTCGCACCCATTTCCACAACCGCGAATTCAACGTCATCATCAAGTTGTAATAATGTCTGAGGGCATCCGATTTCGTTATTCAGGTTGCCCTCGGTCTTCAACGTCTTGAATTTGGTGCCTAATACCTCTGTCGTCCAGTCCTTGCTCGTCGTCTTTCCGCAAGAACCCGTAATAGCCAATAATGGAATGTCGTAATGATTTCGATGCCAAGCGGACAGTTGTTGCAGCGCATCCAAGGTATTCTCGACAATCAACGTAGGACCATTCGAATTCGGGGCAGTGCCAATCGCAGCGGCGGCACCATTTTCAAATGCTTTGTCGATGAACGAATTTCCGTCAAAGTTTTCTCCGGATAGGGCTACGAACAAATCACCTTCTTTGATGGTCCGTGTATCGGTAGATACACCTTCGATAGCCGAGTCATTGTCGGTACCGACGACGCCGAGTGCGCTGGCGATTTCCTTTAATGAATAGGTCCACCCCATTATCGAAGGGACTCCAAATAGTTGGTCGCGACTTCGCGATCGTCGAAATGAATTTTGCCGGTATTCAAGATTTGGTAGTCTTCATGGCCTTTACCGGAAATCATGACCAGATCACCGGGTTCGGCGAGGGCTAAAATACGTTCAATAGCCATTTTTCTGTCCTCGATGATTTCGTAGTCTTGATCGCGCTTTTTGCCAGCTCTTTGTAGTCCAACTTCGGCATCCATCAGGATTCGTTCCGGGGATTCTGTTCTGGGATTGTCTGATGTCAAGATCGCGAAATCGGCGAAATCGGCCGCAACCTGACCCATTTTAGGACGCTTCGTCTTGTCCCGGTCTCCGCCACAACCGAAAAGTACTAGTATGCGTTTTTTAGTGATCGTACGACTCGCCTCCAAAACGTTTTTCAGACCATCGTCTGTGTGTGCGTAGTCGACAACCACGAAAAACTCCTGTCCCAGTTTGATTTGTTCGAACCTTCCGGGGACCGATTTAATGGAATCCACGCCTGCGGCTATCTGCTCCAGCGAACAGCCCATCCCTCCGGCTAATGTAATCGAGCCTAAGACATTGGCGATATTGTGATTGCCCAACAAGTGCGTTCTGAATTTCTTTGAGCCCCAAGGAGAAGCAATTTCGAACGTTGATTCCTGTGAAGTCATTTTGAAGTCCGTAATTCGACAGTCGCCTTTGATGCCGAATGTATAGTGAGGAACAGCGGAAGCTTTTTTAAATTTCGAGGAAGCAGCGTCATCGGCGTTACTCACGGTTACTCCATCCGGATTCGTGACGTAGTGAAATAGACGGAGTTTTTCGTTGAGGTAGTCTTCCATGGTGCCGTGAAAATCTAGATGATCCTGAGTAAGGTTCGTAAACAGGGCTCCGGAAAAATTGATTCCGGCCACGCGTTCTTGTGCCAGTGCGTGCGAACTTACTTCCATTACCGCGTGGGTTTTTCCGTTATCATGGGCTTTGCGAAAGAGTCTGGCTAAATCTTCAGAGGGCGGCGTGGTATGGGTCGCTTCAAGTGTTTCGCCCACGTCATAGCCGAGCGTCCCCATTGCCGCACACGGACATTCACAGGCATTTAGTATCGCTTGAAGGAGGCATACTGTACTGCTCTTGCCGTTCGTGCCGGTAACCCCGACGACGAACATGTCCGATGTAGGGTTGTGTTCCAATTCATGTGCACTCGCGCCTAACCAGTATGCTGGGTTGGCGGAATGGAGATAGGGCAACTCCCCAAAAGCTTCGATATCTTTACGGTTTCCGATGATGCCTACGGCTCCGTTATTTTTTGCTTGTTCGACGAAATCATGACCGTCGACAGTCTCTCCTTGAAGAGCCACAAACAGGCTTCCGGGCGTGCACGAACGAGAATCTGCCGTAACAGACTCTACCTTTACCTCGCTCAGTTCAGAAGGGATGTCTCCATCGATCCGAGCCAGCTCTTTAAGCATCTTGGTCATGAGTGGTTGAAAAAATCAGTTTGCACACGCGGGTATCGCTTATGGGCGTGCCGGCCAGCGGTTCTTGCCGGATGACGCGTCCTACTCCCCTTGGGTCCCATTGTAATCCCAATTGAATGGCTTGTTCTTTAGCGGCCCGTTTGGTCAACCCCATGAAGCTGGGCATTAGCGGGCCTACGGCGGATGATTCTTTGCTGGAGGCGACAAGGTCAAGGCGATCAACGTTGGAATCAAGGTCGCCCGGTTCCAGTAAATCCAGCATAATGCGCCTTCCGACCGTGTCCGGGTCTGCGTCATTGGAGGCCACCCGCATTTTGCGTGCTTTTTGCGCAAGGTCACTATCCATCGGATCAGGCGGGACGTTGAGGTGAATCAAGGCATCGCGCATAACTTCACGAAATACGGGGCCGCAGACGTGTCCCCCGTGATGGCGTTTGATGGCCGGTCTATCGACTACGATGACGCATGCCAGGCGAGGATTCGCAATTGGTCCAAAGCCAGCAAATACGGTTGTATATAGATTCTTGTAATACCCGCCGTTTTCGAGATCCGCGATTTGGGCGGTTCCTGTCTTTCCCCCTACGCGGTATTCGGGAACGGCCGCTTCGCTCCCTGTCCCATCTTCGCTCGTGACAACTCTGTAGCAAAAATCTTGCATTGTCTTAGCGACGCTTTCGGAAAGAATCCTCTGCTTCTCCGCCGGTTGGTGTTTGAAAAGAGTTTCGTCTTCCTTGGAAGTGATCTTCTCGACGATATACGGCTGAACAAGATTTCCTCCGTTGGCGATGACGGAAAACGCTTTGGCAAGCTGCATGGCCGTTACCCCAATTTCCTGGCCCATGGGCAATGAGCCCATCGAAAGGCGGCTCCATTTATCGCGGGAACGGAAGAGGCCGTTGATTTCGCCCGCGACTCCGACGTTCGTGCGTTTCCCGAATCCGTAGCGGCGAATCCAGGATTCCAGGCGTTCTTCGCCGAGGAGTGCGGCGACTTTGATGATGGCAATGTTACTGGATTGAGCGAATGCTTCTGAAAACGGAACGACGTCGAGTTCGTGAGTGTCACGTATGGTGTGACCGTAAGGATTGAATCGCCCCCCCATACAATCGATCATGTGATTGGAATCGACCAGACCTAATTCTAACGCTGCACTGGCGGTGACTATCTTGAAGGATGAACCGGGCTCGAACATGTCGGTGACGACTCGATTCCTTAAGAGGGCGGTATCGACTTTATTGAAGAAATTTGGGTCGTAGCCGGGACGGTTAGCGAGGGCAAGGATTGCACCAGTGTTCACATCCATGACGATCCCCATGGCGCTGGGGGCTTTTTTCTCGAGCATGGCTTTGTCCAACGCTTGTTCGAGCGAATACTGGATGGTGGAATCGAGGGTTAGCTTGACGTCGTCGCCGCCGGTCGGGGCTTTATAGGAAAGGGTTTTGAAACCCAGTAGTAATCTGCCGTTAGCCCCATTGGGAATGGCGCGGGTTTTCTGTTCTCCCGCGACACCGGTCAAATACTCGTCATATTTAAGTTCGATCCCCTCGCTTCCAACCCCAATGTGGTTCGAAAAACCGAGAATATGAGACGCCAGATCGTTTTCTGGGTAGTGACGTTGCATTTCATTTCTAAGAAGGAGGGCTTTTGCGTCTTTCAACGACTTCCAGTCGCCTAGTTTTTCGACTTCGTCGGCAATCATTCGACGTTTGAGCCACACCAGACGCATAGGACGGCCCTTGGAGTTTGTTCTGGTAAGGCGTTCCATGAGGTCGGTTCGCGTCATACCGAGCCTGGACGACAGGTAATGTGCAGTTTCTTTCGGGTGCTTAACTTTCTCGGGGTCAACGCTGAGTGAATAGACGATGCGGTTGGTAGCAAGCACGCGTCCTCCCCTATCGACTATATCGCCCCTGGGGCGGTCAATCTGGATACTGCCAATTCGTTTC
>Ga0315336_1002051_pt1 | contig 33315 bp, 28 predicted proteins | sample ASW5metaG_FD_204512 | JGI IMG/M metagenome (GOLD analysis project Ga0315336, IMG submission 204512) | Ammonia-oxidizing marine archaeal communities from Monterey Bay, California, United States - ASW #5 | ecosystem: Environmental > Aquatic > Marine > Intertidal zone | place: USA: California...
GGGCACTACACTGCGGGCAATCCCTAAGTGGAGTGTCATTTACCTTCTGTAACGCATCCAAGGTATGCCCACAACCCTCGCAACGGTATTCATAGATAGGCATAACACCATCTCATCAAAAAAAAAATTTATTTCCAAGCTTTCGCATTCTTACTCCAACTTCAAGAAAGCTAGATTGAGCCCTATTTAGTCATATTCTATCGCGACAAACAGCACCTGATGAACTTTTACCACTGACATGGTTCCCCGGCAAAATCGGATTCTAATAACTTCACACCTAAGCGGCGGTTTGCTCAGCTTCCTCCTTTGAGAAGTTGAGACGATCATCGGAGACACTTATTTCGATAATGTCCCCCGGCTCAAAATCGCCATTCAGAATGCTCTCAGCTAAAGGATTTTCAAGTTGTTGCTGAATAGCGCGCTTAAGTGGTCTAGCTCCGTACACAGGATCATACCCAGCTTCTGCAAGCCGATCACCCGCTTCATCAGACAGCACCAGTTCCAAATCCTGCTCACCCAAACGCTGATGCAAGTATTGAAGCTGAATATCAACTATTTTTCTGATGTGCTCTGATTCCAACGGATGAAACACCACCAAATCATCTATCCGATTAGTAAATTCCGGTCTAAAGTGCTGTGTAACAACCTCTATTACTTCGGCTTTCATCTTTTCATAATTTTCTTCGCCAGCCAGTTCCTGAATCCTCTGGCTGCCAAGATTAGACGTCATGACAACGACGGTATTTTGGAAATCCACAGTACGTCCATGCCCATCCGTTAAACGACCCTCATCCAGCACCTGAAGCAAAACATTGAAGATATCCGAATGTGCCTTCTCAATCTCATCGAATAACACCACCGAATAAGGCTTACGCCTTATTTTTTCTGTGAGATAACCACCTTCTTCGTACCCCACATAGCCGGGTGGCGCGCCGATGAGTCTTGCAACTGAATGCTTTTCCATAAATTCAGACATATCGATGCGAATTACCGAGTCTCCACTGTCGAAAAGAAACTCGGCAAGCGCCTTGGTTAACTCAGTCTTACCAACCCCTGTCGGGCCTAAAAAAAGAAATGACCCATTTGGTCGATTTGCCTGAGCAATACCGGCTCGGGCACGGCGAACAGCGTTGGATACGGCTTGAAGTGCTTCTTTTTGTCCAACAACCCGCGTCTCAAGAAAGGCCTCCATTTTGAGAAGCTTTTCTTTTTCACCCACTAACATCTTGGCAACAGGAATCCCAGTCCATTTCGAAACAACCTCTGCCACCTCCTCTTCCGTGACACGGTTACGCACCAATTTGTATTCCTCTTGCTGGACTTCCAATGCATCAGAAAGCTCTTGCTCGAGCTCCGGGATACGCCCGTACTGAAGTTCCGACATACGCGCCAAATCATGGGCCCGATGAGCCGTCTGAAGCTCCATTTTTGCGCGTTCCAGTGTCTCTTTGATCTGTGTCGCGCCCTGCATGCGCGCTTTTTCTGACTTCCACACGTCCTCGAGATCAGCGTATTCGGCCTCTAGTTTCTTGATCTGTGTCTCCAAGTCTTCAAGTCTACGCTTTGAAGCTTCATCTGATTCCTTCTTCAGCGCTTCCCGCTCGATTTTGAGCTGAATCAAGCGCCGCTCGAGTCGATCAATTTCCTCAGGCTTAGAATCAATTTCCATCCGAATACGCGATGCTGACTCATCTATCAGATCAATGGCCTTGTCTGGCAGTTGACGGTCACTGATATAACGATGAGCAAGTACAGCAGCCGACACAATGCCCGGGTCGGTGATTTCGACCCCGTGATGAACTTCGTATCGCTCCTTAAGACCCCGCAGGATCGCGATAGTATCTTCTACATTCGGCTCATCTATTATGATTTTCTGAAAACGCCGTTCGAATGCTGCATCCTTTTCTACATGCTGGCGGTACTCATCAAGTGTCGTAGCCCCCACACAGTGAAGCTCGCCACGAGCGAGCGCGGGCTTCAACATGTTGCCTGCATCCATAGCACCTTCCGCCTTTCCTGCACCAACCATGGTGTGCATCTCATCGACGAAAAGAATGATTTGTCCCTCTTGGCTAGTTAGATCGTTGAGTACGGCCTTCAAGCGTTCCTCAAATTCACCACGGAATTTAGCACCTGCAATCAACGCACCTAAGTCCAGCGCAAGAATGCGTTTTGATTTTAGGCCCTCCGGAACCTCTTCATTAACGATGCGCTGGGCAAGGCCTTCTATGATGGCAGTCTTGCCCACACCGGGTTCTCCGATTAACACTGGGTTGTTCTTCGTGCGACGCTGTAGTACCTGAATAGTTCTTCGGATTTCTTCGTCTCGCCCGATCACCGGGTCTAGCTTGCCCTGTTCCGCTCTTGCAGTTAGATCAATGGTGTATTTTTCTAAGGCTTGGCGATTTTCTTCCGCATTGGGCTCATCTACAGAAGTGCCTCCTCTCACTTCCTCGATAGCTTTCTCCACTTCTCCCTGAGTAACGCCCGCTCCCTCTAGAATGCGACCTAAATCCCCTTTGTCCTGAAGTGCAGCAAGCATAAAAAGTTCACTGGAAACATAAGAGTCACCCCTGTCTTGGGATAATTTATCAGTGACGTTAAAGAGTTTGGCTAGATTGCTAGAGAGATGGACTTCGCCTGCCGAACCCTGGACCGTAGGGAGCCGATCGATAGCACCCCCAAGCTGAGACTGAAGCTGGCTCACATTAGCACCAACCTTATGGAGAAGGCCGCGTGCAGTACCACCATCCTGTGCGAGAAGGGCGGCCATCAAATGAACTGGCTCAATGAACTGGTGATTCCTCCCCACTGCTAACGACTGGGCGTCAGCCAAAGCCAACTGAAGCTTGCTCGTAAATTTATCCATGCGCATAAAGACGCACCTCTAGTTTCGTATTACCTATAAATGGGGCTGCCAAGCAAACATATCAACACCTTACTAGTACTCAGTAGCAAGAAAGTCAGGCTTAATCACCAGCATTGGCATCTTTTCTCAGAATTTCCAACAACATACGCATGTCATCTGGCAGCGGGCTACGATAACTGACTAACTTCCCATCCTCTGGATGATGAAATGCAAGCCGAATGGCATGCAATGCCTGGCGAGGAAACTCTTGCAGGAAACGGCGAATTTCATCCCCAGGCCTAGGCGGGAAACGAGGACGTCCGCCATAAACCGGATCCCCTACCAGCGGCATTCGGATGTGGGCCAGATGGACCCTGATCTGGTGAGTCCGACCCGTATTGAGCGTTAAAGAAAGATGGGTATGGGCTCTGAATTTCTCTATCACTCGGTAATGTGTTAGTGCAGGGCGGCCTCCAGTTAAAACAGCCATTTTAAGACGATCTTTGGGATGTCGGCCGATCGGTGCCTCTACTTTGCCGCCCCCAGTAGCAACACCCTGACACACGCCTTCATATTGGCGTTGAATTTCTCTACGCTCTAGCTCAGCCACCAGCCGATTACGAACACCCATGGTCCGGGCTATCAGAAGCAATCCACTAGTGTCTTTGTCGAGTCGATGAACGATGCCAGCTCTTGGTAAGGCAGAAAGACTCGCATCCAAATTTAGTAGTGCATTTTGGAGCGTACCGGACGGATTGCCTGCTCCTGGATGAACTACTAAACCCGAGGGCTTATCGATTACCAAAATTGATTTGTCTTCGTGTACTACGGCTAGGGGAATATCTTCACCTTCAACGGGAATCACAGAATCGAGTTGTGCATCCAGAACCAACTCTTCACCACCACCTAAACGGGCTTTAGGCTCAGCTTTCATACCCCCTAGTGTTAAAGCACCGCTTTCTATCCATACTTTGAGTCGACTCCGAGAAAAATCCGGAAAAAGCGTTGCGGCAGCTTTATCCAGGCGACTTCCCTTAAAATCTGAAGGTACCAGCACACGTTTAAAAATCCGGTCCATTTTTCAAAGACTCCAGAATGTTACAAATTTTTAGATATAATTCCGCCTAATAGTTAACCGATATCCACTCTTGAAGAGTAACAAACAAAAAAATTTATTGAATGACTGATTGGACTAAATTCTTGCTGCTCTGGATCGGGATCTGCACGCTAGCAGCCTGCGGTGGCCGTGACAATGTGGTTGAAGAGTTTGGTCCCGAAGCCCTGTACGAAACAGGCTCCGAATCCCTACTCGCGGGTAACTATCCTAACGCAATTTCATACTTCCAAGCACTGGCGGCAAGGTACCCATTCAGCAACGTGACTCGGCAAGCCCAACTAGACATGATTTATGCGTACTACAAAGGGGCCCAGTTCGAATCAGCAATTGATGCCGCAAATGAATTTGAGGCCGAAAACCCCACTCATCCTAGGGTTGATTACTGCCTTTATATGAAGGGACTAATTCATTTTGACAAAGCACCGAATTGGCTTGAAAAACTGTTCCGAGTGGATCTTACGGAACGACCACCTAGAGAAACTATGCTAGCGTTCTCTGACTTCCAAGAGCTAATTCGACGTTTTCCCGACAGTGAATATGTACCTGATGCACGAGATCGGATGATTTTTCTTCGCAATCGGCTTGCTACTTATGAAAATCATGTTGCTCGCTATTACATAGAACGTGAAGCGTTTGTGGCTGCAATCAATCGGGCCAAATACGCAATAGAACATTACCCGGGAGCTCCCGCTTTAGAGGAGTCTCTGAGTCTGTTAGCTGAAGCCTATGATCGCTTGGGGATTACTGATTTAGCCGAAGACGCACGGCGCGTACAAGAAACCACCTTTGGTGAAAATTTGTGATGGCGAATAATCAATAACCACTCGTGATCGGATAACGCCAATCTCGCCCGAAGGCGCGACCACTCACGCGTACCCCCGGTGGAGCCTGGCGCCGCTTGTACTCATTACGCTTAACCAATCCTAAAATGCGCCCAACCGTCTTACGCTCGTAACCCAGTTCAGTAATTTGATCAACCGAATAATCCCTTTCGATAAATGCTTCCAAAATTGGGTCCAGTAAATCGTAAGATGGCAGTGAGTCTGTATCCTTTTGATCCATTCTAAGCTCTGCTGATGGTTCACGCGAAATAACACGCTTAGGAATAATATCCTCTGTTGAGTTGCAATACCCAGCTAGCATGTAGACCAATGACTTGCTGCAATCCTTGAGAGGAGCAAAACCCCCAGCCATGTCACCGTATAGGGTTGCGTAGCCGACAGCCATTTCACTTTTGTTGCCTGTGGTTAGCAACATGCAATTAAGCTTATTAGAAACAGCCATTAACAATAAACCACGACAACGGGCTTGAATGTTCTCTTCAGTTATGTTCTCCGGAAGACCTTTAAAAACATCGGTGAGCACTCTCTGTACTGACTCAAAGATTGGCTCAATAGACAAAATATTATGCTGTACGCCCATTTTTACCGCTTGCGCAGCAGAGTCTTCCAAGCTCATCTTAGAGGTATAGCGGGATGGCATCATCACAGTCCGTACCCGGTCCGCACCTAATGCATCCACGGCCACACATAAGGTAAGGGCTGAATCAATTCCGCCGGAAAGACCAAGTACTACGCTTTTAAAGCCATTCTTGTTTACATAGTCACGCGTACCCAAGACTAACGCTTTATAAACAGCCTCCTCGGTACTGAGGACTGGTGCCAGCTCCTGCTCTCTGAGGCAGATATTGTTGGATCTGCGTTCGACTTCAACAAGAAAAATACCTTCTTCAAACGCTGGCGCTCTCATTGATGTTCTGCCCTTAGCATCTATAGCCACGGAACCACCATCGAAAACAAGCTCATCTTGACCGCCGACCATGTTCACGTAGACGAGTGGTAGTCCGATCTCCTTAGCTCGGTCCCCAAGCATGGCTTCTCGCATGGACTGTTTGTGCATGTGATAGGGAGAGCCATTGATCACCAAAAGTATTTCGGCGCCAGCATCTGCGGCTGCGTGGCATGGCTCAAGCTCCCATGCATCTTCGCAAATCGTTAATGCGAAGTGAATCCCGCTGAGTTCTACTACAGTAGAGTCTGTACCCGCCTCAAAATACCGCTTCTCATCAAAAACAGCATAGTTGGGCAAAATCCACTTGCGATGATTTGCCAAGACTTGCCCATCTCTAAGTACGATGCCAGAGTTAAAAAGATTCTTATCTTCATATTCAGGATAGCCCAAACAAAGTGTAATACCCATGATGTCGCGTCGGACTACTTCCAGAGCTTCAATGATACGTTTCTGCATGCCTTTGTGTAGAAGTAGGTCTTCGGGTGGGTACCCGCTCAAAGTGAGCTCTGGGTAAACAATTAAATCACAGCCCAGCTCATCTCGAGCTTGGCGAGCGCTAACTAAAACCTTGTCGGTATTGGTTTCAATAGCACCAACGTGCGTATTGAGCTGCGCAAGACCAATCTTCACTCGAGTGCCCTGGCCATAGTCACACCAAGCTCAGCAGGAGAACGAACAGTAATAACTCCCGCCCGCTCAAATGCCAAGTACTTGTGCTCAGCTGTTCCTTTTCCGCCCGAGATAATGGCGCCCGCATGACCCATACGCTTACCAGGCGGAGCAGTAACCCCCGCAACATAGGCTACTACAGGCTTCTTTACATGGCTTGCTATGTACTCTGCTGCTGCTTCCTCATCTGCGCCACCGATTTCCCCCACAAGGATAATTCCGCGCGTCTCTGGATCAGCCATAAAAAGCTCCAGGGCATCTATAAAACTCATACCACGTATTGGATCTCCGCCAATACCAATGCAAGTCGTCTGACCAAGCCCTTCGCTTGTGGTTTGAAAGACAGCTTCGTAGGTCAAAGTACCAGACCTAGAAATAATGCCGACGCTACCTGGCTGATGGATTGATCCCGGCATGATACCGAGCTTGGCTTCACCTGGAGTTATAACGCCAGGACAGTTGGGCCCAATAAGTCGGCAAGGATAGTTAGCGAGCTCTGCTTTCACCCGAACCATGTCCAGCACGGGAATCCCTTCCGTGATACAAACAATTAGCTCAACACCAGCTTCGGCGGCTTCAAGTATAGCCGCTGCCGCAAAACGAGCAGGCACATAGCTCATGCTTACGTTGGCCTGAGTTTCCTTTACAGCTTCCAAAACTGTATCGTAGACGGGAATACCAAGGTGAGACTCACCGCCACGACCAGGCGTAACACCGGCTACTATCTGAGTTCCATAATCCAAGCATTGTTTCGTGTGAAAACTACCCTGCCGCCCTGTCAAACCCTGGCAAACCACCCGGCTATCTGAATCAACAAGAATACTCATGGATTGGCTCTGTCTACTGAGGTAATAGCCTTACAGGCAGCATCAGTGAGATTATCGGCAGCAATAATATCAAGTCCACTGCTCGCTAGAAGCATGCGGCCTTTCTCAACATTTGTACCCTCCAGCCGGACTATCACTGGAATTCTCATTTTCACTTCGCGCACAGCATCAATGATACCCTCGGCAATTAGGTCACACCTGACAATGCCGCCGAAAATATTGACTAAAATCGCCTCAACATTTTTATTAGCCAAAATAATCTTCAACGCTTCTGTAACGCGACTAGCCGTCGCATCCCCTCCAACGTCAAGAAAGTTTGCAGGCTCACCACCATGGAGTTTTATTAAATCCATTGTAGCCATAGCAAGACCGGCCCCATTAACCATACAGGCAATGTTGCCCTCCAAGGACACATAGTTGAGTTGATGCTCCCGTGCTACTCGTTCTTTTTCGTCTTCTTGATTTGGATCTCGTAAAGCTTCAAGCTTTGTTTGCCTAAAAAGGGCACTATCCTCCACGTTAACCTTTGCGTCCAAGGCAAGCACGTGTCCAGAGCTCGTTAAAATCAGTGGATTAATCTCCACTACACTAGCATCACACTCGTAAAAAAGTTTGACGAGCTTAGTTAGAATATCAATAAACTCGCTTCTCTGGCTCCCTCGCAAGCCGAGCCCCTCCGCTAGAGAGAAGGCTTCCTTTTCCTTCAGCCCACCCGCGGACGAAACTTCACCATAAATAATTTTTTCTGGAGAGGTTTCTGCAACCTCCTCAATATCGACTCCGCCAGCCGCTGAAGCCATAACCATGACACGCTCGCGAAATCGATCCACGAGTACCCCCAAATAAAACTCCTGGTCTATAGCCAAGCCCTGCTCAACGTAGACACAATCGACTGGCAGCCCGTTTCCCGCACTCTGATGAGTAACGAGAAATGTACCGAGCATCGCCTTCGCGTAGTCGCCTACTTCGTCGATCGTTCGCGCTACACGCACACCGCCAGCCTTACCACGCCCTCCAGCGTGCACCTGGGCCTTCACAACCCAAACCCCGCCCTCCAATCTAGCTGCAGCGCTTCTAGCATCTTGCTCGCTATAGGCTACAAAACCTCGGGGCACAGGAATGCCATACTCTGAAAAAAGCGCTTTAGACTGGTATTCGTGAAGATTCATGGCTCGCCGCACATAGGAAAGCTCGGTATTGTGCGGCAAACAACCGCCTAAGGAAACAGCACCAGAGATTTAAAAAATACCCTTTAATAAGAGCCCGTGTTTATCAAGTTGTAATTAATTCTTTTGATGGCTTGTGTGTGACTAAAGATTAATAAAAAAAATCAAAATGCCTGCTACTTAAAATGTCTGGTAAAGTGCCCAGCATGGGCCGGGAAAAAATAAACAGTACAACCAAAAAGATGTGGATTTCAAAAAACTCCCGCAGGCTAGAGTTTTCGGCTGCTTACCAAATCGTTCGATAGCCAACATGCTTTTTCTAGATTTTTTTTAAAAAAGTGGAATTCTTTGAGCGCCAACCTTTGATGTTATTTATAGCAACGGGCGTGGTGGGATTGATCATAGGTAGCTTTCTCAACGTGGTCGCCTCTCGAGTTCCTATCATGTTGGGACGAATCTGGCGTAAAGAATGTACTGATCTAAAAAATCAAAAACTTTTATTTCCGCAAAGTGCCAAAGACAACCCGTTCAACCTGTGGCTGCCGAACTCATATTGTCCGCACTGCAGTTCGGCGATCCCAATTCACCACAATATTCCTTTGATTAGCTATTTCTGGCTAAGAGGTCTTTGCGCCTTCTGCGATAAAAGAATTTCACTGCGATATCCTATGATGGAAATAGCGGCAGCACTGACAAGCCTTGGAGTAGCGTGGACTTTTGGGCCTACTTGGCAAACCCTGTTGGCTTTATTTTTTACCTGGGCACTCCTAGCGCTTGCAGTAATTGACATTGAGAGCCAGCTACTTCCAGATTCCATTACGTTACCGCTACTATGGATAGGCATACTGATAAGTCTTTTCCAACCTTATAGCTGGGCTCTTTTCACAGATCTTCGCTCCAGCGTAATCGGGAGCGTTGCGGGTTATCTTAGCTTGTGGGGCGTGTCTAAATTGTTCAAATTGGCAACTGGAAAAGAGGGAATGGGGCACGGAGATTTTAAATTGCTAGCCGCGATAGGAGCCTGGTTAGGGTGGCAAATATTGCCACTTGTTATTCTGATAGCTACCTTTGCAGGTACGATTGTTGGCATCACCATGATGGTTATTTCTAACTGGTCTCGTACAACACGGGTTTCTTTTGGGCCTTATCTAGCAGGGGCTGGGTGGACTGCATTGCTTTTTGGGGACCAGTTAATGGACATGTACTTAAGTACCCTAGGATAAACAGAAATCAGGAGAACTATTCGATGTTCCGGATCGGAGTTACCGGAGGTATCGCGAGCGGGAAAACAATGATTGCGGACATGTTTTCCGAGTTAGGAGCTGGCGTGGTCGACACGGATCTCGTTGCTCGAGATGTCGTTGCGCCGGGTGAGGAAGGGCTAAAAGCCGTTAGCGAGGCATTTGGGGATAGGGTATTGAACGCGTCAGGGGAACTCGATCGAGCTTTGTTAAGAAATATTATTTTTAATAATACAAAAGAGAGAGACAGACTCGAGAAAATTCTGCATCCCCTTATTAGGGCTCAATGCCTAGCACAAGTGAGTTCCCTTCAAACACCATACGCTCTAGTAGTAGTACCTCTATTAGTCGAAACAGGCTTCGCTAAATTTGTTCATCGGGTATTGGTAGTAGATTGTTTGGCTGATCTACAAATTCAACGCTTAATGAGACGCGACCAACTCAGGCAATCTGATGCCCAAGCTATGCTGAATGCTCAGGTCAACCGAACAACACGCCTAAAAATAGCAAATGATGTGCTGAGCAATAATGGAAGTCCCGATCAGGCCCGCGAAAAAGTGGAAAAACTACATTCAAAATATCTTAAATTAGCCAAAGTTTGCCCAGAAGAACAAGGTCGGCCAGAATAACACCATGCCTGGCAATACTACTGATCTCGCTAATGATTCACCACGAGAAGACTTCGTAGTTTTCGAGCAACCCCTCACTGAGAGGTTGCGCACTTTTCTTCGAATAGAGCTGCTCTATAGACAGGCCTTATTTCACTCTCGTGCCCCTACGGACTTAAGCGCAAGGGCAGCTGTCTCCAGCCTCCTTGAAATCATGATCATTCTCGGGCGAGGCGATACCCGGGCAGAGGTACTAAATGAACTAGAACACCAAAATGACACCCTGACTGGCTATCAAAAACAAAGAGAAGTTGACCTAGAACAGCTGAACGAACTTCTGAGTAGAATCGAAACACTCAGAGCAAAACTGACTGACGCAGGCACAACCTTCATGAATCCACTTAAACACAGTGACTTCCTTAATGCCATAAAACACCGGAGTGCTATTCCAGGGGGGACCTGTATATTTGATCTGCCCGATTACGGCTTCTGGTTACGCTTGCCCTATGAAGAACGGGCAAACCAATTTCATGCCTGGACTAATACGCTGGCGCCCGTTTGTGACGCAGTCGCCGAAGTACTCTGGCTCACACGGGAGACAACAGAGCCGGAAAAGAAAACTGCCGAAGGTGGTCTATACCAGCACAGATTCGGACAAAACAAGGGGAAAAAACTCGTACGTGTTTTTCTGCCTGGTAGCGCGCGTGTATACCCAGAAATCAGCGCAGGCAAACATAACTTTGCGGTGCGCTTTGTTGAGTGGAAAGGCATTGATTCGCCACGAGTGGAAATCTCTGGCGACGTAATATTTTTGCTGGCACTGTGTTAGTTAAAAAACTTTAACTATTAGTACCCTTCTTTCTTGTCTATGGAAATTATTCCCATCCAGGACATTCATCCCGACTAATCAAAGCTTCAATAATTGGCTTGTCCGCTGGTAAGAATCTTACATTCTTCAAATCCTGCGGCAAAATCCACGCGATCGCCTGACTCTCAAGAGACACCGGCTGACCCTTATACGTTTGAACCAAAAAAACATCAAGACAGACACAACGATCTGGGTAGTCGTGCTTTAAAACCATTAGGGGTTGAGCTTCAAGCACCTGAATACCCAGCTCTTCTTTGAGTTCTCTCTCCAGCGCCTCTTGTCTGCCCTCAAGAGTTCTCTGCTTGCCTCCCGGGAACTCCCAAAATCCCCCCATGTGGGCTCCCTCTACTCTCTGACTGACAAGCACGCGTCCCTGCCCATCCAAGATAAGACCGACTACTACATTTGAGTTAGATGCGGCCATAGAGGCTGCAGATTGATCACTCAACTCAGGCGCCCGTGACAATGCTTGTATTTCTTCCCTGATTTACAAGGACATGGATCATTTCGCCCAACCTTGGGCTGCTGACGGATGTAAGGCGTGACGGGCTCTCTAGGCAAAGATTGAGGGTGAGAAGTGCCCCCGACTGGAGAGATAGGACCAAGTGACGGGGATTTTCCAGCACCACGCGGCAATTCAGGCGATGCCGCTGCAAGCGAGGGTGCCGCAGCATGCTGGAACCTCATGGTGCCAGTTTGTGCTGCGCCCGAACCCAAAGCTTGGGCATCCTCTGGCCGCCTTATATTAACCTTTGAGAGAAAAACAATTGTGTCGTATTTAACCCTATCAAGCATTTGACTGAACATTTCAAATGCTTCTCGCTTGTACTCTTGAGCAGGTTTGCGTTGTGCGTACGCACGCAAGTGTATCCATTGACGCAGGTAGTCTAGTGCCCCTATGTGGTCCTTCCAATGTGTATCAAGCTGACGAAGCATCATTCCTCGTTCTAGCTCCCTCATTAATTCAGCACCATGCTCGGCAACCTTCGCTTCATAATCAGCAGAGACCAGCCCCACGAGTTCTTCGCGCAAATCTACCTCGTTCGCTGCATCATTTTTTTCCAAAAATTTTTCGACATCGACATGTGTACCAAATTCGTGCTCCAAACTTTTCGTTAAGCCAGTTATATCCCACGTTTCCTCAACACTCTGGGGTTGAATGTACTCATCTATTACCAGATTAACGACCTCCTCTCGGACACCACCAATAACATCCCCAATGTCATCGGCCCCCATTAAATCAGTACGCTGCTCATAGACAACCTTACGCTGATCGTTAGCTACGTCATCATATTCAAGTAGCTGTTTTCTTATATCAAAGTTGTGGGCCTCGACCTTACGTTGAGCACGTTCTATCTGACGGGAAAGTAACTTACTCTCGATCGCCTCACCCTGTTGCATACCAGCCCGAGACAACAAGCGTTTTGTGCGTTCCGGATCACCAAAGATGCGCATCAAATTATCTTCCATTGAAAGATAAAAACGGCTAGATCCAGGGTCCCCTTGACGTCCCGATCGACCACGCAACTGATTGTCAATTCTCCTTGATTCATGACGCTCTGTGCCCACAATATGAAGCCCGCCCGAATCGATAACTTCCTCATGAAGAACTTGCCATTCCTTACGAGACTCTTTGATTATTGACTCTTCAGTTACATCTCGATGCTTAAGTTCTGCTTCTATATTCCCGCCGAGTACAATGTCCGTTCCACGGCCCGCCATATTGGTGGCTATAGTTACAGTACCAGGTTGTCCAGCCTGAATGATGATCTCGGCTTCTCGTTCATGGTACTTGGCGTTGAGTACTTGGTGAGGAATCTGTTTCTTTCCCAAGAGCCCAGAAAGATACTCCGAGGTTTCAATAGATGTCGTACCAACCAATACAGGCTGTCCGCGTTCGTGGCAATTCTCAACATCTTCAATGATGGCATCAAATTTATCTTTCTGGGTCAGATAGACAAGATCAGCACCATCGTCTCGAATCATGGGCATATGGGTCGGAATGACCGCTACTTCAAGATTATAGATCTGCTGAAACTCATACGCCTCCGTGTCCGCTGTTCCAGTCATACCAGCCAATTTTCCATACAGACGAAAGTAATTTTGGAACGTGATCGAAGCAATAGTTTGATTTTCCTCCTTTACCCGAACACCTTCTTTTGCCTCGATGGCCTGATGCAAACCGTCAGACCAACGTCTCCCCGGCATAGTTCGCCCGGTAAACTCATCAACAATTACGACCTCTCCTTCCTGAACGATATAATCCACCTCACGCCTGAATAAAGCATGCGCTCGAAGTGCAGCTGTCAAATGATGCATAAGACGGATGTTGGCTGCGTCATATAGACTGTCTCCACTTTCCAGTACTCCCGCTTCAGCTAACAACTTTTCGACACGATCGTGACCCTCTTCAGTAAGATGTGCCTGCTTAGCCTTCTCGTCCACCAAGAAATCCCCCGGAATAATTAACTGGCATTTTGCGGGCTTAGCCTTCGCATCGATTTCCACTAGGTGCTGACCGTTTTGTCGAGCATGGTCGAGTGCGTCCTGCAAAACCATCTCTCCTCTATCTTCGCCATTAACATCCATTAGCTGCACCCTCGCTGTCTCTATCTCCTCGTTCACAGCACCGGCAGGGGGAGAATGGGGCTTTAACTTAGGGACTAGGTGGTTAACCTTGACATATAGCTCTGTGCTTTCCTCGGAACGCCCAGAAATGATCAACGGCGTCCTAGCCTCATCGATAAGAATAGAGTCCACTTCATCAACGATTGCAAACGCTAGCTCTCGCTGAGCCTTATCTTCTTTTCTAAGAGCAAGGTTATCCCTCAAATAATCGAATCCAAATTCGTTATTGGTGCCATAGGTAATATCTGCCTCGTAGGCTCGACGCTTGTCATCGGGCGTTTGTCCACTCTTGACCACACCTACTTTCATCCCTAAGAAACGATAGATAGGCCCCATCCAGTCTGCATCGCGCTGGGCTAGGTAGTCGTTGACAGTTACGATGTGAACACCACGACCAGTAAGCGCATTCAAATATGCAGGCAGCGTAGCCGCTAGAGTTTTTCCCTCTCCGGTTCGCATTTCTGCGATCTTTCCCACGTGTAGAACAATACCGCCAATAAGCTGAACGTCGAAATGTCTCAGACCCAGAGCTCTTCGCGAAGCCTCACGTACTGCTGCAAATGCTTGCGGTAGAAGTGCCTCCAAATCACCATCGGTCACATACTGGCCCTTTAGTTCAGCTGTAATAGAATTAAGGTCTGCATCGCTTAGATTCTTAAATTCTGACTCCAAAGCGTTAATAGCCTTTACTAGCCTACCGTACCCTTTCAGCAGACGCTGATTCCGACTACCAAAGATGCCACGAAAAGAATTCAAAGTAACTTTAATCAAGAAAAATACCCACCCACCACTAGAACCGGTTATTTTACGATCAGAATAGTCCTTTTAGGACCTTTCGTCAGATAGCTGCCCTAATTGATCCAGCCCAAGTAATCAACGAATTGTTCATCAAACAGCGTCACAAAATAAAGATCTGAACTTTTGACACACTTATTAATGGGGCCTTACATGGGAGGTCTCAACCACCCCCACAAGGTTTCTACAGCCCAAAAGTAAGAGTATTATTAAAGTTTAGTTAGCTAAATAAGGGCCCCTGTTCATAAAAAAGGAAGATTCAAACATATTGAGACTGTCTCGCGTAATATAGTTTTAGCAAAAAAATTTATTGGATGTGGATTTAATTTCCTACCATTGAGCATTATCCCAAAACCATGAACCCTGGATCACCCCGTTGTCTAGCTGATCTACTCGCCGATGGACAGCTAGGAATCCTCGCCCGTGAAGCTAGAAGCCGACGCGGAATAACGGAAAGAATTCGATCTCTTTTGCCCGCCGATCAAGCGAAACACCTAATTTCTGCGAGCGTAAATGATAGTGGGGACTTGGTACTACTAATGGACTCTTCCGTTTGGGCTGCACGAGCACGATATTCAGCCGGACAACTAGGTGTAAATCGGCTCAAAGTAAAAGTCTTGCCTAGTCTTAATCAATCAGATAGCCCTGGCACCAACTGATAAGAAATTGGTGATTGATGAGCTTTTTCAAAAATTACCTCTTCATAACACTGCGGCTGATCCAAAAGACTTCTTAGCAGAGCATTGTTGAGATTATGTCCTGATTTAAAGCCGCTAAATTCACCTATCAAACATGCTCCCAGCAAGTAAAGATCGCCGATAGCATCGAGCATTTTATGGCGAACAAACTCATCCCTGAACCGCAGCCCATCTTCGTTGAGCACACGATATTCATCCATGACGACGGCATTCTCCAGGCTGCCACCAAGAGTCAGGTCCCGAGCTCTAAGAGTTTCAAGGTCCGTCAAAAAACCGAAGGTCCGAGCCCTGCTGATTTCTTTTAAGAAAGAGGTGGTAGAAAAGTCAAGGCTCGCACTCTGGCGATGCCTGCGCAATACGGGGTGATCAAAGTCGATCTCAAAATTGACTCTAAAACCATTGTACGGCTTCAGTCTGGCCCATTTGTCACCATCCCTAACCTCAACGGATTTACGGATCCGAATAAATTTCTTGGGTGCCCGTTGTTCCTCAATACCTGCCGATTGGAGCAGGAAAACAAATGGGGCGGCACTACCATCCATTATAGGCACCTCAGGCGCCGTAACATCTACGAATGCATTATCGATTCCCAGGCCAGCCATAGCAGAAAGGAGATGCTCTACGGTCGCGACTTTAACTTGGTCCTGCTGAATTGTTGTACCGAGAGTCGTCTGAGTAACCCTAGTTGCTCTTGCAGGAACATCGACAGGAGCATCGAGGTCGATACGGCGAAAAATAATGCCTGAATTGGGCGGGGCGGGACGCAAAGTCATGTAGACCTTGACGCCACTGTGAAGACCTATACCGGTAGCACGGATGGAATCTTTTAGTGTGCGCTGCTTCAAGAAGCGTTCAACTTATCCCCTTAAACGCGGAGAACACTAGCACAGCGCTCAGTGTTGCAGCAAATTCTCTCAACTGTGCAGTCGCATCCGGCACTCTCCATAAAATCTCAAGGAAAACTAATCGGCTTGGCGACGCAGAAAAGCAGGAACATCCAACAGCTCCTCCGTTCCTGGCACAAGAACTTCTGAGCTATCTTCTGCTGCACGTTTACGCGTAACCGCTGGCTTATCAAGGTCCGTGTAATTTGTCTGAGCTGAGCCAGCCGAGCTAAGAGGCGTCACGGATCTCACTGGCTGGTGAGTAAAGGCAGGGGATTGGCCAAGTCCAGTAGCCACAACCGTGACTCTAATCCCCTCAGACATCTCTGGATCGATACAGGTACCTAAAACGACTGTCGCGTCCTCGGAGGCAATTTCTTTAAAAGCCTCTCCGACCTCCTGGAACTCCCCGATCGAAAGGTCACTACCCGCCGTTACATTTACAAGGATGCCATTAGCATTAGTAAGATTAATATCTTCCAGCAGCGGGCTCGATATTGCATCCTGTGCGGCCTGGCTAGCGCGCCCATCGCCACTTGCCTCCCCAGAGCCCATCATCGCCATACCCATCTCCGACATCACCGTGCGCACATCCGCAAAATCAACATTAATCAGGCCAGGCCGCGTAATAAGGTCAGCAATACCTTTCACAGCACCCTGTAACACTTGATTGGCAGAATCAAACGCGTCTAATAATGTGACGTCGGACCCATATACGCTGAGCAACTTTTCATTGGGAATCGTGATCAGTGAATCCACATGGCGACCAAGCTCCGCGATGCCTTGCTCCGCAACCCTCATTCGTTTATCGCCTTCCATGCTAAAAGGCTTAGTTACCACGGCGACGGTCAAAATCCCGAGCTCTTTAGCAAGTGACGCCACAACCGGCGCTGCGCCGGTGCCCGTGCCTCCACCCAAACCTACTGTAATAAACAGCATGTCAGCCCCTTCAATCACCTCCTGGATCCGGTCTCGGTCCTCCATGGCCGCTTGACGGCCGATTTCCGGGTCGGTGCCAGCACCTAGTCCTTTTGTAATATTACAACCAATTTGCAGCGCCAACTTGACACGCGCACTCTTCAGAGCCTGAGCATCGGTATTGGCACAAATCAACTCTACCCCTTCCATACCTGACGAAAGCATTTTTGCCACCGCATTACCTCCGCCCCCACCAATACCAATCACCTTGATGATTGCACTTTCACTGTAGCCGTCCATCAGTTCAAACATGTTTACTCTCCTCACAGAAATTCTCAAAAATTACCTTGAAACCAAGATCGCATTCGCTCCAAAACACCAGGGAAACCGGAGCCAAGGCTCGAACTTGGGGCACGAGCCTGAACCGCCTCCTTCCCATATAAAAGTAACCCCACGCCTGTTGCATGAATGGGATTACGCACTACGTCTGCTAAGCCTTCCACATATTGCGGAACCCCCAAACGCACCGGCATATGAAAAACCTCTTCAGCCAGCTCGACGGCCCCTTCCATCTTCGAGCTACCACCGGTAAGAACCACCCCAGCCGCGGTTAATTCCAGAAAACCGGAACGACGAAGCTCATCACGTACTAATGCGAACAGTTCCTCATAACGAGGCTCGACAACTTCCGCGAGTGTCTGGCGAGCTAGCCGCCGAGGAGGACGATCACCAACACTTGGAACCTCAATAGTTTCTTCAGTATTGGCGAGCTTGGACAATGCACATGCAAATTTGATCTTTATTTCTTCTGCATACTGGGTTGGTGTACGCAAAGACACAGCGATGTCGTTTGTTACCTGGTCACCTGCTATTGGAATAACAGCCGTGTGTTGGATAGCGCCACCAGAAAAGACAGCAATGTCGGTGGTGCCGCCGCCTATATCTACAAGACAGATACCCAAATCTCTCTCATCGTCAGTAAGAACCGAGTAATTTGATGCAAGCTGCTCAAGAACTATATCGTCCACGTTCAGTCCACAACGTTGTACACATTTGACAATATTCTGAGCAGCGCTTACGGCACCGGTAACAAGGTGAACTTTTGCTTCCAGCCGAACGCCAGCCATTCCTATGGGCTCACGAATGCCCTCTTGTGCGTCGATCAGAAACTCTTGGGGTATCACGTGCAAAACCTGCTGATCAGCCGGAATCGCAACTGCGCGTGCTGCATCAATCACCCGATCTACATCGCTTCTGCTTACTTCTTTCTCCCTGATCGCAACAATGCCATGAGAATTCAGGCTACGGACATGACTACCCGCTATTCCTGTGTAGACGGTATTAATCTCACAGCCTGACATCAGTTCAGCTTCTTCGACAGCACGCTGAATAGATTGGACTGTCGATTCTATATTCACAATCACACCGCGCTTTAGTCCGCGTGAATTGTGTGAACCTACGCCAATAATCTCCAACCTATCTTCGGAAGAAAGTTCGCCTACAATCGCCACAACTTTTGATGTGCCAATATCAAGGCCCACAAGTAATTTACGCTCTTCTCGTTTAGCCACTACCAGTCACCGCTTGAATCTGTGCTACCTGGGGCGCAACAACCTCTGGGAACCACCCCACAGCAAAACCATTGGTGTAGCGCAAATCAACGTAGCGGACTCGCGCAAACTTGCTCGCCAGTATCGGCGCAACGATCGTAAAGAAACGGTCCAGACGCTCCGTCACCCCATTTTGACCAAGCCGAATCTCCTGGCCATCTTCTAAAAACAGCCTTATTGCCCCTCGATCATCCATGGAAAGTCTTTGCATGTGCAGGTTAGCTTGAGCAAGGGGGGCACGCATGCTCAGATAATAATTTGCAACTTCCTTTTCCCTACCGTCGGGTCCTGTCAGCTGAGGAAGTTCCGGAAACGTATGGCGCATATTCTCCGTGAAAAGTTCTCCGTGAATATTCAACAAACCCCCCTTTCCCCAGCGGGCCACTGCCCGATGCTCCGTCAATTCAATCTTCAGCATATCTGGCCAAATGCGTCTGATTTCTGCTTTATCTATCCAGTCTAGCCTTTCAATCTGCCGACGCATTTCCGTAATATCGACAGAAAAAAATCCATGGTTGAAGTTGGATCCAAGAGCAGCTTCTATTTGAATCGAAGGTACCCGCTGGAAACTTCCCTGCAGGATCAACATACGAATCGGGTTGTCGAGCAATATTTTTGAGCCGAAAAAAGAACCGCCTATAACTACGATGACTGACAGGGAAATAATCATGGATCGGAGTGGAATTCGCGGTAACACCGGCAAACGCCGTGCGCGTTTTGCAGCTTTTCGCCTGTTTGACTTTAGCATTTTCATTGCCCGCTCACTCCATGTTCACCGACAACGTGTACTTCCATCTCGAGCGTGACGCCATGAAATTCCTCAACCGCCTTATGCACTTGTAAAATCAGAGTCTCTATGTCTGCAGCCGTTGCCGTTCCAGTATTAATTATGAAATTAGCATGCTTTTCTGACACAACGGCACCGCCAACACATCTCGCCTTTAGGCCTGCTTCTTCAATGAGTTGCGCCGCAAAACCATTGGGTGGATTTTTGAACACCGAACCACAGCTGGGATGACCGATAGGTTGTGTCTCCGCCCGGAGTTTAGTTATGCCTCGGATATCGCTCATACTTGTTTCTTCATCGGGCCCAAAACAAAAGACAGCCGAAAGAAACCATTCGTCAGAAGCTCCATGAACCGTGCGGTAACTTAAATCGAAGTCCGACGGTAAGCGTTTGTGTCGCCCACCTCCTCGGTCTACCGTTTCAACGCTTTCTATTTGATCCCAGGTTTCCCCACCGAAAGCACCTGCATTCATAGCTAAAGCACCTCCTATCGTTCCCGGGATTCCTGCAAAAAATGCAGCTGGGCCAAGCTTCCACCGGACACACTGACGAGCTAATAGTGCACATGGCAACCCAGCGCTTACGCGTACCCTAATGGCATCCACGCGTTCGATTTCTCGCTTCAGTCCGCCTGTGCATATAACCGCACCCCGAATTCCCCCATCGCGGACTAGAAGGTTGGAGCCCAAGCCAACCCAAACCAAAGGTGTCTCCAGGGGCAGCTCTATCAGAAAGTGCTGAAGGTTTTCAATGTTATCTGGCCTCAAAAAAATGTCAGCTGGCCCGCCAACACGCCAAGAAGTGTGCGCACTCATCGCTTCGCAAAGCTTGAGCTCCGGACTTAAAGTAGAACCGTTCATTAGTGCGCTCACCGTTTCAACCCAACTGGCACCTTCACGGCCAATTCTGAAGGTAGGGATTTCGCAGCCGCACCAATGCTACCCGCGCCAAGCGTCAGAACTACATCATCTCCTTGAATTAGGTCTGCTAAAACCGAAGGCAAATGATCAACCTGTCCAACAAATATCGGATCGACTGCACGGCGAGCCCTGACCGTACGTACTAGGGCACGGCCATCAGCGCCCGCAATGGGTTTCTCGCCGGCACCATACACGTCCGTTAACACCAGTACATCAGCAGAGGACAGAACACTCGCAAAATCATCCATAAGTTCTTGGGTGCGGGAGTACCGGTGAGGCTCAAATGCCACTACTAAGCGACGCTCTGGCCAAGCTTTCCGAGCTGCATAAAGAGTTGCTTCAATCTCTGTGGGATGGTGGGCATAGTCATCAACGAACGTAACTCGACCAACCGGGGTAGTAATAGTTCCGAGCACCTGAAACCGTCTATCAATCCCTGAAAACTCAGCCAGTGCTCGTTGCATAGGGAGCTCGTCAATTTCAAGCTCCGTTGAAACAGCTATCGCGGCTAGTGCATTTTGCACGTTGTGGAGTCCGGGCAAATTCAACCGAATGTCCAACGGTACTCGCCCCTTGCGATGCACCTTGAAATGGGTCTGTAAACCAACTTGTTTGACCTGATCGGCACGCACGTCAGCATGACCTGAAAACCCATAACTTATAACCCTTCTTCCCAAATTGGGAATGAGTTCACGGGTTGCCTTGTCGTCAAGACACATCACGCCTAATCCGTAAAAAGGTAAATTGTGAAGAAAATCCTCGAAAGCTTGGCACAAACGACTTAGCTGGCCCTCGTAGCTTAATAGATGATCAGCATCAATATTGGTGACAACTGCAATCATGGGCTGTAGATGAAGAAACGAAGTATCACTTTCATCGGCTTCTGCAACGAGATATTTTCCAGCACCAAGTTTCGCGTTTGCATTGACGCTTGTGAGTCGTCCACCAATAACAAACGTTGGATCAAGACCGGCCTCGGCCAGAATCGACGCAATCAGGCTGGTCGTGGTGGTCTTTCCATGAGTTCCGGCGACAGCGATTCCGTATCTGAAGCGCATTATCTCAGCAAGCATTTCTGCCCGCTGGACCACGGGTATACGCCTACGATGAGCTTCAACTATTTCGGGATTGCTCTCAGCAACAGCACTAGACACGACAACCGCGTCGGCCACCCCTAAGTTTGTGTCAGCATGGCCCTCGTAAATTTCGGCCCCCAAGGATGCCAACCTCTCCGTGGCAGAACCTAAGCTACGATCAGAGCCCTGAACTTGATAGCCCAAATTGATGAGTACCTCGGCAATCCCGGCCATTCCGGAACCAGCAATTCCCACTAGATGAATGCATCGGATAGGACCCATTTCATTATTCATGGTGTGGCTCCCCAAGCTCAAGGCATGCATCAGCAAGCCGCTTTGCTGCATGAAGTGCAGATTGATCCCAAGCATTCTCAGCCAATTCAACCAGCCGCTCACGGTCACTTAAAAGCAATTCAAGCTCTTTTTCTAGGCGCCCGCTACACAGTTCTGATTCTGGAACGACAATACCAGCACCACGCGCAATAAAATGGTCAGCATTTTTCACTTGGTGGTTATCAACTGCATGAGCATACGGAACTAGCAATGCTCCAATCCCAACAACTGAAAGCTCGGAAATCGTTAAGGCCCCGGCACGACAAACTACGAGGTCGGCCCAACCGTAAGCCCTTGCAATATCGCTTACAAAGCCCTCCACTTTTGCTTCAATACTAACTGAGGCATAGGCCACCTCAACCTCATTGAAACCCTTCCCGGCCTGATGCCAAATCTCAGGCCGAATGTTAGAAGGCAGGCTGGAGAAAGCAATGGGTAAAGCCTTATTCAATACATGCGCCCCTTGGCTTCCGCCCAAAACTAATACACGTGGGCGGCACTGCCGCTTGCTCAAGCGCTCGCGCGGCGAAGGCAATTCCGCTATGGAGCGGCGTACCGGGTTACCCACTAATTCAGTTTCCACACCATCGGGAAAACTGTTCGGGAACGCCTCAAATACCTTGTTTGCGAATCGGGAAAGTAGACGATTAGCGGTACCAGCAACGGCATTTTGCTCATGAATTAACAGCGGCCTACCAATAAGCCACGCTGCTAAGCCACCGGGAGCTGAAACAAAACCACCCAACCCCAAAACCGCCACTGGCTTGCTCTTTAGTAGAACCCTCAGCGCCTGACAAACTGCAAAACAAACCAAAAAAGGTGCTGACAACCAAGCGGTCAACCCACGACCACGAAGGCCCACGATAGAAATCCACTCCATATCGATGCCTGCCTTGGGAACGACTTGAGCTTCTATGCCTTGATGGGTTCCCATCCAAATGACTAGAGCCGTCCGCTCTCGCAGCACCTCAGCTACGGCCAAACCAGGAAAAACGTGACCACCTGTTCCGCCTGCCATAATCAGAATCGGACCTGTACTCAAACCTTGATCCTCCCTGACCGTCGGGTTTTTCGGTGCCGCGCGGCCTCATTCACTTCATGCTGAATTCTGGCTAACAAGCCCAGAGACATCAGCGTTACGACCATGCTCGTACGCCCATAACTGAGAAGTGGCAGGGTTAAGCCCTTGGTTGGCAACATTCCGATGTTAACCCCAATATTGATGAATGCTTGAACACCTAAGGTAATGCCTAGGCCAACGGTCACCAGTCCGTGAAATGGCAGCCCACACCTTGCCGCCTTGGGTCCTAGGGAAAGGGCTCTGTAGACGATCAAAGAAAGTAATGCAATTACTGTGGTAGCGCCCACGAGACCGAGTTCCTCGCTGAGAACCGCAAAAACAAAGTCCGTATGCGCCTCAGGCAAATAGAAAAGTTTCTGCACACTCCCACCAAGACCGACCCCAAACAAATCACCTCTACCGATTGCTATTAAAGACTGCGCCAACTGATATCCGCCGCCGCCTACGTCAGCCCATGGGTCTAGAAAGGTCGTAATACGCTCCATTCTCTCTTCAGACAAAAAAACAAATACAACCAAAAGAGAGCTTGCCAAAACAGCAATTGCGGAAAAATCACGAAGCCTTGCTCCACCGAAAAACAAAATACCAAGGCTAACAAGGGTGAGCATGACCGTAGCGCCAAAATCAGGTTCCCTCATCAACAACGCAGATGCTAGTCCGACGACTAACATAGGTTTGATGAAACCCAAAAGTGTAGTGGTCAATTCTTCATGATGACGAATGGCGTAGCCCGATATGTACAGCAGTAAAAAAAGCCGAGCGATCTCGGAAGCCTGAAATGTGATCGGCCCTAAGTGTAACCATCGCGTACTGTTATTTATCTCTGGTGCCAAGCTCGGTATCAAAACTGCTCCTAACAACAACAGTGCAAAAAACAAAAGGAACCAGTTCATTCGAAACCAGGCCTCGGTAGGAGTTACAAACGCAACCAGTGCCGCGCAACAACCGATTGCAATAGCGCCCAAGTGCCGATATAAAAAATACAGTGGGTGACCCATATCTTTATCCGCAAGGGAAATAGATGCGGAACTCACCATGACAGTTCCAAGTACCAGCAACCCAATCACTGCGGCTAGCAAGATCGGGTCCAGAGTTAACGAACGAAAATGCCATGCACGACTCATGACAACAACACCTGAATTTCCCTGACAAAAGCGTCGCCGCGAACCTGATAATCTAAAAACATATCTTGGCTAGCACAGGCAGGCGAAAACAGTATCGTGTCCCCGGCGCTTGCCATGAAAAGAGCGCAGCTAACCGCATCACCTATCCCGCCCGCTAACTCTGTCGGACACACATCCGCCAACACTGCACGAAGAGCTTCTGCAGACTCACCAATCAAAACCGCCCCTTTTAGCTTTTCGCGAGCAAACTCAATCATCGGCGCAAAATCAGCCCCCTTGGCTCGACCGCCCGCTATAAGAACTACTGATCCAGAAATTCCGTTGAGCGCTGCTAATGTTGCGCCCACATTAGTAGCTTTGGAGTCGTTGATAAAAGCGACTCCATCCTTCTCACCTACCCACTGGCACCGGTGCGGTAAACCATGGAAACCCTGTAGTGCTTTTAGCAATGGCTCATGATTAGTACTAACAATTTCGGCTAGGGCCAAGGCAGCAAGAGCATTTGATTCATTGTGAGCGCCCCCTACCATAAGCGACGAAACTGGCACCAGAGGCTTCTGGTTCCTTGCAAGCCAGCGCTCACCCTGAGAGAGGCACACACTGTAGCCCTGCTCTAGCGACTCACAAACTGAATAGGGCACCGATTTCGGATGGGCCATGCCCATCCGGCGGACTATCGGATCATCCCAGTTGACAATAGCTATGTCTGAGCTAGTTAGCAGTTGCTCCTTCAATGCCACATATCGTTCTAGGGTTTTATGCCTATCAAGATGATCAGCGGAAACATTAAGAACAGCTGCCGCTAATGGCCTAAGGCTTTTAGTTGTCTCGAGCTGAAAACTAGAAATCTCTAACAAATACGTTGAAGTATCTTTCTTTCCAAGCAGGCTCAGGGCCGGAGGACCTAGATTGCCACCGGCCGTTACATTCATTTCACTGGCCTGAAGCATAGCTTCGAGCATCGTCACGACAGTGCTCTTCCCGTTTGATCCGGTAACGGCAAGCACTGCTGCATTAAGAGAGGCCATTTCACGTGCAAAAAGTTCAATATCACTAACTACAGAAATTCCCCTTCTATGGGCTTCTGCAACAAGCTGAATGTCAGCAGCAAGGCCCGGCGATAGAACGACCTCATCAATCCCGAGGAGCCAGCGTGGCGACAACGTTTTGAGTACTACTTGAACTTCTGGATAACGCTGTCGCAAATGTTCAAGACCAGGTGGATTCACGCGGGAATCAATAACCAACACGGCCTGACCTTGAGACCTAAGGTGGCAGACTGTCGCGACTCCGGTTTCCCCTAAGCCTACAACTAAAGTTCGATTATTTAGACTCTGAGCGATTACTTGCTCCTCTTGCCAGTTCATGCTTAAACACTGAGCGAAACTCATTTATCTCAACGAATCTTCAAACTTGCCAAACCGATCAGGACTAAGACCACGGTAATAATCCAGAAACGTACGATCACCTTTGGTTCAGCCCAGCCCTTAAGTTCGAAGTGGTGATGCAAAGGTGCCATGCGAAAAATGCGCCGGCCCATCGTCTTGTAAGAAGCAACCTGGATAATCACTGAAATGGTTTCTATAACGAAAACTCCACCCATAATGAATAGCACTAGTTCTTGCCTAACAACCACAGCTACTAGGCCAAGAGCGGCACCAAGAGCCAAAGCCCCCATGTCACCCATAAAGACCTGAGCGGGATAGGTGTTAAACCACAAAAAGCCCAGGCCGGCGCCAGCCAAGGCCGCACAAAAAACAAGCATTTCACCAGCCCCTGCCACGTAAGGGATACCCAGGTAGCCTGAAAAATTTAAATTTCCGGTCACGTAAGAGAAAATTCCAAGTGCACCACAAACGAGCACAGCCGGCATGATTGCTAACCCATCCAAGCCATCGGTGAGATTAACGCTATTTGAACTGCCTACGATCACTAGATACGTAAACAAGATGTAGACTGCCCCACTCAAAGGAATCATCATGTTTGGGATGTACGGTATAAGGAGAGCGTGTTCCACAGCTGGGTTCTCAGCCGTAAAATACAATACCAGCACACCAACCAGAGCAGCGACAGATTGCAATATGAATTTAATATAGGGTTTTAGGCCCTTAGAATTTCCGGCAATCAACTTTCTGTAGTCGTCAATAAAGCCAATCACACCGAAGGCCAAAGTGACTCCTAAGACGATCCATACGAAGCGATTACTGAGACTCGCCCAAAGCAGCGTGCTGATTAGTATGCTAAACAAAATAAGACCCCCGCCCATCGTTGGGGTCCCACTTTTCGGGAAATGACTTTCGGGGCCCAAGTCCCTAATCGGCTGATTGATGCGTTTTCTGGAAAGCCTATTGATTACATAGGGGCCCATGGAGAAAGACAAAGCCAGCGCTGTCAATGCACCTAAAATTGCGCGCATTGTTAAGTAGCCAAAAACGTTGAAACCAGAGTAGAAGGCGGTCAAATAATCTGTGACATAGATCATCATGACCCCACCTCGTTTTTGTTGTCTTGCTCCACAAGCTTATTCACTAAAGCCTCAAGGCCCATAACCCTAGAACCCTTAACAACAATGGTGACATCAGGAGCTAGTGCATTGGAAAGCTGATCTTCTGCTGCATTAATATCAACGCACATGTGGGCACCATTGCCGAAAGCCCGGGCAGCGAATTCGCTGAATTGACCAATGGTAATCAGTGCGTCACATCGATCCTTGGCGTACTCACCCACTTCGCTATGAAATTTCCCTGCATTTAGACCGAGCTCAGCCATATCACCCAAAACAAAGATGCGCCTGCCTGTCTTTCCAGACAAATAGTCCAAGGCTGCCTTTGCTGAAGCCGGATTGGCGTTATAGCTGTCATCTACAATGGTCGAACCCAGTCTTCCACGAAGCAAGGTCATGCGTCCATCCACCGCATGAGCATCTCCTAAACCATCAATAATGTCTTCTGGGAGTGCGCCTAAGGCAAAAGTTGCTGCCGCTGCAGCCATTGCGTTAAGGATATTGTGGCGCCCTGGAAGCGGAAGGTGAACCTCCAATAATTCCTCTCCTGGCAGGCATAAGGTGAAACTTGAACTGGTAGACTCATAGGTGGGTTCACCACTTACACAACAATCAGCCTTATCGCTAAACCCGAATGTAATAACTGTCTCGGCCCGACTACGGAGGCGCCAGTCATCACAATAATGATCGTCGGCATTCAGCACAGCTACACCCGTTGGGGGAAGATGCTCCAGAAGTTCGCCCTTAGCAGCCACCACCCCTTCCAGTGAACCAAAGCCTTCCAGGTGCGTACAATTAGCATTAGTGATAACGCCAACCGTTGGACATATCAGCTCACTCAAATAGGCAATTTCTCCGACGTGATTGGCGCCCATCTCCACGATCAATACTCGATGCTTCTCGTTCAGGCACATTAGGGTCAGCGGCACACCTAAATCGTTATTCAAGTTTCCCTGAGTCACGCAAAGCTGGCCTCGAACACGCAGTATGCTCGCGATAAATTCCCTTACCGTAGTTTTGCCGTTGCTACCTGTAACAGCTACTACGGGCAACGAAAAATTGTCCCTCCAAGCATGCGCCATTAGCCCAAAAGCTTCACGTGTGTCATTTACCCGCACCTGGGGTAGAGGGACGGCAGCCGGACTTGACACAAGTGCACCGGCAGCACCAAGCGAGTGAGCTTCAGCGACAAAGTCATTGCCGTCGAAACGATCACCGCGGATAGCAACGAAAAGAGCTCCCGGGCTTAGGCTCCGCGTATCTATACTCACGACATCAAAGCTTGTATCTCTTCCAATAAGCTCTCCATTAACTTCCTGTGCAACTGCAGCTAGAGTCCGCGCCACCACTAGTGCCCCCCCATGGCCGCCTCAACAACGGACCTGTCACTAAAAGGGTGCCTTTGTTGGCCTATTTCCTGTAAGACCTCGTGCCCTTTTCCGGCGATCAAAACAACATCGCCCGGCGATGCCGCTCCGATAGTATTAACAATAGCCTTCTTGCGATCATGCTCCACAATAACGTCAGGATGACTAGTAATTGCAGAACAAATCTGTGCAATGATTTCGCCGGGTTCTTCACTACGAGGATTGTCATTGGTAAGAACAACGTGATCAGCCAATTTAGCTGCTACAGCACCCATAAGTGGGCGTTTTCCAGGATCACGCTCTCCTCCGCAACCAAACACACACCAAGTTTCAGCAGCGGAATAATGATTAAGGCAAGTTAGAACATTCTCGAGTGCTGTCGGACTGTGGGCATAATCAATAATGACCCATGGTGCATCAGCTGATCCTCTGAAAACTTCCATGCGCCCAGGCGGAGTCCGGCAAGACGAAAGCACCTCACATGCATCAGCCATAGCTACGTCCCAAGCAAAAAGCACACCTAGGGCCAATAACAAATTCTCGCCGTTGAAATCCCCCACCAACTTTGATTTGATTAGTCCTGTCCCGTAGAGGCCAGAGATTTGGACCGTGATACCATCTAAATCTGCTCGAAGCACTTGTCCAAAAAGATCCGCCGAGGAATCGCGAGTGCTAATACTTATTTTAGTAACGTCGTCTGGCAGCCCACGTAGCAAGGTACTGGCGAAAGGGTCATCCACATTCAAAACAGCCTGCGACAGACCTGATCGTTGAAATAACTTCGCCTTTGCATGCCCGTAGCTTACTAGGTCGCCATGATAATCTAGATGATCTCGACTCAAGTTAGTAAAGACAGCGGTTGGTATGTTGAGGCCACTGATGCGATCCTGAGCCAGTGCATGCGAAGAAACCTCAATTGCCGCATAGGAGGACTGAAGATCCCTGACCTCGCGATGCAACGTTAGGCAGTCGGGTGTTGTTAATCCGTGCTCCTTAAGATCTGGCGGTATACCATAACCAAGGGTACCCATATAGCCACATGCCGCTCCTGTAGAATTCATAGCCTGGGCAATCAAATAGGCGACAGTACTCTTGCCATTAGTTCCCGTTACACCAGCAATCGTTTGGGGCGAAAAATCACACCAGAAAAATTTGCGTGCTAACTCGCCGAGCCGGTCGCTAAGACCCTCCACCGGAATACTAAATTCTGGTATTGAGCTGAAAACCGATGTCGGTTCGTAAATAATGATGGCGGCCCCACGCCTTAGAGCGTCTTCGGCATGGGAAAGGCCGTGCTCCTGAATACCCGGCACGGCAACAAAGGCTGAGCCTGGCGTCACTTGACGGCTGTCGAGAACCAGATCCGTTATCTCCACTGAACCGTGAACTCCTGCATTTGAACCGAGCAAATCCCCAAGCGTCATAACTGTTGTTGCCAGCGCAGCCATCATGGGCTGGCCTCGGTAAGCGCTGCGATATGTAATGCGGGCTCCTGCAGATTGTCGGGGGGTACTCCCAAAAGCCGCAATGCACCAGAAGCAACATTTGCAAACACCGGTGCCGCAACCTCGCCGCCGTAGTAAACGCCTGTGCGAGGCTCGTCGATTACCACGACCACAACCAATTTAGGCTCAGTTACAGGAGCGATACCTGCAAAAATCGAAATATATTTGTCCTCAGAGTATCCCCCAACACCCGATTTCTTCGCTGTGCCGGTCTTTCCTGCCACCCTGAATCCTGGCACGGAGGCAAGGCTTCCGGAACCCATCGGTGACACCACTACCTCAAGCATGTCCAGCAGTGCAGCGGAGGTGGCGCTGGAAATCACGCGCACAACTGGCAGCGGGTCCCGCACTACGCGTACCGAAACAGGCCGAAAAATACCGCCTGCGGCAACCGTTGCGTATGCGCGAGCGAGCTGTAACGCAGTAACTGAAACCCCGTAACCGTAGGATAACGTGGCCTGACCTACCGGACGCCAGTGTTGAAAATCGGTTAGAACACCCGATGACTCTCCAGGAAAACCAGATGTAGTTGAACGGCCGATTCCGAAATCTGAAAGTACAGTCCATAGATCCTGCTGCCCGAGCTCAAGGGCAATCTTAGTCATCCCAACATTCGAGGATTTGGCCAATACGGTGGTTAAGTCAATCTCACCAAGATTATTAGGATCTTCGATGACTACACTGCCTGACACCTTTACGAAACCGGGCGAGGTGTCAATCAATGAATCTGCTTGATAGCGGCCGCTTTCTAAGGCCGCAGCGACAACAAAAGGCTTAAAGCTCGATCCAGGCTCAAAAATGTCGGTGACTGCCCGGTTGCGAATAGGGCCCGGTTTCCGTTGAGCCCCGTCGTTCGGGTTGTATGACGGCTGATTAACCATGGCAAGCACTTCGCCGGTCTCTACATCTAAAATTACAACGGAACCGGAATTCGCCCCATTATCTTGAACTGCTTGCTTCAGTTCGCGGTAGGCTAGGTACTGAAGCCTGAGATCTAAACTGGTTGCCAGCGTGCGGCCCGGCTGGGCCGAATCTATCAACTCAACATCCTGAACAGTTCGGCCTAGAAGATCTCTTAGCACACGCTTGGAGCCCTCTTCGCCTGCTAGGTAATGATTAAAGGCTAATTCCAGTCCTTCCTGGCCCCAGTCATCGATGTTGGTAAAGCCAATGATATGGCCGGTTACTTCTCCTGATGGGTAATAGCGGCGATATTCCCTCTGTGTCTTAACGCCGGGTATTCCGAGTTGCATAACCCGGGCAGCCGAGTCAGGCCGCATATGTCGCCTCAAGTAAATAAACTGACGGTCAAGGTTTGACGTAATTTTTCTTGCTAAAAAACCCTCATCTAGGTCCAATGCCAGAGCAAGCTCTGCCAATCTACTCATTACCGACCTCATTTCTTGGGGATTCGCCACAATGCTATCGACCGGTGTACTAACAGCTAGCATCTCCCCATGCCGATCAGTAATTGAGCCGCGGTGCGCCGAGATATTGACGTTGACCAAATGGCGGCTATCACCCTGCGCTGATAGAAATTCTCTGTCGACAGCCTGCAGGTAAAGCAAGCGGCCCTCTAAAGCAATCACCATCAGGGCAAAGCCCATTATTAAGGTGATACCTCGCCACCGGCTTCCACCTAGGACAACGGTACTCGGATTAAATTTCTTCACTGGGCGGGCTCCATGACAACTAGCACTTGCTCGTTGTTCGGAAGACCAAGATTTAGGCGCTGCCGAGCAAGCAACTCAATGCGCGAATGAGTAGCCCAAGTACTCTGTTCGATCTGTAGTCTGCCCCAGTCAACCTGAAGACGATCGCTTTCCCGATTCAACGCTTCTAGCTCGATAAATAGCTGTCTTTCCTGATGCTTCGCTGCGACAACCCAGATCCCAGAGACAGCAACTGCCATGGACAAAAGCAGAGCAAACCAGAATTGTGATGTCTGGGATTTCAAGTAGCTTCTCCCGGCAACCGCTCAGCAACTCTCAAGCGCGCGCTGCGAGCTCTAGGGTTAGAAGCAACCTCCTCCTCCGAAGGCCTGATTAATCGGCCAACTAATTTTAATGAAGGGCGTGCATCTAGTGGAACATCGGGCAAGCCAGCATAAACGGGATTGCCGCGTGCTTGGCCGCTCATGAACCGCTTAACGATACGATCCTCCAGCGAGTGGAAGCTGATCACACAAAGCCTTCCACCTGCCCCCAAAAGTTCAACGCACTGGCTGAGCGCACTTTCCAATGCTTGAAGCTCATTGTTTACTTGAATGCGCAATGCCTGAAAAATGCGTGTAGCCGGGTGGATCCGCCGTGAGCCAACTCTTGGGAGGCTTTCCACTAACCGAGCTAGCTGGCCCGTGGTGAGAATCGCCTTGCGGGCCCGTCTGTCTAAAATAACTCTGGCAATCTGTCGCGCCCGTGGTTCCTCGCCGAAACGCCAAAAAACCGATGTAAGCGAATCCTCGTCTGCTTCGCTTAACCACTCCGCTGCCGTTATACCGTTCGTAGGGTTCATTCGCATGTCCAATGGGCCATCCATGGAAAAACTGAATCCCCTAGCCGCTGTTCCAAGCTGTGGGGATGAAATACCCAAATCCAGAAGGACCCCCACCAAACGGTCATCCTTAAGCCATGGTTGAACGTGATCCCGAAGCGATTCGAAATCGGCATGGCGCACGGCAAATCGAAGATCATTGGCGAAACGGTGCATTGCATGCTCTACAGCCTCAGGATCCTTGTCCAAAGCCAATAGTCGACCTTTGCGCCCCAGCTTGTTGAGAATTTCAGCGCTATGCCCTCCGCGTCCGTAAGTTGCATCGACGTAACAACCGCTGCTAACCAATGCTAGCCCCCCTATCACCTCGGTCATCAGCACCGGCCGATGATCAGATGTAGCACTCAACTGCTACGCCACTCAGAGGGATAGTGTTTCAAGTTCTGCAGGCAAATCTGCTGTCCCGCTATCCCCTGTAAGCCACTCATCCCTACGTGCACCCCAGTTTTCCTCGTCCCATAATTCAAACTTGTTGCCCTGACCAATAAGCATTGCTCGCCGGACGAGACCTGCAAATTCCCGAAGCTCACGAGAAAGCAGGATGCGACCATGACCATCCATCTCGAGTTCCGCAGCATGTCCCACCATGAGGCGCTGCAGCCGGCGCGATTGCATATTGAGGGAAGATAGATTCATAAGCTTTCGCTCGATCTTCTCCCAATCAGGTAACGGATAAATAAGTAGGCAGTAATCCCGATCCACGGTGACAACCAAATGCCCCTCGGATCGGCTCTCGAGCCGCTCCCGATACCGGCTGGGGATCGCCAGCCGCCCCTTTGCATCCAAGGTAACTTTGGAAACTCCTCGAAACATATTCGGACCCCTCGGCCCATTTATTCCCACTTTTTCCCACTCTTGAAGCACTATAGGTACCAGTAGCTGCAACTGTCAACCAGAAAAGTGAAATATTTTCTTATTTGCCAATAGCTTAGGGAGCTTACGGCCATCCAAATGAATAGAGCAAAAGACTGTTTATCAGGCGGTTAGGGCAGGTTTTTAGAGTATTTATTCAGGATTACACGGCAATAGATGGGAGTCGGCCTGTAAGCCGGGTTCTGTCTAGAACAGCCATTCATCTTGGATGCGTGTCACCACGCACCTCCAGCGACCTACCCGGGGACTCGTGTGGGCACACTGATACGTCCCCCTATTCGGTCTTGCTCCGGGTGGGGTTTACCCTGCCACAGGCGTCACCACCTGCGCGGTGCGCTCTTACCGCACCATTTCACCCTTACCGGCCAAATAACCGGCGGTATATTTTCTGCGGCACTTTCCGTGGGCTCACGCCCCCCAGGCGTTACCTGGCACCCTGCCCAAAGAGCCCGGACTTTCCTCCAGGATTTCTCCCAGCGACTGTTTAGCCGACTCCCAAAGACCTAGGTTACGCGGTTCCATCTG
>Ga0315336_1002052_pt1 | contig 33309 bp, 23 predicted proteins | sample ASW5metaG_FD_204512 | JGI IMG/M metagenome (GOLD analysis project Ga0315336, IMG submission 204512) | Ammonia-oxidizing marine archaeal communities from Monterey Bay, California, United States - ASW #5 | ecosystem: Environmental > Aquatic > Marine > Intertidal zone | place: USA: California...
TCTTCCCGGGCGACGTGATCAACAGCGGGACTTCGGGCGGCACGGGGGCCGGCACCGCGGTCCGCGGGTCGCAGCGCTTCCTGAAGGCGGGCGAGGAAATCGTGGCCTCGATTGACGGCATCGGCGCTCTGCGCATCCCCGTGGTGGCCGAAGAAGCGCCGCCCACGCCGGGCACGGGCGCGCGTTTGCCGCCGGTGAACACCTACCGCAAGTAATCGAATGCGCGGGCCGCGCGGAGCGCTGCCCGCCTGCCGGTCCCGCGCCGGAGCAGGGAATACAGACGAGTTCCGCATCAGCAGCCTTTTCCTAAGTGGGCCGACCTGGATCAGCCGGCCTGGATGGGTCGGGCGTTTGCCGAACCCGCCGAGTTGGCCAATTGGGTGCGCCGGATCCAGAAGTGCCTACTGAGCCGGGAGGTCCTCTATTCGGTCAACTACCCGGAGCTGAGTATTCCGGTAAAGGAGGGCCGCAACCCTCCGTTTATCATAATTACGGCTATCGAAAATGCTTCGACCAAACGACCAGCTTACGCAGAGTACCTCAGGAACGATCTCATTCCGGCATACAAGAAAGCGGGAGTGGATGGAGTCCTCGTATCGCGCCGGAGGTTTGGAACCAATGCGCGACAGTGGTTGATGATCACCTTCCTCGACAAGATGGCGGAGCTGGACGAGCCCCACCCTCTTATGAAGTCGTTGGGGCAAGAGAAATGGGGCGAGTTGCGCCGAAAGGGCGGAGCTTTGATCGTGCACCGTCAACGTTACGTGTTCGCGCCCCAACCAGACTTGTCGTTCGTCACCTGACGAATACTAGCGTAAGCCTCCGTTCATCCTGGCGTACATTCCAGGTCAAGACACCGTGGCCAGACGGTTGCGGAGTGCCGACGCCCACGAGGCACTCGTGCGACAACTAAGCGTTCATCGAGCATGGGATGTGGTCTCAAGAGTTATTTCTAGCCGCGTGGAACTTCGCCGCGGAAGCCCACGTCGGTCAACTCCTCAATCGCATAGCGATGGCAGGAGATGAGGAGATTGCAGAGGCGGTCGGAGAAGACGCGGCGCCGCTGGATTGAAACATCCCCGAATCTCCGGCGGTGTCGAGAACGACGAGAACCGGTGCCGTATTGGAGGCGGAGATGGAGCGGTGGCGTGCTTCGACCAGGAGAGCCGCCCGACGTGTGAAGACGACGCCGATCTGCTGGCGGATATGGTTGACCCCGTGTTGTTTGAAGGCCACAAGAGCCAGTCCGCCGGATCGGGCCAAAGGTTGGGCGCAACGAGCGCTGCCCGTGCGGCAGCGGCAAGAAGTTACAAGAAATGCTGTGACGGTCACTGACCCGCTCAGCCAGTCACGGACTCACCCATTCTTCCATTGTTGACATTGACCCAGGGCCATTTCCGCCTGTTCTGGACACTTTGAGATGGCTCGACCAAGTCCGCAAAACGCGAAAATGGGCGCAAAGGGTTTCCCGGCCGCGAATAGGGTAACCCCGTCAAAACGGGTCGCTTAAGCCTTCTTCGGCACTTTAGTGTCGTGATATCGCGTTACGTCCAACGATCAACTTCCGAAGCACGTTCGCGTCGCTAGATCCTCCTCGACGGCGCCGCGTTGACCGAAGATCCTGAACTCCCAAATCGTCCCCCAGCCGAAGATGATCCGGGATGCGCCTCACAGACTTACCCACTGCCTCTCGGGACCATCTCCCAGCCGCCGGAGGCGCTCGAGGTTTGCACGGCGTCGAGAACTTGCTGACAGCGCAGGCCGTCCTCAAACGACGGATCGGGAGCGGCCCTCCCGCGGGCGGCTTCGATGAAACGCCAGGCTTGGTCGTAGCGATAGCCCCAGCGTGGATCTTCGGCCGCCGGACCGCGCGGCGAGCCGGACGGCTTGATGAGCCCGTCGGGGACCTCGACGCGCTCAAGCGGGCGCTTGGGGTCGGCGCCGGCTTCGCCCAGCGCTACGCGTAGGGCCAGAGGGTCGTCCATCGAAAGCACAGCCCCGCCTCGCGTGCCGTAGATTTCGAGCGTCATCGTTTCGCTCATGTCTGTGCCTCGGCCTGGACACATGCGCGCGATCTCAAACGTGCCGCAGGCGCCGCCGGAGAACTCCGCCAGGAACCCAATCCAGTCGTCGACGTCGGAGCTCGGCGAATCGCTGAAGCTTCGCTCAAGCGCGGTCAAGCGTGCGATTGATCCGGCACAGCGCAGCGCCAAATGGATCAAGTGGCTGCCCAAGTCGCCTAGCGCCCCCGAGCCAGCCAGGCGCTTCTCGGAGCGCCAGCCGCGCTGGTGGGGGGATGCCGCCATCAGGTAGGCGCCTCGGACGGTTCGAATCTTGCCGAGCTCGCCTTCCTCGATGAGCTGCCGCAGTCGCACCGCGGCGGGCATGAAGCCATAGGTAAACGCAGTCATATGCGCCCGCCCGGATCGCTCGGCCGCGGCCAACATCTCTTCGGCTTCGGCCGCGTTGAGGGCCAGCGGTTTCTCACACAGCACATGCGCTCCGGCTTCGAACGCATCGAGGGTGATCGAGTGGTGGAGGTAGTTCGGCGACGAGATCACGACCGCGTCCGGACTCGCTTCGGCCAACATCGCGCGATGGTCGGCGTAGACCGCCGCCGCTCCCAGCGAGGCCGCCGCTTCGGGTGAGGGGTCAGCAGCAGCGACGATTTCCACCCCTGGTATCAGACGCAGCCCCGGCGCATGGACCCGCCGAGCCACTCCGCCCGCGCCCACAATCCCGACCCTTATCTTGTCGCTCTCGCCCATATCCGGGAATTGTACCTGGGCGGCTTGGCTCCCTCGACGATAATCAAACAGGTAGGAGTGATGCGGGTTCGCGTGAATCCAAAAAATGTGGACTGGAGCGACGCCCCCGCGACGCCCGACGAGCAGCGGCAGGGAGCGCTGAGCAGCTATCTCTACTCGCTCCCTGAGCGCGCCGTGCGCTCTCTCTCGGCCGTCTCGGCCGGTCTATTGCGCGAAGTTTCCGAAGCGGCTCTTCCCGCTCCGTTGCGTCGCTCGCGGCTCTACCAGAATATGGTCGAGGCAACGCTGCGGTTCTTAATCGAGCAGGTCGGCGAAGTCGAAGGATCATATCCCGATGAGGGCCGTCTGAGCAAGAGCTTCGCTATGAGACGCACCGTGGGCAACGGCATCGAGCTTGCCGGTATCCTTGCGTTTCGAGCCTCGCCGGTTTGGGTGATGGCCGCGCTGGCGGACGTCTCGGGCACGAGCCGCGTTCTACTGCGAGAGATCAGCCAAGAGCTCAAGCAAGAGGGTCTGATCGAGCCCGACTTCGAGCTCGACAGCGTGGACCGCCTGCTCGATGGCGTCGAACGTACGTCGGCGCGGGTGGCCGCGAACGTAAACGCGCCGCCGCTGGACGTCGCGTCATTGCGGACCGAGTTGGCCGAGATCCGCCGCGAAGCCGCGATGATTCCCCCCACGAAACTCCCTTCTCCCGATCTCCTCCTCTCGGAGTGGCGAGCCCTGCGCGACGAGGCGCGGGTGCAGCAGAGAGGCGTGTGGGATCTTTCAGCGGCGATGGCGCTGGACGCTCTGGCGAACCTGCCAGAGAGCGCACGGCGTCTTAGCCTGGGGGCCCGGGTGGCCGCACGGCGTACGGGAGGGGTGCTCGGCGCTCCGATTCTCGATCACTATCGGCAGACGCTCGGCGAGATTCGTGAGACTGGATTTCTCACGTTTTGGAGCCGCCAGTTCCGGCCCTACCTGCGTGCGGCGGCGCATCAGTTCTCCCGAGAGAAATCGACCTGGACGGAGCGGCGATTGAGCCCGTGGCCGCAGCGGCAGCAAGGCGGCGTCAGCGACGAGTGACCGAGGGCTCAGGAGCCGATGCGGTAGAGCGCTTCTCCAGTACGCAACACGAGACCGCCCGCGGCTATGGCCGGAGTCGCCATACAGAGCTCGCCGAGACTGTTCTTCCCGATCAGCTTGTACTCGTCGCCGGCCTCGATCACAAAACAATCGCCGTCTTCGCTTAGGCAGAAGACCTTCCCGTTGTACGCCCACGGGGAGGCGGTGAAGGCGGCCGCACCGACCTCGAAGCGTTGCTTGCCGTAGATCTCCCGCCCCGAGGCGGCATCGTGGCAAGTCAAGAAGCCGCGGTCGTAAAGCGTGTAGTAGCGCCCGCCGTAGAGCAGCGGCGACGGGTTGTAGGGGCCGCCTTGCGGCAGGTGCCAAGCGATGGAGGCGTTGCTCGTCTCGCCGGTGCCCAAGCTAATGTCTCCGCTCGCTCCCGGCTTGACGGCGAAGGCCGGCCGCGCTTCGTCGCCAACGTAGCCCGAGGCGATGTAGAGCAGCTCGTCGGAAGAGAACGGCGTCGGGATAACGATCGAGCTCATGCCGCCGATCTCCCACAGCGGTTTCCCGTCGAGATCGTAGGAGATCACCTTGCGGCGGCCCGGCACAATGATCTCGGTGCGTTCGCGGTTCGTCCACACGTAGGGCGTGGCCCAGTTGCTCTCCTCGTCGCGGTCCACTCGCCAGATCTCTTCGCCCGAAGTCTTGTCGAGTGCGACCAGGTAGGAGGACTCCTCATTATCGTTGACCAGATAGAGCCGCCCTTCGTGCAGAACCGGCGACGCCGCAGTGCCCCAATCGGAGCGCGTCCGCTGGCCGGGCCAGGGCTTATGCCAGACGAGCTCGCCGTCGTGGTCGTAGCAGAACGTCCCTAGATAGCCGAAGTGTGCATAGACCTGTTCGGCGTCCGCGACCGGGGTCTCGGAAGCGTAGGAGTTTTTTAGGTGCCGCGGCGTAGCCGGAATGCCGCGATGCGCTTCCTTCTCCCAAAGAACCATGCCGCTGGCGAGGTCGACGGCGAATACCAGCCAGCGGTGCGGGTCCGTCGGCGGCTCCGGCCGGTTGCCTCCGAAGTAAAGGCCCTTCTTGACGGGCTCGACCACGCCTTCGGAGACCACGGCGGTTAGGAAGACTCGGTCGCCCCAGACCACGGGCGAGCCCCAACCGGTTCCCGCCAGCACGGTTCGCCAGAGGACATTCTCGGTCTTCGACCACGCCTCGGGTAGGCGCGGGTCGTCTTCGGAGACGCCGCGCGAACCGGGTCCTCGGAACTGCGGCCAGTTTTCGGGCGAAGCGGCGCGCAGCACCGGCGAAAGCGCGAGCGTGGAAAGCAGACTACGTCGAGTCATCGCGGGAACCCCCGCGAGCTATTCTAGCGCGTCGTCGAGAGGAGCCATTGTCTCGGTCTCAAACTCGATGCCGCTAAGATATCCGCTGACGGAGTTGCGGCAATATCGGACCTCGCCCCAGCGTGTTTCGCTCGATGGCGGGTGCATTCGCACCTGTTGTCTCTCGGGAACGGGCCGGAGTGACTCCACGCAACATCCGTGTAGGGACTGGTCTTTGAGCTGGACCCGAAACGACTGATACCCAGGGCGCCCGCTCCAGGAGAGATCGACAGGCTCGTCGGTCTCGGCTCGTCGCGAACGGCGCCGATCGGCAGCGTTGAGAACTGGTTGTGAGTCGTCAGGCAAGTGCATCGAGCGAGCAGGGGATCATCTATAGAGTCGCACTCCTGAACGCTTGAGTAAATGGCCCGGGAGCCTCATTCTTGGGATGGCTCGTCGGTACCAGAAATTCGAATTCGAACCTTTTGAAAGTACTAGAACGGACGTATCGCGACAGGCAAGAACATAGGCTAGAAGTGCCAAGCCCAACGCGCTTCGAGATAGCTGTCCTTACGCAACGCCCAGACGACCACGTTCTCAGGGCTCGCGTTGACGAAGGCTCGCATCTGAATGTCGAGGGTGAAACTCGACCCGAAGCGGCGGCTCCCTTCGACATTTACAAACATCGCTCCGGTATTGCGATCGACGGCCGCCCCAGCCAAGATCTCCGTGCTCTGCACGTCGTTGAAGGCGAGTCGGACGCCGCTAAAAATATCGTCGTCGAAGACCGTCAGCATCTCCACGCCGCGCGGGTCTCGAGAGTACTCGACGAGCACGCCGACGTCTAGGCCCTTGTCGCGGATGTTGCTGAAGGTGTACTCGAAGCCGCCCGTGACCGCCGTAAAGGAGTCACGGTCGCTTCGGCGGTGAATCAGCTCGAGCTTCCACAGCCACGCTCCTTGAGTGAGTTGCACATCGGCGCCGGTCTGATCGATCAGCTCGTAGAACGGCGTCAGGATGGACTCGCCGCCCGCTGCGGGGCGCAGCAAGAAGCGCGGGTCGCGGCTGGTCCCCTTGAAGTGCGAAGCGCCGAAGTCAAACAATCCGACGGAGTGTGACCAGCGCACGGCCCAATCAACGTGGCCGCGCCCGCGCTCCGACTCGTAGAACGGGTTATCGAGGTCAATCGGGATCGGCAATCCCGGGCGTCCTTCGGGCCCAAAGAACGTTCTCTCTCGAAAGCCCGGCAGCACGAAGAAATCGACCGTGCCCCAAGATTGAATCAGGGCAAAGTTGATCATCGGTTGGCCAAGCTTGTCCTCGCCGTCGAGGTTTTCGACGAAGTCGGTTTGGTTGATCACGTCCACGAGGTGATTCGATTCCGTGACGCCCCAAAAAACGCGGCCGACGCCGGCGCGCACTTCCCACCAGTCGGAGTCATAGCTCCACAGAAGCTGACGAAGATCGACGTGCGTACGGCGTGAGTCATGCTGGTCGTAGCGCGCAAATCCCTCGAACTCAAACGTCTGCTTGCCATCTCCCCACTCGTGGTAGAACTCGGGCTCGGCGCTCGCCGACACGTTGGCGCGCTGCAGCCCGGGTTCGAGCGCCTCCTGCGGGAAGACGCGTCCCTCGATCGCAATCTCGCCCGTCCACTCGCCGGCTTGCGACGAGGCGGCAAGTAGAAGCAGGCAGGCGGCGGCCGAGCCCTTCAGGCTCCGGCCGCCCCAGGAAGCTCCTCCCAGTAAGCGGGAAAGACCCACGTTAGAGAAACCTCCGCTACCGCGCCCGCTTCAGGCTGTTGCGGTCGAAGTCACGTTCGGACAGACCCGTACGGAACTCGTAATGCTTCCAGACGAGGTTGGTGCTTTTGCCGGTTTGGTGGTTCTCCATGAACATCTCCTCCGGCCGCCAGTACTGATCAAGATACTGCTTGTAGCGCAGGGATTTGAGCGTCTTGAGAAGCTCTCCTTTCCGGTCGTAGAACTCTATCTTCTCAACGCGATACTCCTGCTGGTCGTACCAAGCGATTTGCTTGGTGTAGCCCGACTTCTCGTCGACCGGGATGCGCTCGACGACGAAGCAGGCGCGGCCTTCGAGGGTTTCGTCGCGGAGGTAGCGGTATTCGTACTTGCCGAGCTCTTGAGAGGCCAAGTCCTCGTACGAGAACTCGCTGCCCATGAAGGGGCCGGACTTGTTGCTCGACGAGATGCGCTTGACCCGTTTGAGAGCCGGCAGATAGAGCCACTGATCATCAGGTCCGGACTTGTGAGTGAAGGTGAGAAAGGCGGTTCCGTTCACGTCGCGCGGCCGCTCAAAGACAACCAACAGCTTGTCGCCGTCGTCGGCCATCTCGAGAGTACGATTGTTCAGCTCGCGGATGCTCTCTTGGCCGTGGCGATTGCGCAGAACCATTTCAAGCTCGGCGCGCTGATCGCCCCAGCCTTGGTCGCGTCGATCGGCTTCGGTCGCGATCTCTAGGCCGCGCACTTTGTCCTCGGCGACGGGCGGAGCGGCGGCGAGGCTTGCCGCGAACAGCGCGCCGTAGGCGATCGCTCTAACTTGTCGTAGCGTAGGCATCTTTCAGACTCTCCTTATCATCGGACTCTAGTAAATGACTCTCTTCAATACGCATCAGGATCGGCGGCAGCAGCAGAAGATCCGCTGCCAAGGCGAAGACGATGATTACAGCCGACATCTTTCCCATGCTTCCGTTGAAGCCGAAGGTCGACATCGCCAAGATTGAGAAGCCGGCGGCGAGAACGATCGAGGTGACGACCAGCGCCGCGCCCACCGTCGAGAATGCGTAGCGCACCGCGCCCGCCGGATCGAGGCCGCGCTCGCGCCTAGCGCGCAGATATTTACTCAAGAAGTGAACGGTGTCGTCGACGACGATGCCGAGGCACATGCCGCTCACGATCGATAGCCCGAGATTGATCTCCGAGACCAGCAGGCCCCACAAGCCGAAGGCCGTCATGGCCGGCAAGAAGTTCGGAATCAGACTGAGAAATCCGAATTTCAACGAGCGCAGCGCCAAGATCAGAGTCATCCCGATCAGCAGGACAGCCAGCGTAGTTCCAACCAGCATCGAAGCGACATTGCGATTCGAAATGTAGGAAAACATCACGCCGGGGCCGACGCCGCGCGCGAACATCGATTCGGGCGCGTTGTCGCGCAGCCACTGCTCGCCCGATTCGACCAGTCCGATGAGCTCCTTCGACGAAACGTTGATGGTGGTGATAGTAAGCCGCGTCGCGGACTTGTCGACGTTGATCGTGTCGTTGAGATCGAGGCCGTAGGGCAGCGACATCTCGTATAGCAATAGGTACTGTGCGGCCAGCTCGCGGCCTTCGGGCAAACGGAAGTAGGCCGGGTCGTCGCCGTGCATGTTCTTGTTGAGGCGGCGGAACACATCGCTGATCGAGGAGACGTGGACCACGCCGTCCTGAGCGCGATACCAGTCGGCAAACTCGTCTACGGTCTTGAGATAGGAAGGCTCCGAAACACCGGAGCTCTCTCCTGCCCCGAGCGAAAACTGAATCTGATAGATCCCACTGAGATGCTCCATAGCGAAATCGGAGTCTTGGCGGAAAGCAGTGCTCTCGTCGAAGTATTTGACGAATTGGTCGTTGAGACTATTGAGCGGCAACATCGCCGAGAAGGCGAGCGCGACAGCCGCGCCGCCCCACAGCAGCCCTCGGCGCTTTCTGATGACGAAATCGGCGAAGGCTTCGGCGCCGCTCGGCTGGGTCGAGGCGGCGACCTGCTTGACGCTCACCGGCAGAATCGACATCATCGCCGGGAGGAAGGTGATCGCAAGCAGCCAGGCGATGCCGACTCCGGTTGCGCTGATGTTGCCAAGGTCGTTGAGCGGCGGCACCTCGGAGAAGTTCATCGCTAGAAAGCCGATCGCCGTGGTGAGACTCGTCAGAAAAACAGGCTGCATGTTCACGCGAAGGCTTTCGACGACGGCGTCGCGCTTCGAGAGTCCGTGGCGCATCTCAGCGAGCATCGTCACCAAGACGTGCACGCAGTCCGCGACCGCCAAGGTCATAATCATCGTGATGCAAGCGGTCGACGGCGGCGTAAGGTTCATGCCCGCATAGCCCGCCAACCCAAGCGCCCCGCCGACCGAGAGGCCGATCACAACGACAGTTGTGAAAACCGCCGAGACCGAACGCAACAGCAGCCCCATCGTGAGAATGATGACGGCGTACATCAACGGGGTCAGCGTCGCCATATCTTGCATGGCCGACTCTTGGAAGGCGTTGTTGAGCATCGCCATGCCGGTCATGCGTAGTTTGTAACCCGGATGGGCCGCCTCGGTTTCGGTGAGCAGATTTCGGGCGTAGGCGACCGATCGCGCCGTCTCGTCCTGCTCCTTGCGCGGGAGTTGCAAAGTGACATTGATGCCGGTGACGTTTGTCTTCTCGGGGATGACGCGTCCGTTGAGCATCGGCTCGGCGAGCGCAATCGACCGCTTGCGTTCGCGCTCGTCGGCGGAGAGCGCCGTAGCATTCTGCACGAAATCTTCCACGATGAGGTCGTCTTGCTCCGACCAGGTGTGCTGAAAGTTGGCAAGCGAATCGACCCGCGTCGCAAACGGGATCTGCCAAGCCTCTTCAGTAAGCTCTTCAACGACGGCAAGGGTCTTGGCGCTGAAGGCGTCGCCGTCGGGCGGCTCGACGACGATTAGGATGTTGTCGTTCTTGGTGTAGATCGCCTCGACCGCGTCGAAGGCAAGCAATTGCGGATTGTCAGGTCCGAAGAAGACCCGATATTCATCCAAAAAGCCAAGTCGGGAAGCGCCGCTGGCGGCGAGCATGCTCACCGCCAGCGCGACAAACAGGACAAGCCAACGGCGTTTAACGACCCAGCGGGCGTAGCGTTCGGTTCGGGAATGGGCGGCTGCTGTTTCCAACGTTCTCTCTCCAGATTCGTACCAGTTGGTATGTCCAAACTTTCTTAGAACTTCGGTGTTGTGCTCTCTGATCTAGCGTTGACTAGACGGAAACCGCGACGGGTCGCAGCGATTCGAGATAGCGGGTGAGGCCTTCCATGCAAGCTTCGAGCATGCTGCAGTCTTGCGAGCTTTTGGCCACGCCGACGGCGCCCTGAAGTGCGGCAATGATGAACGCCGCCGCCTTCTCGCAATCAACATCCTCGGCTACCGTGCCCGTTTGCCTTCCCCGCTCAAAAGCGGCGACAAGCGTCTCGCGCCAAAGGCTGTAGATCTCCTCGATCTTGTGACGGAAGTCCTCATCGATCGGCGACATCTCCTGTGCAAGATTGTTAATCGGACAACCTTTGCTGCAGACGTTCCGCCTATCTTCGTCGCTGAAACCGTTAAGAATACCGATGATGGCCTCGATCGGATCATCGGCTCCTCGCAACGGCGCGATCCAGTATTCCATCTTCATCGGCTTGATCACTTCCTCGATCACGGCGAGGCCTAAGGCCGCCTTGTTCGGGAAGTGATGGTAGAGCGCGCCTTTGGTGAGGTCGGTTGCCGAGAGGATGCGGTCTACGCTGGCGGCTTGATAGCCGCGCTGGTAGATCTCCTCGAACGCCGCCTCAAGGAGGCGGGCGCGGGTGGCATCGGGACTGCGCTTGACGACCATCGACCTTACATACCAAATGGTATGCGACTAGAACGCTCGATGTCAACAAGAAAATTCTCGATCGAGGCAAGTTGAAGCGTCGTGAAACCGCCGGTCGGGCGGATTCGTCTAGGAGAAGCGCCTGAGAACTGAGATAGAATGAATGTTTGTTTCCAGACGGGAGGATCTCACCTAACATGTTTCGTTTGCACACCCTGGCTGCGCTAGCCGCGGCCGCCGCCTTGATTGCGCCTGCATCCTACGCCGACGCCGCCGCGGGCAAAGAGCTTTTTGAGACCAAATGTGTCGTCTGCCACAACGCCGACAACAAGGACAAGAAGATCGGTCCGGGCCTCGCGGGCATCAAGGACGGCAAACTGCCCAGCGGCAAAGACGCCACCGAGGCGAACGTGATGGAGAACCTCAACAAGGGAGGCAACGGCATGCCCGCGTTCGAGAAGCTGCTCAGCGACGAAGAGAAGGCCGACACCGTGGCCTACGTGTTGACGCTCTAGTCCGCCCAATCCTCGACAGGACGCGGGCCACCTCCGGCAGCGGGGTGACCCGCGCAACTTCGTCATTCTTGTTTGCAAATAGCGCCAGCGCTTCCTAACGCCGGCAAGCCTGTTTGGACGGGCGCCGCGACCAGGTAGACGTGATTCGCAACGGAGCGCGCAAGCCGCGATGAAATGCCGAGCGCGCCGCCGGCCTTTTTCAGCACCTCATCGCTCGTTGCGTCGCGGCTCTGAACGGCTCCCGGTCTTACAGGCGAATCGCCGCTAAACGCCGAGGCTGTCGCGCTTCTCCCTTCCCTTACACCGCCCGACTGAAGTCAACGGTTTGACCGAAACCCGCGATCACTAGCCTCCCACCGACCAACAGTCTGGCTTCGTTATCTGTATACCTAGTAGACTGACCATGTCTGCAAGGTTGACATAAGAATCGAGTCGAAAGATCTCGCAACCCGTCCAGAGTGTTGATTAGGAAGAACTTGCAAAGAAATGTGCGAGTGGCCCTGAGTTTGCCTTGTCTAGTGCAACCGAAGGAGACCGAAAATGAGCAACGCTATCCTAGACAGGCAACTCTTCCATGGCATATCCCAACGACGACCCTGGTTCTCAAGAACTTTGGCAACGGGGCTGGCGATAGCGTCGCAGTTGGCGGCGCTGTTGATCGTCGGTGCAACCGCCAGCGCCCAGTCCAACGAGCGGCTGACGTTCATACAGCCGCCGCCGGACCCATGCTTCAGCAATCAGATTCAGTTGAATCCGCAACCGTGGCCCAGTCAGAACCTAACTGTGATGAGCGAGCCGGCGCGCCTTTTCGAGGCTGGCCCGAGCAGCAATCCGGGCGACAAGCTTCGCCGCCACCGCGTGTCCGACCGGCCTCTCGTTCTGATCGTTGACGGCAACGGCTTCGGGCTCAGCGACTACGACGACCTGGCTGGCTACCTGGCAGAAAAGGGCTTCAACGTGGTGGTCATCGACCGGCCGCAAGACAGCGGACCGAACCCGGTGCAGCAATCACTATCCGCCATTGCCGCTGCGTTCGCCCTGCTCGGGTTGCCGGCCGATGCTCCTGTGGGCCTGATCGGTCACAGCTTCGGCGGCGATGTCGTCATCGGCGCGACTACTGAGAACAACACCAACCCGGGCGGGTTCAACATCCAATCGGTCGTGCTGCTGGCGCCTAAGGTAGACGACGGTGATTCTACGCTGCTCGGTCCGGAGCAGGTTCCGGCGCTGCTCGCGGTCTACGGCTCGCAGGACAACGACGTGGGAGGCCTCGACGAGCAGTTGACCGATGCATTTTCGGCCTACGACCGTTCCGGCGACGAAGGCAGCACCACCTGCCACAACCAGAACCCACTGACCTGCGCCTACAAGCCCCAAATGCACCGCAGCATGGTCTATATCCATGGCGCTGATCACGCCGGGCTGGTCAACCAAACGCCGTCATGCTCGAGTTTCGGCGGCAGCTCAACCTGCGATCCATTCAACAACTACCTGGCCCGGTCCGACCAGTTCTGCATAGCCAAGGGTTACACGCTGGCCATGCTCGAATGGACGCTGGACGACAACGATTCGTGGAAGTCGATGGTGCACGGCAAGCACGTGCCGCAGTCGATCCAAAACATGACCACGGCGGCGGCCGACGAGCTCGGCAATCCGGCCGGTTCTCCGCCGCGGATGGCTCAGCAAGTGAGCCCGAAGAAGCGCAGCATGATCGAGAACTTCGAAGACCTCGGCTGGAACATCGCTACTCAGACGCCGAACGTTTTGCTGCAACTCGCTACCGAAGGCCAGTTCGCCGGCGGCGGCCTGAACATTCGCCACGCCAGCAAATTCGGACTGCTCGCCTGGCCGGAGCACGACGAGTGGCAACTGATCGGTTTTGCGGTGCCGTTCCTCAAGAGCGACGTTACAGGCTTTACGCACCTAGCCGTAAGGCTGGGCCAGTTGGCCGGTGTGGGCGACCCCGAGCTGGCCAATTCCCCGAACAGCTACCCGTCGGTGTTGATCGGTCTGCACGACGGCGCCTCGACGAACTGGGAGTGGTCACACAGTCACGGCGACATCTTGCCGGCGGACCAAAGGCCGAACGGCCAGCACCAGAGCGTGATGAGCACGTTGAAGATCCCGCTGACGGCGTTTCACAGCATTGACAAGAGCGCTATCGAGGCGGTCTATCTGGCCTTCCCCGCCGGCACGCAGGGAACGTTGCTGATCGACAGCCTGGAATGGTTCAAGGAGTAGATCAGCGGCGACACAGCTCGCCCATACTGGCCTCGCCCTTTTTGATAGTCGACCTTTTCGGGGCTTGATGCGTTTCGGTTGGCGGACCTCCGTATCCGGGCCTACGCTCGGGCCCGATTTGGCGCAGGCACGGCTGAAGGCGGGGTTGGCAAGCGTACGAGAAAGTGGCGATTGGCGACAGGCTTCAACTACCTTGCCGCTCCGCCGCACTCAGGCGATACAATACCGTGCACGGGCGTTGGAGTTCTGCCGGCGCCCACGCGGGCTACGAATTGTACTTGAACTTGCGACGACTCTTGGCGGCTTCGATCTCGACCGCGTCGAGTTCGTTTTCGAGCGCTCGTCCGACCCAGAAGCCGCCTAAGACAAAGGGAATCATGTGGCCGGCCAGCACTGTTAACGTCAGCGAAATAATCTGGCCGCTGGTGACGTCTTCGACGTCGCGGACGAACGTTGGTCCGAGAGCTGCGACCAAGCCGCCCAAGCCGCCCGCGGCGAAGAAGCGCCAGCCGGCGCCCCAAAACAGCCGCGGCATGATGAAGCTCGCCCCCAAAGAGCCCCCCACGCAGTAGCCAATCGCGAATGAGAGGAACGTCGACAGGAATACGCCGGCGTCCGCATCTTTGCCTTGGTTGGCAATGAGCTCAAGCGCCGCCGGAGCGGAGAGTCCCGCGGGGATTAGGAAGCCTAACCCAAAGCCGAGCGCGCCCGACCGCGACGGATGCTTGCCCGGCGCGCCCCATGCCAGGGCGTAGCCGCCGACGGCGCCGCCGATTGCGAACCCTCCGAAACGGGCCCAGACCTCGAACGCATCGGTGTCGAGCAGCGCCGGCGAAAGCATCGCCAGCAGCGCCAACAGCCCGCCCACCGAGAAACCGATCAGGCCTTGCCACGAATAGGCTGGGCCGATCAACTCTTCGTCCGGCGACGAGTCAGCGACGGTCGCCGTATCAGCTTGCTTGGGGGGATCTTGACTCTGCAAAACGGGCGACATCGTTGAGCGCACGGACCGGAGGCTGGTCCTTAGTATCGGACTGAACCGGCCATTGAGCCATACGGCTTTTACCGCACGGCCACCGCTTTCCCCGCCCTAGATCTTACTCACCGGCCGCCATGCCGCCGCCGCTTCCGCCCTCAGGAGCGAGCTGGCGCGAGAGGTAGAGGCCCGCGCCCATGTCGTTCATCATCTGAAGCTGCGATTCCAGCCAATTGACGTGCGCCTCTTCCTCTACGAGGATCAGTTTGAAGAGCTCGCGACTACCGTTGTCGCCGATCTCTACGCAGTCTTGGATCGCTTGGTTGTAGTGCCGTACGCCTTCGAGCTCGAGCTCAAGGTCGTTCTCGAACTGCTCCTTTACGCTTAGCCCGATCTTGAGCGGGCAGATGTCGGCCATGCCGGGTATGCCTTCGAGAAACAAGATGCGCTCGATCAGCTTTTCGGCGTGCCTCATTTCATCGATCGACTGCGTACGCATGAAGCCGCCGAGGCCGGTGTAGCCCCAGTCGCTCTGCATCTCGGAATGCACGAAGTACTGGTGAATCGCGCCAAATTCTCCGCGCAGAGCTTGGTTCAGATGGGCGATTGCTTTCTCGTGACCTTTCATCGGATTCCCCTAGTGAGCGGTCAGACGCTGGTGAGCCAGCCGTGGCGGTCTTCCGCCGTGCCTTCGACGATGCCGGTAAAGGCGGCTTGCAGCTCGGCGGTGATCGGACCGCGTTCGCCCGAGCCGATCGAGATTTTGTCGACCGAACGAATCGGCGTGACCTCGGCGGCGGTGCCGGTAAAGAAAAGCTCATCGGCGATGTAGAGCCATTCGCGCGGCAGCGCCTGCTCGATGACCTGATAACCAGCGTCCTTGGCGAGCTGGATCACGGTGGCGCGCGTGATGCCCGGCAGGGCGGAGGTGCCGAGCGTCGGCGTGTAGATCTTGCCGTCGCGAATCAAGAAAACGTTTTCGCCGCTGCCTTCGGACACGTAGCCTGTCGCATCGAGCGCAATGCCCTCGGAGTAGCCGTTCAGCGTAGCTTCCATCTTGATGAGCTGCGAATTCATGTAGTTGGCGGCGACTTTCGCCATCGCCGGCAGAGTGTTGGGCGCGATGCGGTTCCAGGAGGAGACGCACACGTCGACGCCTTTCTCGAGCGCTTCGGCGCCGAGGTACTTGCCCCACTCCCAGCACGCGATGTAGATCTCGATTGGGTTCTTGAGCGAGAGCACGCCGACCTCGCCGTAGCCTCGAAAGGCGAGCGGACGGATGTAGCAGCTCCTGAGTCCGTTGACGCGAACCAACTCGACGCAGGCCTCCGCGATCTCGGCTTGTTTGAATCGCGGGATGTCCATGCGGTAAATCTTCGACGAATCGTACATCCGGCGCACGTGCTCGGGCAGACGGAAGATCCCCGAACCTTGGGCGGTTTGATAGCAGCGAATGCCTTCAAAGACGCTGGTTCCGTAGTGTAGGGCGTGGGTGAGAATGTGGACGTTCGCCGCGTCCCAATCGATCATCTCTCCGTTGTGCCAGATCTTTTTAGTGGGTGTGATCATCCCCTCTGCGCGCTCCTCGGCCTCAAGCCCCGAATTTCACCATTATTGCATTGATGCTTGTCCGCCGAGGCGGCGTGCGGCGGGCGGGGACGGTTACGGCCAAACCGCCTGACTGGCTCGGCGGCGTCCTCGGGCGAACGCTCAGCGCTCATCCGCCCAATTGAGAATTACGTTGAGCTGGCGCGGCACCGACCCCGGATCGCGCTGAATCATCAAGAACCGTTTGCCGTCCGGCGAGGGGTCGTAGCTGCGGTAGCTTTCCGATTCGCGGGCTAAGAAGAAAAAGTTTGAGCGATCAAATAGGAAGCGGGGCACTCCGAAGGAGCCGTCCGGCCGAATCGCCACGGCGGCGATGGCATCCCTGGTGATGTAGAAAAGTTCCTTTCCGTCGCGCGACCACGTGGGCAAGAACCCGCCGTCGGTAGAGACTACGATTCTGTTCGCTCCACTGGGATAGGACTGCACGTAGATCTCACTTCGTCCTGACTCATCGGAAGTATACGCGACCCAGCGCGGTCCACTTTGCGGGCCCGGCGAGACCATTGCAGACCCTTCGTTGAACGGGGTCACCCGAAAAGGCGAGGCCGTGCCCCCTTGCGTCGGACCACCCGGCGACAGAGCCCAAAGGTCAAGACCGGTTTGGGGGTTGACCTCCTCGTAGAGCACGGTCCCATCGGCCACGACCGAGACCGGGAACTGGCCATAGGGCCGCGAGAGCAGGGCCTCGGCGGGCCGCGAGCCGTCAGCGGGTTGGGAGTAAAGGTCCCAGTCGCCGTCGCGATTTGAGGCGAAAATAACCTGCGCGCCGTCGCTGCTCCACAGCGGAACGAAATTAGAGGTATTCGCCGGCGTTAGACGACTGCGCGTCCCGCGCTGCAAATCATGAATCCAAAGGTCCTCCCTCTGCCTGACGGCTGCCTTGGTTCCGTCGGGCGAGAGCTTAGCCTCCCGATATTCACCCTGGACGGCGCCTAGCGATTCCGTCGCGCCCTTTTGGTCCACCCACACCAACGATGATTTTGCCGGGTTGCCCGGCGCATAGACCGCCGCGCCGGTGTGCGAGACAGCCAGCCAGCTCAGGTTGTTTTCCACCTCGTAGAAGACATCGTCCAGAACCGAGGTATCGGCGCTGGTGCGCGCGGGATGCGCGGCGTCGAAGGGCGCCGCTCTGATGCCGGCGGCTTCGTCGCTGACCAGCAGGCGGCCCGTAGAACCGCCGTTCGAGTCGAAAATTGAGGTTCCCCCTTTCGCGAACGGCAAGACCAGCTCCCACTGGCCTGAATCGAGCGAGAGCACAGCGGTTCCCCTAGTTTGCCCCCACATCGCGAAGAGAACGCTTCGTCCTCCGGGAAGCGCTTGGGGGAATACGTGAGCGTACCCCTCTGCCGCGCCATCGGGATTAGTCAGAGCCTCAGGCGTTCCACCGCTTGCTGGAATCCGCAGGAGTCCTGATCCGAGCGCCGCCGCGTAGATGATCGTGTCGTCCTGATTCCATGTTCCACCGACGGGATCAGGGGCTTCGGCCAGCCGGATCGGGGCGCCCCCGGCAACTTCAACTTTTTGAAGCTGCCCCTGCGCGAAGAACGCCACCCATTTCCCATCAGGAGAAAAGAAAGGTTGGCGGGCGCCGCTCGCAGCCGGGACTTGGCGCGCCTCAAAGGAATCGAGCCGGCGCAAATAGAGTTGCGGCTCAGCGGTCCCCAGTTGGGCCGCATAGGCGATAATCCGGCCGTCGTCGGAAATGGCCGGGCTGCTGGTGATCTCTTGCCCCGGCGGAAGGGAGATGGACAAGCGGGTGGTTGCTGTTCTCGGTTCCGAGCGGAAAGCAAGGAACGCTAGCGCGACGGCAACGACCGCGAGCAAGGCCGTCATGGTAGGCCATAGCCACTTCCGAACAGGGCGTACTGTCTGGTTCGTCGCCGTCGCCGTTGGGATGCCTGTCGCAGGATTCGTGGAGGGCAAGATCGTCGAACGACCCGACTTGAGCTTTTCGCCGAGTGTTCTCAGGTCGACCGCGACCTCCTTGGCGTACTGGGAGCGGTCCGCGGCGGCCTTCGCCAAGCACTTGCTGACAATGAACTCCAACTCCATCGGCACACCGGCTCGTACCGCCGTCAGCGGCTCCGCGTCTTCGTGCACGATTTCGTAGAGCCGAGCTTGGTCGTAATCACCCTTGAAGGGCCGCAGACCGGCGACCATCTCGTAGATCACGCAGCCCAAGGACCAGAGGTCCGAGCGGTGGTCCACGTCGGCGCCTTGCGCCTGCTCGGGGCTCATGTAGGCGACGGTACCCACCGTGTTGTCTACGTTGGTGAGCCGCGAGGCCTCCGTGAGGCGCGCCAAGCCGAAATCCATGACGGTGGCGTGGCCCTTGGCGTCGACCATGATGTTGGCGGGCTTGATGTCGCGATGGACGATGCCCTTCTCATGAGCGGCTTCGAGTCCTTCGGCAGCTTGGCGCGCGATATCGAGCGCATCCTTGAGCGGGAGCGGCCCCTTGGCGATTCGCTCTTCAAGAGACTCGCCCTCCAGGAAGGCCATGGAGATGAAGGTCTTGCCGCCCTCCTCGCCAATCTCGTGGACGTGGCAGATATTGGCGTGATTGATGCCGGCGGCAGCCTTTGCCTCCCGCAGAAATCGTTCCTTGGCCTCGTCCTCGTTGAGTAGATGCGCCGCGAGGAACTTGAGTGCGACGGTACGTTCGAGCTTGGTGTCCTCAGCCTTGTAGACGACGCCCATACCGCCTTCGCCGAGCTTCTCGACGATGCGGTAATGGCTGATGATGGAGCCGACCGTCACAACATAGGAATTGTAGCGTGAGGGCCGTCGAAGCTCGTCTTACGGGAGATCCCCGTGCCTCAAAGCATCCGTGCAGAGGCTTGTTGGCCGCCTTCGGCGAAACGCTGGTCGTGATCGATGGAGTCTCGAGCGATTCTTAGCTTCTGGGCTGCTTAAGGCGTCGCTCAATCACCTGAAGCCGAGCTAACATTCGCCGGCCGACCGCCTCCGGGTCGAGCAGCTCCCGTACCTTCTGTTGACCAGCCGCGCCTACAGCGGCGCGACGCCCTGAATCAGAAAAGACTTCCACCATGCGGGCGGCAGCATGTTCGAGAGAGGGCTCCGCCCAGAAGGCGCCTGGCCGGTACGGGCCGGAGCCCTCAGGAACGCGGCCCAGTTCGTACTTCACAAGAAAAGCAGTCTTCTCGTCCATGAAATCCATGTTGCCTGAATAGGCGGTCGCCACAACCGGCTTGCCCAACGCCATCGCCTCAGACATGACCAACCCGAAGCCCTCTGAGCGATGGAGCGAAACCAGGCAGTCCGAGCAGTCAATCAGCGAATCGACCTCGTTTCGGCTCAGCACTGTGTCTAGAATGCGCACGGGGCCTTTGTCGGCGATCTCGCGAATCTCATCAAGCGCGGCGACGTTGTGCCGCGCATTGTTGAGTTTGACGATCAATTCGGCGCCGGGCATTCGCGGCGCGGCGCGCAGGAACGCCTCGATGACCCCTAGAGGGTTCTTACGCGCCGGTACGCTGAGCATGTCCGCCATGGCGAGGAAAACGAAGCGCTGCGGGTCAATCGAGAAGTGCTCTCGGCCGTGGCCAAGTGGGATCTCCCGGCGAATCGGGTGCGGCACGGCAACCACGGGTGCGGGCGAGCGAGCTTCGATCGCCCGGCGGCAGAACTCGCTTGGAGTCCAAATTTCGGCGCAGAAGCGAAAGGACTCGTCGAATCGATCGGGAAACTCCTCAAGCTCCCACGCCCAATACCCGATAGTGAACTCCGACTCGTGCCGCGACCCGAGCGCCCTGGCCACGGCCGATTCGAACTCGTCGGCGTTCGCATGGATTAGGTCGAAAACATAAGGCAGGGAGCCGCTCTCGCTCACTCGCAGATCACGCTCGGAGTGAACGCCATTCGTCGAGATGCCTCGCACCGCGACAGGAACCTTATTCGCCTGCAGAGCAGAATGCGCCAGCCGGACCGATTCGCCAACACCCATCTCGGCTCGGATGTAACCGATTAGATTCACGCCGAACCTGCGGGCTTCGCGGGTTGGCGAGGGCAGGCTGGGGCGCTGTCGCGTGGCCGGGTGCCCTTCGGAGTTCTTGATAGTTTGGGCGAGGCGCGGCGGCGCTACCTCGGCTAGCGTCGAACGGCGCCAAGAGGTTAGGCGCAACGCGCTGCAGTACAGTCGAGCGCGCAGGGCTCCGTACCAACTGAGCGAGTCCAAATGTGCGGCCCAAGAGCGCCGCGACGCCTCCTGGACCCCCGGCGGCAGGCGGAGTTCCCGCCGGCCGTACGTCAGAAGCCACGCCAGGTAGCCTCCTTCGTCCAGGCTTTCGGAGCCGCCGTAGTGCGTCTCGACGTCCCGACGCGAGGCGAGGATCAGTTCGGCAACGCGCGGCAAGGGCTCTGACCTGTTCGGCTGTTGTTGCGGTTCAATTAAATACCGCTCGATGTCGGCCAGAGTTTCAGGATCGTGGAACTGGAGCGTCGAGTAGCGTTTCGAGAGCCGCGCGCGCAAGCCAGGGATATTCCACAGCAGCACTTCGAGCCAGACTGGCCCGCTGGGACCAACCGCCTCACCGGCTTCATCGCCAGCCAAGGGCTCGGCCTGCTCCGAGTTGGGCCCCTCGGGAGAGTGCATGGGGTCAACAAGGAAGGAGGGCAAGCGGTGCTCGAGTCCGCCTACCCTAGTGAACCAATCGCGAAAACGGACGGCGTCGACGCCAAAGATGTCCGGCATAGCCGTCTGCACGTCAGTCCGCAGGGAGTAGATGTGTTGGGCTAAACGCGTAATGCCGCTCGTACGACCTTGCGGGTCTAGCACTGACCGGTTCCATACCGCAGCGAAGGCCTGCTTCCCAGGCTCTGAAAAAGGGTCTTCGACGGTGGACAGAATCGACTCATCCTCGTGGTGAACGGGACGGGCGAGGTCGGGAACGGGTGCTCCGTCCTGGAATCGTGACCAGGTGTACGTCCAGGATCGACAGTCGGAAAACCCGTGCTTGAAGAGCCTTTCCTTGTAATCTCCGACGAGCTTTGCCGCGTCGCCTAAGTCGCTGGTTACAAAGCGATTCTGGTGGCGGGAGAACGCCTCGGGCCGCAGCGGATCGAAGCCGCTGAAATGGAAGAACACCAAAGGCCGACCAGCGGCGGTCGGCGCCCCGCTCGCCAAGCTTACCGGGCGAGAACCGATGTTCCAATATGCAACGTTCCAGCCCTGGTCGCGAACTACCTTCACCCCGGAGAACAGCCCCGGCGTCAAGTCCATCCAACGTTGATCGACGAACAGGCCATGCTCAAGGCTCACCACACAGTGTTCATACAGACGGCGCTCCCACCAACGAAGCATGGCCAGCGCCGAAGGGCCGCGCCGAAGTGCGACGAAGCCGAGGTTGTACGTGCCGGCTCGAAGGATGTCGAGCTCGTCCGGGCGACAATCGTCGTCGACCCTGGCGGTCAAGTGGGGAGTGAGCAGGATATCGGCGCCATCCAGCTCCCGAAGAATGATTTCAGGAGAGTCGTATAGGATGATGTCCGGGTCAAGGTAAATGAGTCGCTCGACGTCGTACTCTTCGAACAGAACCCGAGCGGCGTAGGGCTTCACGGCGGTGCTCAGCTCGACGACCGTGTACTTGAAATGAAACCACCGGACGTTGGCGATCCGAAGGTCTTTTGAATAGATGACCTTGAAAGCCTCAAGATCTGGATCGAAGCAGCCCTCGGGCTCATCGACTAGGACGACGAAACGCTCGACGTTCGGCGCCGTTTGCGCGACGCTCTCCATCAACGCTCTGGCGTGGGCCAGGTAGTTCTTGGCTACGATCGTGAAAACGGCGCGCTTCATCTTAGATTGCGGCGACTGCGTCCGATTCGGATGCGCGAGTGACCGTGATCGAGTCGGTAGTCAGCAAGGATCGAGACCTCCCGCGTCACGGCAATGATTCCAGTTGAGAGAGGGTCATGATCTGTCGAGTTGCCCGGCAGTAGCCGAGACTCGGAGCGAACTCGAAAGCGTCTGCGGCGGCTCATCGAAGGCGGCGCGCACGGGATACCGATCGAAATCGCAACACTCAGAGCAGAGGAGCCCAGGCAATTCGCTAGGACTCAGAAGGAGACACGACCATCCGGCAGTCTCCCGCGTACCGGCCAGTTGTGGCGAGCTTGGATGATTCACCAGGTTCCTTTCGCTCGCGAGCACCCCGCTCTCAGACCCTGGTTCCAGGGCATTTTCAGTCAAAGGTACCACAAAGCGAGACGCCAGCGGTTGAGCCGTCCGACGCGCTCGAATCGTGCGCAGCGGCCAGCGTGAGGCAGAGGCTCAGAACGTATCGAGGAGCGCTTAAGACTGCGTCTGCACGAGTAGTTAAGGCGTGCGATCCGGTTCACGCTTGATCTGCTTCCGGCGGCCTGTCTCGCCACCACGATGCAAGCGTAGAGCCGGTGATGTTCATCCAGGTGCCGAACAGCGCGGGCGCGAGCGCCGCGGCGCTGCTCTTGAGCACGTCGACGGCTAGGCCGACGCCCATGCCGCCGTTCTGCATGCCGACCTCGAAGGCGACCGTGCGCCGGTCGCTTTCCGGCAGGCGGATCAAGCCTGCCAGGAAGTAACCCAGCAGGTATCCTGCCAGATTGTGAATCAAGGCGGCGAGCAGCAACACGAACCCGATCGCCAGCAGTTCGTCGCGCGAACCGGAGGCAATAATCGCCAAAATAAAGCAAATCGCGGCCATCGAAATGATCGGCAAGATTCGATCGAACGCGTCGCGATGGCCGGCCAGGGCCGCGTTGAATAGAAAGCCCGCGGCGACCACGATCCCTCCCAAGATCAAGGCTTGGGCGATCAGGCTCTGCAAGAGTGGGCCGTCCATCGGACGTCCCGCGAGCGACGCGCCGGCGGCGTTGACGGCCGCAACGCCGCCGGCGATGAGCAGCGTCATCGGAATGATGATGCGTACGAACTCGCCCAGCGGCCGCTTTCGCTCGAGAATCTTGTTGGCGATCAGTCCGCCGCCGATCGGGATGATCACCATGTTAACGATCGATAGCATCATGTTCCAGAAGTTGATTTCGATCAAACGCCCCGCGAGTAGGCTCATCGCGGTCGGCGTCATGATCGGGGCCATCAGCGTCGAGCAGGCCGTCATGGTTACCGAGAGCGCAACGTTGCCGCGCGCCAAGAAGACCATCACATTCGACGCGACGCCGCCAGAGCACGATCCGATAAGGATAATGCCGGCGGCCACCTCGGGCTCGAATCCGAAGCTGGTCGCAATCGCCCAGCCAAGCACCGGCATCACCGTGAACTGCAGAAACATGCCGATCAGCACGGCCTTGGGCATCTTTAGCGCCCGAACGAAGTCACCGATCGACAAGCTCGCTCCCATGCCGAACATGATGAGCTGAATCAGCGGCGTGTTGAGCCGACTCAGTTTGAAGCCGTTCCAGGTGTCGAAGGCGGCCGGGTAGAACAGTGCAGCGGCCATCATCGTGAACACCCAGAAAGTAAACGTGAAGACTTTGAGCTTTGGATGAGTGCCGCAATAAGTGGCCAACGCTCCGAGCCAAAGGATGCAGGCTGGTCCGAGCATCGCTTCGATCCCGGCAGCCCAACCGACGAGAAGCGCCGCCAGACCCAGAACGCTGGCGCTGAGCAGAATACGGTTGCCGCCGGAAGAGGTGTCGCTCATGGTCGAATGCGGTAGGTTATCACACCGCGCTACACTTCGAGAAAATGCGTCAAGCGACCGTTGTAGCGGGCTGGGTCGCGGCCGCCGTACTAGTGGCCTGCGGCGGCCGTTCGAGCCCGACGTTGCCTGCGCCGACGCCGGCTCGGCTTGGGGCGTTAGAAACCGGCATGGCGAGCTGGTACGGCCATCCCTACCACGGGCGTCGTACGAGTAACGGCGAAGTCTACGACATGGATGAGCTGACGGCGGCGCACCTGAGCCTGCCGTTTGATACGCGGTTGCTGGTCGTGAACGAAGACAACAACCGATCGGTCGAGGTACGGATCAACGATCGAGGGCCGTTCATCAAGAACCGCATCATCGACCTCTCGCGCGCGGCGGCGCGGCAGATCGAGATGATTGGTCCGGGAACAGCCCGAGTACGGCTCGAAGTCATCTCGACGCCACGCATGACGCGAGCCGAACGGACTCCCCTGCCAAGCCAACCTCGGGCCTCCGAACTGGCCGAAACGTGCCCCCCCGGGCCGTATTTCGCGGTGCAAGCCGGTTCCTTCCGATCCTATGACAATGCTGCGCGAATGAGGGGCAAGCTCGAGTTGGCCTACGGCGCCGCGCGGGTGCATCGAAGCGAGGTCGACGGCCTTGAGGTCTACCGCGTCTATGTCGGCGGATCGCGCCAGCACGCCGCCGCGATCGGCCTACTGGGAGCGCTTGAGACCGACGGCTATGAGGGCTTCGTCAAGCAGGTCGCCGAGAGTGAAGCGGCGCAGTGTCTCGATGAGCCGACCGACTAGCGAACGGGCCGCGAAAACTGCTGGAATTGTTCGAACGAAGCTCGGCCTCCAGGCGCCAAACTAAGAACACTGCCTCGCCACGTCACTCGACTGCGGACAAGGTCCCGAGGAGAGCCTACGGACCGGCTGAAGCAGGCATGGTCTTCAACATCGCCCTGGCCTTCCAAACCCAGGGTCTTTCCTGGCGGCGCAGGTAGCGGGGCAGACCGGTCTGTTTGGCTAGGATCTCCTCGAGCATCGACCGGGCTTCCGTCGTATCGCCGCGTTTGGCCAACAACCGAGCTAGGCCGTAGTACGCCGCTGAGACCGTGGTCCTGCCAAGGATCGAACGATAGACGGCCAGCGCGCGATCGTCTTGCCCCAGACCCTCGTAGGCTTCGGCCAGAGCGAGATTCCCGGATTGGAACTTGAAGCTCGGATCACGCTCGGCCAACTGCGTGAAGTCCGCTGCAGCAGATTCGTAACTGCCGAGGCTCATCAAGCTTAGGCCGCGGCCATATAGGCTATCGACGTCGCCGGGGTCGCGGTTGAGAGCTTCGCCGAAGAGCTTGACGGCCCGTTCGTGCTCACCGTCTCGAGCGCAAAGCGTTGCGAGCTCGCCCAACGCTTCTTGCGAAGGAGCGTCTACAACCAGCCTTTCAAGCCATTGGCGACGCCTCTTCCGCTCCCAACGCTCGATCGCAGGCATCTTCCAGTGGAGACCAGGCATGACCTCCACGAAAAAATAGACGACAGCGCCGATCGGCCCCAAGAATAGGATGACGAAGAACCAATATGTCTCGGGGCGGTTGCGAATGAAATGCACAACCATCAGGACCTGAAACAGGACCCCAAGACTCCAGGGATTAAGAAAGTCGAACACCGAATGTTGAGAGTGCGCCGCTGTCGCCCTAGGTTAGTACGATTCGGCGAAACGCGACGGGCCGTCGAGGCCGGAAGGATCATCGGCACTGCGAGAGCTATTGTCTCAGCACGTTCAGTGAAGAAAGTATTGAGTCCATTGCCGTGGCGGACGAACTCCGGCCGGGAGACAATAGAACGGCAAGGAAAAGAAGAAATGGCGGAGAGGGTGGGATTCGAACCAGGAGAAGTTCCCAACTTGTTGATGTCTCAGCAGATAGACCCCAAGTGGCTGAACAGTATAAAGATGCCAGAATTCTCGTGGGTCTCTCTTGCCCGATCAACTCTGCCTGGTACCATATAGAAATAGACGCCAAGCCGACACCCATATTGGCTGGAGAGCCCTAATTCGAACCCAAAACCGCGACTGCGGCTGTCGCAAGTTCCGTGCGCGTTGAAGACATGGAGAGCATCTATGCCCTAGCGCCTTCCTCTAGAGCCCAAAGCTTTCTCTGAGGCGCCAAGTATGCGGGCGCGGCCCTGAGGCCGCGCCCTTTTTTGTCAGCGAACGCTCCGCTCTTACGGCGTACGTTCCACCGGCGCTCCCAGCAAGGTTTCGTATCCGCTGACCCGGATGTTGTCCAGCTGCTGACCACCCGGCGACGCCGGCCCGTCCTCGGCGCCGAAGGCCAGCCCCGCGCCGCCCTCATTCGAGCCGGCGGTCGGGATCACGTTCACTGTGGAACGCCCGCTAACGCCCGCCCCTTGTCGGAAGAGCCGCAATCGTCGATCGACGGTTACCTCAGCGGTTTGCCCGCGAACAGCAACCTCGATCGTGTGCATCACCGCGGCGTCGAAGTCGGCGGGAGCGTCGCTGACGGCGATTTGCTGGAAGGTGTCGAGGCGCTGAACCCGAACCTCGCCCGAGCTGTCGAGCTGAACCCAGTACCCGGCAGCGCCTCCTTGATCGATTCGCTGCCCAGAGCCAAGCAAGGGCGCGTGGAAGAACGGGCCCGCTTGCGTGGTGCGATCTCCGGCTCGCGGAACGAGAACATCAGCCCGGATGTTCAGCTCCGCCCCTTGATCGCTGCCCGCGCCCGGACAGCTTCCGCCGCTCTCGTTCGTGAAGGTCACGCCGCCGTATTCACGACTGCCGTTCTCCAGAAGGCCTCCCCGCAACCGAACTCCTGACGCGATCATGGCGTAACCGTGGAAGCCGGACCCGCCGAAGGCATGGTCGGCTGAACCGACCGCGCAGTTGATGCCGTCGGGACGATCAAACGAATCCGAAAAGATGACCGGCTCGCCGGCCGTTCCTTCTCCGACTACGCTCAGGGGCGCGTTTGCTTGTCCAGGGTCGCTGCTCTCAAACAGCAGCGTCGCCTCGTGCGAGCCGACCGCGGCCGGCTCGTAGTGGATCTGCACGGCCTCCTGCTCGCCGGGCAAAACGGTGAACGGCGGCTCGACATCGCCCAACACGAATTGCGAATCGTCGCTCGTCACCGCGCTCACAACCAGCGAGGCAGTGCCGTTGTTGCTAACGCTGATGGTCTTCTCGGCCACGCGCCCGACGGGAACTGGGCCGAAGCGCAGCGGCGACGGTATCGAGATCGACGGAGCATCACTGGAGACGCCCGTGCCGCGCATGGTGACATTCTTGCCGAAGTTGGTCGTCGCAACAGTGAGAGAGGTTTGAGACAAGCCCGCGTCTACGGGTTCAAACACGACACGGATGAAGAACGACCCGCCGGCGCCGAGATCAATCGGCGGCGTTTGGTCCGGGAACTCAACACGGAACTGCGCATCCGTCGCCCGAATCAAGCTGACCCTCAACGATTGCTCGCCGCTGTTCGAGATGGTGACGGTTTGCGCCGCCGATGAGCCGATATTGACCGTTCCGAATTCGATCGGGCTGGGCGAGATCTGTAAATCCCCCGGGCCCGCCGCGGCGCCCTCGCCGCTGAGCGGGACCACGATCATCGGGTTGGCCGGATCGTTGCCGGCGATCGTCATCATCCCGCTCTTGGCTCCACCCGAGCCCGGCGTGAAGCGAACCGTTGCGGTTTGCTGTCCGCCGGGCGCAATCACCAGCGAGAGGACGCCCACGAGCTGAGATTGCGAATCGCTGATCGTAGGTTGACTAATGACGAGGTCGACCGCGCCCTGGTTAGATATGGTCAGCGCCAAGTCTGCCGGTTCACCGACGGCGACCTGACCGAAATCAAGCGATAAGGGCGAAACGGCCATGCGTGGCACGGGAACGCCGCCGATGTCGACGGAAACATTGACTGCTGGATTCGTCGCGCCGTTGAAGTCGAGCACCAACGGCAGGCCGGAGGCCTGTCCGGCGCTCCCCTGCTCTGTGAGAGGTTCGGCCAACGTCTCGGGCACGGTGATGTTGACTTGACCCAATCCCACGAACCCTGGAGCCAAGCCGGCGAAGAGCACCGGGGCTGCAGCGCCGCCGATGGTCGCCGCCGGCGGAATCTTCGCCGTAGCCGCTGGCGAGCCCGGCGCGCCCACGCCGCTGGCAGGGGCATTGTTCAGATCCCCGATGCCGGTCAGAAACGTGATCAGTACGTCGCCGGCGCGAGCCGGGTTCGAAGCGTTGATCAGGTCCAGATCCGGATGCCGCTGAATGATCGGCTCGCCGTTGCTCAAGAAAAAGGCCGGAGCGTAGGGAGCGACCGTCGCCGAAACCGCGCCGCTCGCTTCGCCGTTACGTACAACGACAATCTCGACCGAACCGTCGAGCGGCGCCTCAAACGGCATCTGGAAATTGATCTGGCCCGCCGAGACGAAGAGCAACGGAGCATCAACGCCGTTCACGCGCACGCGCACGCCGCCGAGCTCGGTCGGCAGCGGCAATCCGGTCGCGTCTACCTTGGTATCGGCAAGGTTCTGCCCAAAGACCGACCCAAGCCCGCCGCGTGAAAGCGTCGCGGCGAATTGCACCGCATCGACGACGCCGCCTTCCGGGACCGAAGGCGGCGCCGGCGGGGCGAAGCCGCGGCCTAGAACCGGTATTGCGATCTCAGGGCGGTTCGGGTCATTGCTTCTAAGCGTCAGCGTCGCTTGGAGCTCACCGGCCTGCCGCGGCGTGAACGAGATCACGACGAAACCCTGTCCCCCCCTCCCAGGGTGAACATCGGACCAGACGCCGTTGCCGAAAAGGCATCCTGTCCATTGAGCTCCCACTCCACATCGAGCACGACCAGGCTCGCATTGCCTATAGCGATCTTTGAGGTCGAAGTGTCTCCGACGGCTACGACAGGAAAGCCGATCATCTCCCTCTCAAGCCGAATGCGAGGCGTCTGACCATCGGAGCCGGCGGCTTGGATGGTCACAAACGCCTCCGGTTGATCGGCGGAATTGCTGCGGATACTGACAGAACCGGTTTCAAGACCTATCAAAGACGCCGTGTAGCGAATCAACACCTCGCGGCCGACTCCGGCGGGTACCGAGAATGGAAAGCTCTTCGTTTGAATCTCGAACGGCTCGGAGTCGCTGCCGACCTCGGTCACCTCGAGCGGACCGCTGCCCGTGTTGCGAATCGTGATCGAGCCTAGATCGATTGGCCGATTACCGCCTCACCGAGATCAACCGGCTGATTACTTACCGTGATCTCTGGGTGTTGGACGACGTCAATCGGCCCGACATCCGCTTCGCCCCTGTGAAACCCGTCTGACGCCGTCACTCGGAACCAAATGTCAGAACCTCCGCGTATAGCCGACGGATCGAAGCGGTACTCAGCGGCTTCCAGGCCGGTCGCGAGAGACCGCCAATCAGTATTGCCATTGGGAGAGTAGAAAACTGAGTACCGAAGCAAGTCCCCGTCCTCGTCCGTACCGGTCCACCGGATGGCTTGCTCCGGGGAACCCTCCCAGCGCTCACCGCCGGATGGGCTGAGGATCTTTACCACTGGAACGCGTGCCGATGCTGTGACAGAATCCAGCTCTGCACCCGAGCGCCGCAGAGAAACGCGGGCAGCGCCCGCCGGCATTTTGACGAGCCGTGAGAAGTACTGTTCTTCTAACTCCCGTCCACCCTCGCTGCCTACAAACGGGAGCTGGAAACAGTGTTCACCAACCAGGGCTCCCGTGCCGTCGGCGAACGATAAACAGTGATCCTGCCCGGGATCAGGGGCATGAGGGTCCGCCGTTCCCGTGAATCGCTCAACTGCATTGAGCTCGCCAACCACTCCATTTCTGTCCGCCTTCCCGGTAATGAATGCGAAATCGCCTGACTCTCTTCTAGGGCTATCGGAAGATAGAGACGCCAGCAATGGCTCCAACACGGGCTCGGCAGCCGTCGGCTCGAATCCGCTTGCGTACACCCACACATAATGGAAGTCTGAGATCCATTGAGACAAAACATCACAGCTATCCATCAGATCGTAATTGACATTGGGGTGGCTCGCGGGTTTCCCGACCTTGATGTCGTTCGCGATAACGTCCGCTCCGTGCTCCTGAATATTAGCGTCCGGAAACGGCCACTGGGAGGATGTTCCCTTTCCGAATATCCCTGACAGCACTGACTCGCATTTTTTGGTCTCAGGGTGACGAAGACCAAGGTTGTGACCGATCTCGTGAGCGACGATAAACGCGGTTCCTACGGGACCCACGTACCCATTTTGCGTTTGATCCAACACAAGCGCGACTCTTCCTGACTTCCCGCCCCATAGGGGCGCGGCGATTCCACTGGCGACGCCGCCGAAATTGTCCGCCCCCATCGTCTTTTCGGGAAGGATGCCGATCAACTGGTCAAAAGTTACCTGACCGCCGCGCGTCACAGCCTCTGCGACATAGATTGCCTCCAAACGCTGCATGAGAGCATCTTCCCCCCTGCCAAACACGTGTAGCGACTCCTTCGAAATCAATTTACCCGACTCGGAAAGACTGAATTCAAAGTTGCCTTCTGCCACAGGAAATATACGCTTCGCGATCTCACCCAAGTTGGCCAGGCTGCCCTCCGGGCAGCTCTCCGGCTCGCCGTGAAGCTGAATGCAGATCGGTAAGTACTTGACTCGCAATCCCGGCTGCTCCTCGAACTGGACGGTTATGACCTCGCCGGCGTTGTTTTCGCAGTCGACTTCGGGAACGGTACACTCGGGATTGATCACCGCCGCTACGCTCACGTTCCCGTCAGGAAAATCGACCGATTGGGGCGAGATGAAGATATTGTAGGAGTGTTGGCTATTGGCGCGGTCAGGATTGTTCGTGATGATCGTTCGACTGCCGTCTCTTTCGAACTCAGTAATGTCATTGTCAACCTTAAACCCCACTAAGATCGGCACATTGGTGACGTCCGGCCCCGGCACCGCCAACTTGGGGAACACTCGTAGGACAAACGATTTTCCAGTGACCAATGGGATCGTGTTATTCTCATCCTGTACGACCTGAACCACCTCGATATGGTCAATCGTGAAGTCCACGGCGGATTCGAATTTGTAGCGAGAACGCACCGTGATCGTGTAGATCGCCCCTCGTGAAATCCTTTTGCCCTGGCTCGCCGAGCCGTGATCCATGACCACTTAAAGCTCGGTGACAACCTCCGCCTCGAACTCAGTAATCACCTGTTGCCCGCCGACATCTTTCTTCTTGATCGACGCGGCATCAATGTCCATGACGCCCACCGCACACTGCGCTGTGGCGGAAAGCGGCGTACTGCTCACGTTGCTGTTGGCGACGCCGTCCCCGGCGGCGCACGAAGAGTCGCGGGATCCCCGGCGGTCTTCTGGGAAGCGATCGTCAACGCCGAGGTTCACGCCGATACGCACCGCGTGGCGGTCTCCGCCGCTCAGGAATCTTCCCGTGCCAGTAAGGCTTGCCCCGGCGGCTACGCCGGCGCTCAAGGTAACAACGGTCGGGTCGGCGGGACCGGGTGCAATCGTTCCAGTGACCTCGAGGGACGGAGGGTTCACAGTCGCGGTGCCGCCGCTGAACCTGTGCGGGTCGCAGCTAAAATTCGTTGGAAACCCCGTCAGATCAAACGGGCTCATCGAGAACGACGTGCTGAGCGTGCTGGGACGGTTCGTGTTGCAAGAGCCGGACTTGACCCAGGTGCTCTTGACCGAGTGCGAGCCCTGGAAGGTCCCCTTGAACGTCTGGGCGGAAAGCGTCTGCCCAGACGCGCCCAGGACGAGAAGAAACGCGACTATCTGTAGCAACCCTTGCGATCGCGCGCTCATACGCTGCCTCCCCAGAACCGGCGACGCCACAACCCGGCTGGCTTCAAGAGTAACAGGGAGGCAACGGGGCCTCAATACGACCTTGCGATCGTTGGACGGCTCGAGACGCTACGGCCTTTTCGTCGACCCACTTGACGCTGTGGTCGCCCCTGACGCTTTTCGTGGATTAACTATTGGCGAACAACCGATGTCATGAACAGACAGATTTTCTTCACTCATGCGGTTGCGTCGCGACTTGCTGCCACGATCGAACTTCAAGGGCTCTGGCTGACTTGGTACCCTATCTCCGTTCGTACGCTTCACCGAGCTGCTCGCGCGAGCAATTCCATGACCAACCACACAAGAAACGCAATCGTTTTATTCGCTGCTGTTGCCCTTCTCGCCGGCTTGATCCCGTGCCTCCTGTCGGCGCAGCCGGTCGAGCGGCAACAACTGCTCGATTACATGGAGCGGGTTCGCGACGACAATGACCTGCCAGGACTGTCCGTCGCAGTGGCGGTCAACGGCGAAATCGTCTTCTCCGAAGGAGTCGGCTACGCCGAGCTGGATCACAGGACACCGCAAACCGGCCGCACTGTCCACAACGTCGGCTCAATCTCAAAGGTCCTGGCCGTCGTAGGCCTGATGCGGTTGGTCGAACACGGAAAGCTCGATCTTGATGCGACGATCCAGACGTATCTGCCCTACTACCCGGAGAAGACATGGCCCATCACCGTGCGTCACATCCTGACGCACACCTCCGGCACTCGGCACTACAACGGAGTCGAGTTCGGCGACCACCGGCTTCTGGCGATGCGCCACTACGACGATTTCGAGGAGGCCACTCGGCTTTGGCGGGACGACCCGCTTCTGTTCGAACCCGGCACACTGTGGTCTTACTCCTCTCACGCCACGAACCTGATCCACGGCATCGTGGAGGAGCTAGCAGGCAAGGATTTTGAAACGTATATTCGGCGTCACGTCTTCGAGCCGGCAAGCATGCTCGCGTCGCAGTTCGACGTTCCGTCGCGCGTCATTCGCAATCGCGGCCACGGATACGTGCGCGACGACCAGGGCCGCTTTGTCCATCCAATATGGGAAGACCCGAGCTACAAATACGCCGGCGGCGGGATTCTGTCAACGGCGGAAGACCTGGTGCGCTTCGCGATGGCCATCAACGATGGGACGTTACTACAACCCGAAACCGTCCACAGAATGCACGAACCCCAGATCGACCCGGCTGTCAAACGATTTGTTGCCGAGGGCGCGCCCCAGCCGCGCGATTTCAAGCAGGCTCTCGTGTGGCGCATACTGGAAGATCAGGCCGGACGCACGTTCCCAAGTCATACCGGTACGGTCAAAGGTACCCGCAGCTTCCTCGCCAACTACCACGAGCAGGGTGTCGTGGTGGCACTCCAGGCAAACGCACTCCCCTTCGACTCGGCGCGCTACGGGATCGCGATCGCACAAATGTTTCTTCTGCGTGTGCGGTAGAGGATTTCGTACGGCGGCGTGCAAAACGTCGTCACGCACTTGCATCCCTCAACTCCAACGCGGCCGGGTAGTCGAGTCAGAGGGTCCACGGGCGCTCCTTGAGCAAGTTCAGGCACCGGATTCGGAGTCGGAACACGATATGAACGAAGCCTGTCGGCAGACGCTTCGCGTGCGCCTTGTCGGGGCGGCGGCGGTTAGGCGGGCGTAAGGTCGGGACACCAAAGGAGGTGTCCCGATGACACAGTTACGCCGACAGATGCTC
>Ga0315336_1002053_pt1 | contig 33303 bp, 17 predicted proteins | sample ASW5metaG_FD_204512 | JGI IMG/M metagenome (GOLD analysis project Ga0315336, IMG submission 204512) | Ammonia-oxidizing marine archaeal communities from Monterey Bay, California, United States - ASW #5 | ecosystem: Environmental > Aquatic > Marine > Intertidal zone | place: USA: California...
TGCGACGACGCCGATCCGGCTCGCCGACCGGGCATCGCGGACTTGCCGGGCGACGGAATCGATGCCGACTGCGACGGCCAGGAGCTCTGTCCCGAAGACCTCGACGGAGATGGCCACGGCACCGCGGTTCTCATCGACAGCGTCGATGGCGACTGTGATGATCCAGGCGAAGGTGCGACTTTCGCCGATTGCGACGACGGCGATTCCGACATCCACCCGGACGCGGTCGAGGCCTGCGACGCCACCGACAGCGACTGTGATGGTTCGTTGGTGGACGAGTTCGACGACTTCGATGGCGACGGAGAGCCGGACTGCATCGACGACGACGACGACGGCGATGGACTCTCGGACGCCGACGAACTTGCAGTGGGCGCCGATCCGCTCAATCCGGACACCGATGGCGACGGAATCCTCGACGGCGACGAGGACCCGGGGGACACGGACGGAGACGGCATTCCCGATGTGCTCGACCCTACAGACGACATCCCGACACCCACGGACACAGACTCCACGGACACCGACACGCCCTCCACCGATACCGACGAAGACACCCAGGACACGGACGAGTCCGGAAGCTCGGACGATGAGAAGGGGGGATGCAGCTGCGCTACCGGAAGTGGTCCGCCGATGGTGTGGGTGCCGCTGGTGATCCTTTTGGCGGCGCGCCGTCGGCTATAGCCACTGCCCCATCGACAGGCTGTCCACGAAGGTGCCGTCCATGCGGCGAGCGTACTTGACGATGCGCCCTTCGGTAGCGAAACCGAGCCTCTCGTAGAGCTCGATCGCGCGCGCGTTGTCGGCAAAGACCTGAAGTTCGACCTTCAAGATCGCGGGGTGGGCTCGCGCGTGGTCGATACTGACCTGCAACATGGCCCGCCCGATCCCCAGTCGGCGGTGGCTCGCGGAGACACCCATTCCGAAGCTGATGCGGTGGGTGACTTTGCGCCGCCGCCCAGCGTGGCAATTGAGCATGCCGACGACGATGTCACCGTCCCAGGCCAACCAGGCCTGATCGCCCAGTTCCCAGTCCTGATTGTCGAAGAAAGCCGCCTCAGACTCCACGGTATGGACGAACTCCTCGGGTTCGGTCAGGACCCAGTGACTGGCCTCTGCGAAGAGGGCGTTGGCGTACTTCAAGACTGCCGCTGCATCCGCTCCCGAGGCCCGGCGGATCAGAATGGCCCGCCCATCGGGCGCAATGTGCTCGCGGCTCAGTTGTCCGGCCCCAACAGGCTCCGAGCCACCTGTGACGTCTGGATTTCGTCGGTACCCCCGTAGATCTGCAAGACCTTGGCGTCCCGTGCGAGCTGCTCGACCCGATACTCGGCCATGTACCCGTAGCCCCCGTGCAACTGTACGGCTTCGAGGCAGACATCCATCGTCGCTCCGGCGCAATAGAGCTTGGCCGCCGACGCCTCGGCGAAGCTCGGATTGCGCCCTGCCGTGAGGTTGTCAAACGACCGGAAGAGGATGTTCTCGGTGTTCATGCGAGCGACCTCCATCTTCGCCAGCTTGTGTTGGATCAGCTGGAAGTCGCCGATTCGCCGGTCGAACTGGCGGCGGGTGCGCGCGTACTCCACCGACACCCGCAGGCACTCCTCGATCATGCCGAGTGCCATACCCACGACGCCAATTCGCTCGGCTCCGAAGGTCTCTTTTGCGCCCTTACGGCCGCCTGCGGTAGCGCGCTCGATGCTCTCTCCGAGGAGTCGGTCGGAGCCGACCCGCACGTCCTCGAGGAAGAGCTCGCCAGTGGGGGAGGAGTGCATTCCCATCTTCCGGAACGCTTTGCCGCGGGTCAGGCCCGGGGTATCGCCGTCGAGTACGAAGGTCAGGATCGGCCGCTTCTTCCAGTCATCTCCATTGTCGAGTTTGCAGATGAAGACGATGGTGTCGGCGTGGGGCCCGTTGGTGATGAAGGTCTTCTGCCCGTTCAGCACGAAGCCGTCGCCGTCCTGTTTGGCCGTACAGCGCATGCTTCCAAAGGCATCGGATCCGGAGGACGGCTCGGTGATGGCCCAGGCCCCGATCTTGTTGAGGCGCAGGATGTCGGGTACCCAGCGTTCCTGCTGCTCGAACGTGCCCTTGGAGACGATGGCCTCGGCGGTCAGGCCGACGCTGACGCCCAGGGCGGTGACCAGGCCCGGGCAGTAGCGGGAGAGCTCGATGTTCGGGAGCATGCGCATGGCCATCGCGTCGCCCCGGGTCATGCCCATCATGCCGCCGCCCTTGGATTCGATGGTTTCGCCGGCGGCTTCCTTCTTCTTCTTCTCGAGCTTGGCCTGCCACTGGGAGACCTGCATCTCGCCCATGCCGAAGTTCTCGAACATCTTTCGCATGATCGGGTAGGGCAGCATTTCCTCGGTGTCGAGGGCGTCGAGGTTCGGGATCAAGGTCTCGGCGCAGAAAGCGCGGAGCATGTCTCGGACCATGATGTGGGTGTCGTTCCATTGGAAGGCCATTTGTGGGGTCTCTCAGGGTTGGGATGTCTTTGAGTGGAGTCTGCTAAAGGAGGACACGTCGACAGGTCGAAGGGTCGACAAGTCGAAGGGTCGACAAGTCGAAGGGTCGACTGATCGACTGATCGACTGATCGACTGATCGACTGATCGACGATCGACTGATCGACCGATCGACCGATCGACCGATCGACCGATCGACCGATCGACCGATCGACTGATCGACTGATCGACGATCGACTGATCGGTTCGGTTTCTGGCGGTCGGCAGGGTGGCAGGTCGACCTGCGGATCCGGTCGCCAACTCTGACCTCGGCTCGATCCGAACCAGAGCCGCGATCCGCTCTCACCCTGGCGACTCGGCCGCTGCGGGTAAGGGATCTTAAGGGACGAAGTCCCTTATCCAGGGGGGGCAGTCGGGGGGGATGGAATCCCCACTGACCGGGGGTTTGCAAAGGGGGCCCGATCAAGGCGCGACTCCGTGCCGCCGCCATGGGCGCTCGACAGTCTTGTTCCGACTCAGCTCCAGCGCCGTGATCAACCGATTCCGCGTCTGCCTCGGATCGATGATCTCGTCCAGATATCCAGCGCGTGCCACTGTGTAGGGATTGATCTTGTCCGCGATCATGTCCACCATCTGCTTCCGGATCTGATCGGGATTCGGGGCGTTTGCCAGTAGCTTCTCGGCGGCGATGCTCACCAGTCCCTCGGCGCCCATGACGCTGATCTCCGCTCCGGGCCAGGCGACGAACAGATCGGGCTCGAAGGCGCGGCCGCACATCACGTAGTAGCCGGCGCCGTAGGCCCGCCGGGTCACCACGGTCATCTTCGGTACGGTTGCTCGGGCCACCGCGTAGAGCATCGAGGATCCGTCGTTGATGATGCCGTTGTGCTCGGCGTGGGATCCGACGACGAAGCCGGGCACGTCGACGAGGAACACCAATGGGATGTTGAAGGCGTCGCAGAGGTTGACGAACCGGGCCGACTTCCGGGCGGCGGGGGAGTCGATGATGCCGCCCAGGTACTTGGGGTTGTTGGCGACGATTCCGACCGGGAAACCTCCGATGCGGGCGAGGCCAGTGAAGATGGAGCGGGCGTATAGCGGCTTCAACTCCAGGATCTGGTCGTCGACGATCATGGGGATGAGGGTGCGCACGTCGTAGGCGCGGCGGGCGTCGTCGGGGAAGATGTCGAGGATCTCGTCGCCGATGACGGATCGACCGGGTGCTTCGTCCCGTCGCGGGGGCTTCTCGGTGCAATTGGAAGGGAAGAAGGACAGGTAGTCCCTGATCATCTGCAGGCAGTCGTCGTCGCTGTCGACGAGCTGGTCGGCGACGCCGGACTTGCGGTTGTGAATCTCGGAGCCGCCCAGGGCTTCCTCGGTGATGGTCTCGCCGACGGCGGCTTTGACCAGAGCAGGTCCGGCGAGCGCCATGGAGCTGGTGCCCTTCACCATCGGCACGAAGTCGGCCAGACCGGGGAGATAGGCGGTTCCAGCGGCTCCCGGGCCCATCATGGCGGCGACCTGTGGCACGACACCGCTCATAGTGACCTGATCTCGGAACATCGCTCCTGAGTTGGCGAAGAGGGCGAGCTTCTCGATGTTGTTCGGCCGCGGATCGATCCGGGCTCCCGCCGAGTCCACGAGCCAGACCATCGGGACCCGTTCCCGGAGGGCGAGTTCTCTCATTCGAGCGACCTTGATCTGACTGACGATTCCGATGGATCCGCCGAGGACGGTGAAGTCGTAGGCGGCGACACAGACGTTTCGCCCATCGATCTTGCCGAGGCCGGTGATGACACCGTCGGCGGGCACGAGCTTGTCGGTGTACTCGCTGCCGTGGGCGCCCATCTCCAGGAAGGTGTCGGGGTCGAGGAGACGGTCGATTCGCTCTCTGGCGGTGAGCTTGCCCCGACCGTGCTGGCGGGCGACGCGCTTTTCTCCTCCCATCTCGTGGACCCTGGCCCGTTTGGTCTCCAGCTCTTCCAGCAGTTCTCGCATGCGGCTCATGGGGACTCTCCCTGCCGTCGTCGATCGGGTCGACCGAGGATGGCGGCGGTGATGGCGTCGATCACATCTCGATTCCAGAGGAGCTCGGTGTGTCCGAGGCCCTTGAAATGGAGATTGTTGACGTGCTCGTATTGATGTTCGAAGGGCACTTTTCCCGCCGGATGCAGGCAGAGCAGATCCGTTGGGCTGTAGATGGAGATCAGGGGAATGTCTTCGGGCCACGGCCGCAGATTCAGGTCGGAGATGAGCTTCGACCGCGGCAGGACGTCGAAGGGGGCCCTCGAGGCCATCCAGAGTCCCGCGGCAATCGCTGGCGCAGCGATGACGGTTCCCCGATGGGGCGTGCCGATGGTGATGACTCCGGCGACGCGGTCCGCGGTGTCTTCTGCCTGAACCGCGTAACGGGAGATCAGTCCGCCGATGGAGTGCCCGATGAGCCAGACCCGGCCGGTTCCCTCGAAGGAGCGGAGCGCCTTGGCCACCTTTGCGCCGGCATGCGCGACGCGCTTGGTCTGGAGGTAGCCGAGGATGCCGCCGCTCGGGGGCACGGCCGTCGAGACGCCCGCCCGCTCGAGGTGGCTTCCGATCCACTCCATCGCGCGACCGCCCGTTGCGAAGCCCTGGATCATCAGCGCATCGGGCGCGGCGCCACTGGCCTTCCGTCGGGACGGAAAATAGATGGATGGCGGCCCGATGTTGCGAATGATCGGCAAATCACGCGCCTTTCTTGTGTGCTCGGGTGGCGGCCTCGTACATGCCGTCGATGAGCTCGGCGTACTTCTCGGCGACCACCTTGCGCTTGATCTTCAGGGTCGGCGTCACAGTTCCCGCCTCGATGGAGAAGTCCTCGCCGAGAATCTCGAAGCGCTTGATCTGCTCGAAGGGCGCCAGCCGCTTGTTGGCCCGGTCGACAGCCGCACCGACTCGGGACTGGATCTGCGGGTGGCTCGAGACCTCGGACTCGGAGCAGCCCAGATCCTCAGCGAGTCGCGGCAGCTCGCGGTCGTCGATGGTGATGAGGGTGACCACAAAGGGCCGGCGGTCGCCGTGTACGTAGACCTGGCTGATGGAGGGCTCCTCCTTGAGCAGCGACTCGAGGCGGGCGGGCACCACGTACTTGCCGCCAGCGGTCTTGATGAGGTTCTTCTTGCGGTCGGTGATGCGAAGGAAGCCGTCGTTGTCGACCACCCCGATGTCCCCGGTGAGGAAGTAGCCGTCGTCGTCGAAGGCCTCCGCCGTGACCTCGGGAAGTCCCCGATAGCCGGTGAAGATCGACGGCCCTTTGAGCAGAATCTCCCCGTCGGAGGCGATCTTGTATTCCACGCCCGGGACCGGCTTGCCGACGGTGCCGATGCGGTGTTCGTCGACCGTGTTCGCGAACGCGATGGCACAGCTCTCAGAGAGGCCGTAGACCTCGAGGATGACCATGCCCACGCCCTCGAAGAACTCCAGGATCTGGATGTCGATGGGTGCTGAGCCGGTGATGAAGTACTTGACTCGGCCGCCGAAGACATCCCGGAGCTTCTTGAAAACCAGCCGATCGGCGATTCGGAACTGGACCCGCTCCCACAGACTCAGCGGCGCCCCGCCGTTCAGGGACTTCGACTTGAGGTGGGCGAGGTTCTCGGCCCAGTGGAAGATCGCCTGGCGACGGGGATTGGCGGCGGCGACCCGCTCGCGAATCCGCCCGTGCATCTTCTCGAAGATCCGCGGCACGGCTCCGAAATAGGTCGGTCGGACCTCGGTGATTTCGTCCAGCAGCGTGTCGTAGCCGGTGGCGTAGTGGGTGCGCAGGCCGATGTTCATGCGGCCGAAGAGGCCGGGCACGTGCTCGGCCACGTGGGCCATGGGCAGAAACGAGATGGTGCAGTCGTCGGGGGTGATCTCCCGGGCCATGAGGTCCTGGGTTCCGCGCATCCAGCCAACGATCATGCCGTGGGGAAGGGGAACGCCCTTGGGATTGCCGGTCGTTCCACTGGTGTAGACGACGATGGCGGTGTCGTCGGGCACAATCGAGGCTTCGCGCGTGGAGAGCAGGTCGGGCTTGACATCGAGCACAGTGCGCCCGTGTGCCTCCAATCCGCCCAGGGTGTGCTCGGATTCGGCGTCCCAGGCGACGACCTTCTTCAGGGAATCGACGGTCTCCAGCAGCGGAGTCACGCGTTCGAGGAGCTCGGCCCCTTCGACAAAGAGGACCGAGGCGGCACTGTCGCGGAGGATGAACTCCACTTGATCGACGCGCAGAGTTTCGTAGACACCGACTACGGTGCCGCCACCGACCATCGCAGCGAGGTCGGCCAGCACCCAGTTGGGGTTGCAGCCACCCATGATGGCGACCGTGTCTCCGTGGCCAAAGCCGCCGTCGATGAGGGCAGCCGCGACGGCGTCCACGCGGCCGCCGAACTCTCGCCAGGTGACGGGAATCCAGTTCCCACTTCGTTTAATGCTGTAGCTGGGGACGTCTGCTGAGACCTGGATCCGCTTCCTCAGAAGCTGGGTGAGGGTCTCGACCTGGGTTGCGAGCATCTCTTCGCCTTCGTGTAATGTGTCACCTAACACACTATACTACAGGCGCGATGATGGAAGCCCGCCGAATCGAGAGTTCTGACGGCCTGCGGCTGGCGGTCGACGTACACGGCGAGGGACCTGCCGTGCTGCTGGTGCACGGACTGGGATTCAACCGCGATCGCTGGTCGGCACAGGTCCAGGCCTTCGACGCCGCTGGCTTCCAGGTCGTGACCTTCGATCTGCGGGGATGTGGAGACTCAGACATGCCCGCGGCGGCGTATGACATCGCGACGCTGTCGGCCGATGTGGAGAGCATTCGGGAAGACCTGGGCCTCGAGTCGTTTGGTCTCATCGGGCATAGCCTCGGCGGCATGGTCGCTCTGGACTACACATTGAAGCACCCCGATCGCGTGCGAACGCTCGCATTGGCGTCCACGACCTGCCACAACGGCCGGCGCGCGTCAGCCCTCGGAAGCACCATTTCGAAGCTCTCGGATCTCGGCTTCGACGCGGCGATGGCCGACCCCCAGATCTCCGCTGAGATCGAGGCGCTGTGTGCGTCGGTCTCGATCTATGTGCCGGCGATCATCGAGCCGCTGAAGCGCATCACCGCCGAGCCCAACCGCGCTCGGTCGCTGCAATGGCGTGCGACGGTCGGGTGGTCGGTTCGGGGGCGGATCGGCGAGATTGGCTGTCCGACCTTGGTGATGCACGGGCTGGCGGACATGCTCATGCCGCTGCAGGCCGGGCAGAGGCTCCACGAGGGAATCTCGGGATCCAGATGGGTCGCAGTTCCCGGCGCGGGCCACAACCTCCCGGTGAAGCGGCCGGACGAATTCAATGCTTCAGTCCTGGATTTCCTGGCCGACACATACAGACACACCCCGTAACGTTCCGATGGGCCCGCCCGGGGTATTCTGCAGGCTCCTGGGGAATGTCCATGTACCGCTCTGCTCTCGTCGTCTCGCTGATCGCCCTCATCGCCTGCAACCCTTCCAAAGACAAGCCGGCCAACACCAGCACGACCGACACGACCGAGGTCGATCCGGTGGCGCCGACCGTGGTTTTCACGTCTCCCGCCGACGGAGACCGGTTCGTGCTCGGCGATCCGGTCTTGATCGAGGTGCTCGCGGCGGATGCCGACGAGGCGGACCTGCAGCAGCTGACCTTCGAGTGGAGCGGTGACGCGGCGGGTGCGGCCACGGCGCCGACGAATCCGGACTCCGGCGGCATCGGTCTTTTCTACCTGGAGGATCTGCAGATCGGATCCCCGAATGTGACCGTGAAGGTCATCGACACCGACGGGCTGTCCTCCCAGGCCGCAGTGCTGTTCGAGATCTACACCGACGACGCCGACGGAGACGGGATCCCCAGCGGCGACGACTGCGACGACAACGACCCGCAAGTCGGCGACGGCTTCGACTGGTTCGCCGACACCGACTCCGACGGTTTTGGAGACCCCGATGACACCGTGTACGCCTGCGACGCGCCCACCGGCTACGTCGCCGACGACACCGACTGCGACGACACCGATCCCAACGCAAACCCGGGAGAGACCGAGGTCTGCGACGGCGTCGACAACAACTGCGACAACGCCATCGACGAGGGCCTGGCGAGTGATTGGTTCGCCGATGTGGACACCGACGGCTTCGGGGACGCGTACGATCAGCTCTCCGATTGTACGCAGCCCACGGGGTATGTCGCCGACGATACCGACTGCAACGACACCGACCTCGCGGTCTTCCCGGGTGCCGTGGAGGTCTGCAACGGCGTCGACGACAACTGCGACACCTACGTCGACGAAGGGGTTCTCCTCACGTTCTACGCCGACGACGACTCCGACGGCTTCGGAGACGACCTCGACTCGGTCCAGGCCTGCACCGCGCCCTCTGGCTACGTCGCCGACAACACCGACTGCGATGACGCCGACCAGACCGCGTACCCGGGCGCCATCGAGCAGTGCGATCTGGTGGACCACGACTGCGAGGGCACCCCGGACAACGGCGTCGTCGACGTGAACTGGTATCGGGACTTCGACACCGACGGGTATGGGGACATCAACGACACCATCCTCGATTGTGTGCAGCCGAGCGGCTATGTCGCTGACGACGCCGACTGCGATGACACCGACATGGCGGTCTTCCCGGGGGCCGTCGAGGCCTGCAACGGCGTCGACGACAACTGCAACACCTTCATCGATGAAGGGGTGCGGAACACCTACTACGCCGATAACGATGTCGACGGCTACGGCGACGACCTCGACTCGGTCCAGGCCTGCTCGGCACCCTCGGGGTACGTCGCCGACAACACCGACTGCGACGACCAGCGCAACGACACCTACCCGGGCGCACCCGAGCTCTGTGACGGCATCGACAACGACTGCGATCCGCTCACCCTCGAGGGCATGTCGGACTGGTACGCGGACATCGACAGCGACGGCTACGGAGACCCTCTGGTCCAAGTCCAGGACTGCACCCAGCCCACTGGCTACGTCTCCGACAACACCGATTGCGACGACATCCGCAACGACGTCAATCCGGGGGCTCCCGAGGTCTGTGACGGCGTCGACAACGACTGCGATCCGCTCACTGTCGAGAGCCCGAACACCTACTACCACGACTTCGATAACGACGGTTTCGGCGATGATCTCGACCAGGCGCAGGCCTGCACCGCCCCCACTGGCTACGTCTCCGACAATACCGACTGCGACGACACCCGCAACGACACCTACCCGGGTGCTCCCGAGCTCTGTGACGGCATCGACAACGACTGCGATCCGCTCACTGGCGAGGGGTCGACGACCTACTACCACGACTTCGATAACGACGGTTACGGGGACGATCTCGACCAGGTCGTCGGTTGCTCACCGCCGAGTGGATACATCCTCGACAACAGCGACTGCAACGACGCCAACAACAACATCCATCCCGGTGCGCCCGAGGCCTGTGATGGCCTCGACAACAACTGCGATACGAACATCGACGAGGGCGTGCAGAACACGTACTACTTCGACTTCGACACCGACGGCTTCGGGGACCCGCTGGACACGACGCTCGCCTGCATCGTGCCGTCCGGGTACGTCGCCGACAACACCGACTGCGACGACACCAATATCGCGATCTACCCGAACGCAGCCGAGGTCTGCAATCTGGTCGACGACGACTGCGACACCGACATCGACGAGGGTGTGCAGACCACCTACTACCTCGACTTCGATGTCGACGGGTACGGCGACGACCTGGTGCAAGCCCTCGGTTGTTCGGCTCCCACCGGATATGTCGCCGACAACACCGACTGCGACGACACCGATCCCGACATCAGCCCCGGCGACCCGGAGCTCTGCAATGGGGTCGACGACAACTGCGACACGAACATCGATGAGGGCGTGCAGACCACCTGGTACTTCGACTTCGACACCGATGGCTTTGGGGACCCGAACGACAACGTCGACGCTTGTGTAGCGCCCTCCAACTACGTCATCGACGGCTCCGACTGCGACGACACCAACATCCTGATCAACACGTCGGCCGTCGAGGTCTGTGACGGGGTCGACAACAACTGCTCCGGCATCATCGACGACGCGATCGGTGGCTGCGCGGCCGCATGTCCGGTCTACGCCGATGCCGCGGTTCCTCCCGGTGGAGATGGGTCGTTCGCCGATCCGTTCCCGAGCATCGCCTACGCCATCGCCTTTCGGACGCTGGGATGCGACGAGATCGTGCTTCTCCCGGGCACCTTCGACGAGAACGTCGACTACGCGGGCGAAGATCTGCAGATCTCCTCGAGCGGCGGCCCGACGGTGACCACGGTCATGTCGAGCACCGGCGGAACGATCTTCAACTTCAGCGGTGGCGAGACCGCGGTGGCCAGCCTCAGCGGCGTCACCATCACTGGCGGAACGGCCTCCAGCGGCGCCGGCATCTACATCAGCGCCTCCGACCCGACCATCACCGGCAACGTCATCGATAACAACGACGCCACCAGTCGCGGCGGCGGGGTCTACGCCAGTAGCTACGACGGCTTGTTCGAGAACAACACGCTGACCAGCAACACCGCCAGCGACGGTGGTGGCCTGAATCTGCGGTCGTCGAACGCCCTCATTCGCTGGAACACCTTCCAGAGCAACTACGCCAGTGACGAGGGCGGCGCGATGGAGATCTACGCGGGCGCCGCGACCATCGAGGGCAATCGCATCGACAGCAACACCTCGGGCTCGGAGACCGGGGGCATCCGCGTCGAGAACGGAGACCCGATCATCATCAACAACCTGATGGTTGGAAACGCCGACGCGAGCATCTACCTCTACGGCCTGTCGACCGATGGTGTGGTGGCCAACAACACCGTCGTGAACGCCGGGTACGCCGCACTGCAGACGTTCGACTACGTGACCACCGAGATCGTGAACAACATCTTCTGGAACTCGTCGAGCTACGACGTGCGCTTCTACTCGACGGCGTCCCAGGCGAGCCTGAACTTCGAGAACAACAACGCCTCGAGCTTCTACAACGCCAGTCCCAATCCCATCGGGAGCAACGGCAACATCGGCATCGACCCGATCTTCGTCGGCGCCGGTGACTACTCGCTGCAGTGGGGAAGCCGCTCCATCGACGGCGGACAGGACGCCTCGGGCTTCGGCGTGGTCGACGACTATGACGGCACGGGCCGCGCCCTCGGAGCGGCCTACGATATCGGCGCCTACGAGTCCTATGGCACTGGCGGTGGCTGCCCTGGAGACGCCTATTGTGCCGTCGCTTGTCCCATTTACGTCGACGCCAATGTGCTCCCCGGTGGCAACGGCGACATCGGCAACCCGTTCCCGAGCATCGCCTACGCCATGACCTACGGAAACGGCTGTACGGACATCCTGGTCGAGCCCGGAACCTACGACGAAAACGTCGACTTCGGGAGCACGGACTACACCCTCGCCAGCGTCGGTGGGCCCGCGGTCACCACGCTGACTTCGTCGGTGGGAGGCACCATTGTGCGTATCGCCGGGTCCCAGACCACGGCCGCGACCCTGACCGGATTCACCATCACCGGCGGCACGGCGAGCAGCGGCGCGGGCATCTACATCAGCGCCGCGGACCCGACCATCGAAGGCAACATCATCGACAACAACGACGCCATCTCCCGCGGAGGCGGGGTGTACGCCTCCAGCTACGACGGCACCTTCGAGAACAACACGCTGACCAGCAACACCGCCAGTGACGGTGGCGGTCTGAACATCCGCTCCTCGAACGCGACAATCCTCTGGAACACCTTCCAGAGCAACTACGCCAGCGACGAGGGCGGAGCGATGGAGATCTACAGCGGCGCGCCGACCATCGAGGCCAACCGCATCGACAGCAACACCTCGGGCTCCGAGACGGGTGGCATCCGCGTCGAGAACGGGGACCCGATCATCATCAACAACGTGATGGTCGGAAACGCGGACGCGAGCATCTACCTCTACGGGTTGTCCACCGATGGAATCGTCGCCAACAACACCGTGGTCAACGCCGGATACGCCGCGTTGCAGACCTTCGACTACGTCACGACCGAGATCGTGAACAACATCTTCTGGAATTCGTCCAGCTACGACGTGCGTTTCTACTCGACCGCGTCCCAGGCGAGCCTGACCTTCGAGAACAACAACGCCAGCAGCTTCTACAACGCGAGCCCGAACCCCATCGGGAACGCTGGAAACATTGGCATCGACCCGCTCTTCGTGGGTGCCGGGGACTACTCTCTCGTTTGGGGAAGTCGCTCCATCGATGGTGGCCAGGACGTCTCGGGTCTCGGCATCGTCGACGACTACGATGGGACCACGCGGCCCCTGGGAGCGGCCTACGACATGGGCGCCTACGAGTCCTACGGAAACCCGGGTTCCTGCCCCGGCGACCCCTTCTGCGCGACAGCCTGTCCAATCTACGTCGACGCCAACGTGCTCCCGGGAGGAGACGGCGACATCGGCGCGCCCTTCCCGAGCATCGCCTACGCCATGACCTACGGAAACGGCTGCGCGGACATCCTCGTCGAGCCCGGAACCTACGACGAGAACATCGACTTCGGGAGCACCGACTACACCCTGACCAGCACCGGTGGTGGGGCAGTCACGACGCTGACTTCTTCGGTCGGGGGCACCATTGTGCGCATCGCCGGTAGCCAGACGGCCGCCGCAGAACTCACCGGCTTCACCGTCACCGGAGGCAACGAGAGCAGCGGCGCCGGCATCTACATCAGCGCCGCCGACCCGACGATTAGCGACAACATCATCGACAACAACGATGCCTCATCGCGCGGCGGCGGCGTCTACGCGTCCAGCTACGACGGGCTGTTCGAGAACAACACCCTGACCAGCAACACCGCAAGCGACGGCGGGGCCATGAACCTGCGCTCCTCGAATGCACTCATCCGCTGGAACACCTTCACCAGCAACTACGCCAGCGACGAGGGCGGAGCGATGGAGATCTACTCCGGCGCGCCCATCATCGAAGCCAATCGCATCGACTCCAACACGTCCGGCTCCGAGACCGGCGGCATCCGGGTCGAGAACGGCGACCCGATCATCATCAACAACGTCATGGTCGGAAACGCGGACGCGAGCATCTACCTCTACGGGCTGTCGACCGACGGCGTGGTGGCCAACAACACGGTGGTCAACGCCGGATATGCGGCGCTGCAGACCTTCGACTACGTCACCACGGACATCGTCAACAACATCTTCTGGAACTCGTCGAGCTACGACGTGCGCTTCTACTCGACGGCATCCCAGGCCAGCCTGACCTTCGAGAACAACAACGCGGCGAGCTTCTACAACGCCAGCCCGAATCCCATCGGGTCGAGCGGCAACATCGGCATCGATCCGCTGTTCGTCGGAGCCGGCGACTACGGATTGCAGTGGGGGAGCCGGTCCATCGATGGTGGCCAGGACACCGCGGGTCTCGGCGTCGTAGACGACTTCGACGGCACCGCCCGCGCTCTCGGCTCGGCCTACGACATCGGCGCCTACGAGTCCTTCGGCACCGGCGGCGGCTGCCCCGCAGATCCCTACTGCGCGGTCTCTTGCCCGGTCTACGTGGACTCGGCCGCTGTGCCAGGTGGAAACGGAGAGATTGGCACGCCCTACCCGTCGATCGCCTACGCGCAGACCTACGGAAACGGCTGCCTGGAGATTCTGGTTCAGCCCGGCACTTACGACGAGAACGTCGACTTCGCGTCGGGCGACTACCGGCTGAGCAGCACCGGCGGCGCGGCGGTGACGACCCTCACCTCGTCGGTCGGAGGCACCATCGTGCGCATCGCCGGCAGCCAGACCAGCACCTCAGAGCTCATCGGCTTCACCATCACGGGCGGCACGGCGTCCAGCGGTGCCGGTATCTACGTCAGCGCCGCCAGTCCGACCATCAGCGACAACATCATCGATAACAATGACGCCACCTCGCGCGGTGGTGGCATCTACGCCAGCAGCTACGACGGCGTGTTCGAGAACAACGTGCTCACCAGCAACACGGCGAGCGACGGCGGTGGCATGAACCTCCGCTCCTCGGACGGGATCATCCGCAACAACGCGTTCACCTCGAACTACGCCTCGGACGAGGGCGGGGCCATGGAGCTCTACAGCGGAGCGCCACTCATCGAGGCCAACGACATCGACAACAACACCTCGGGCTCCGAGACCGGCGGCATCCGGGTCGAGAACTCCGACCCGGTCATCGTCAACAATGTGATGGTCGGAAACGCCGACGCGTCCATCTACCTCTACGGCTTGTCGACCGCGGGCGTCGTTGCGAACAACACCATCGTCAACGCCGGATATGCCGGGCTGCAGACCTTCGACTACGTCACCACGACCATCGCCAACAACATCATCTGGAACTCTTCCAGCTACGACGTGCGCTTCTACTCGACCGCATCCCAGGCTTCGCTGGTCTTCGAGAACAACAACGCCAGCAGCTTCTACAACGCGAGCCCCAATCCCGTCGGATCCAACGGCAACATCGGCATCGATCCTGTCTTTGTGGGGGCGGGCGACTACGGCTTGCAGTGGGGAAGCCGCTCCATCGACGGCGGTCAGGACGCGTCGGGAATGGGCGTCCTGGTGGACTACGACGGCATCACCCGCGAGCTCGGCGCCGGCTGGGACATGGGGGCCTTCGAGTCCTGGGGTGTCGATCCCGACTGCACCGCTGGCGGTCCCTACTGCGCGACCGCGTGTCCGGTCTACGTCGACAGCACCGTGCTCCCCGGTGGAGACGGCGCGGTGGGCAATCCCTACCCGAACATCGCCTACGCCATGACTTATGGGGATGGCTGCCTCGACATGCTCCTCGAGCCGGGGACCTATGACGAGAACGTCGATTTTGGAGTCTCCGACTACACTCTGGCCTCGACCTCGGGCGCGGCGACGACCACCCTGACCTCCTCGGTGGGTGGCACCTTGATCCGGATCGCCGGTGGGCAGACGTCATCGGCGATGGTGAGTGGGCTGACGTTGACAGGCGGCACGGCTTCCAGTGGTGCCGGTCTCTACATCAGCGCCGCCGACCCGACGATCGTCGACAACATCATCGACAACAACGACGCCACCAGCCGCGGCGGCGGGGTCTACGCGTCCAGCTACGACGGCCTCTTCGACAGCAACACGCTCACCAGCAACACCGCCTCGGACGGTGGCGGGCTCAACCTGCGCAGCTCCACTGCCACCATCTCCAACAACACCTTCACCAGCAACTACGCCAGCGACGAGGGTGGGGCGATGGAGATCTACGCCGGGACCCCGACGATCATCGCCAACCGCATCGACTCCAACACCTCTGGCAGTGAGACCGGCGGCATCCGCGTCGAGAATGGAGATCCGTGGATTCTCAACAACGTCATGGTCGGAAACGCCGACGCGAGCATCTACCTCTATGGCCTCTCCACCGATGGCTTTGTGGTGAACAACACCGTAGTGAACGCGGGCTACGCGGGGATTCAGACCTTCGACTACGTGACCACGGTAATCGCCAACAACATCATCTGGAATTCGTCCAGTTACGACGTGCGCTTCTACTCGACGGCGTCCCAGGCCTCGCTGACCTTCCTGAACAACAACGCGTCCAGCTTCTACAACGCCAGCCCCAATCCGATCGGCCTCAACGGCAACATCGGCATCGACCCGATCTTCGAACTCGGCGACTACAACATCCAGTGGGGCTCGCAGTGCATCGACAGCGGCACGAACGCGGCGGCCTACGGAGTCGTGGACGACTTCGACGGCACCCCTCGCCCCGGTGGACTCGGATATGACATGGGTGCCTACGAGAGCTGGTAGCTTGGTGTATGAGACTTCTACCGCTCCTGTTCCTGACCGCCTGCCTGCCCGCCTTTCAGTTCGTCGATGACGAAGACCAACCCGACGAGTCCGATCCGGATTTGACGCCTCGGGGCTACTTCGTCGGTGATGTTGTTCCCGACTGGCAACTGCAGAACCAGGACAACGAGACCATTTCCCTGTGGAGCTTCGAGGGCGACTGGATCCTGCTCGAGTTGACGACCATGTGGGCCTCTCCAGGCCACGAGTCGGCCGAGGAGGCACAGCGGATCCAGGAAGACTACCGAGATCGCGGTCTGTCCTACGTGATGGTGCTGCAGGAAAACATCGAGGGAGATCCGGCGAGCGTAGACGACGCTGTCATGTGGGCGGAGGCGTTCGGCCTCGTGGACGTGTCCGTGCTTGCGGACTCGACGGGCGCCACCGACGACGCCCTGGATCAGGGACATCTACCGGCCGCAATCCTAATCAATCCCGAGATGGAGGTCGTCGAGCGCGACGAGCCCACCTGGGACGTCCAGAGCTTGCGAGTCATGCTGGATCTCTATCTGCCGCGGGAGAACTGATCTACAGGCACTCGGCGTCGTTGATGGGCTCGTAGGTCTCGTCGAGATCGAAGCCGTCGAGCCACTGGCCCTGTCCGGCCTGGATGACGACATCCATGCAGTAGGGCTCGCCGTCGTCGCAGGGGTAGCAGGCGATGTAGCCGGTGTCGCAGGCGTCATAGGGCCCGTCGTCTCCCTCGAGACCCAGCGCGCGGGAGTCGAGCACCCCGTAGAACACGACGTCGTTGAGCGCTGTGCCGTCCTCGTTCGTCGCCGTGACCTCCAGCAACAGGAAGTCGGGAGTGTCGATGCCCACGATCCAGGCGATGGTCTCCCAGTCCGCTGGGGAGGTCCAGGTGCCCCTTCCGAACGGGATTCCAAACACGCGGCCCTCGATCTCTCGCGGGTCGACCTCCATGAACAGCGTGTTGAAGGTCGAGTGGCTGAAGTCTCAGTCTTCGAATAGACCGGGCTGCGGCCGCGCGCGGCGCCTGAGGGGAGCGGGCTGCTTGCCCTCGAGGCGGTCGATGAGGGCGCTCTCTTCGGGTCCGAGGCCGTACCCGCGCTTGTGGCCCTCGTACAGGAGCTTGCGAACGGCCATCTGCCAGGCCGCCTCGGTCTTCACGGCGTCGGCAGCCGATCCCGCCTTCTGGGTCATGTGCCGCGCAAACACGCGCTCGGCGCACCGCAATGCGCCCTCGACCCGCCATCCGTCTTCGTCGCGAAACACGAGCACGCCCTCGAGTTTCTTGTTGAAGTAGGTCCTTATCGACGCCTCCGAGTAGGTCGTCCGGACCGCGAGATCGGCGATGTCTACGGGGAGCTCCTCCTCCTCGAAGTGGCGGAGGGCGAGCAACAGATTGCGCTGCTTGTCGGAGAGGACGGCCATGACGCCACCATAGTCCGTCCTCGCCGGACAAGGGTGTCAGGGCAGGCACTTGGCGCATTCGGGCTCGGGGCCATCCTCGGGTGCGTCGCCCTCTTCGATCTCGTGCATGACGCACTGGCAAATGGCCTCGTCGAAGTACGATACGGTCTCATCGCAGTCCAGGACGTGTACGCAGCCGACCTCGGGTCCCATGTCGTCGTCGCTGCACGGACACTCGCCCTCTTCGGTCTGGATCAGCTCTGGGTCGCAGTGTGGCTCCACTTCGGCGTCGCCGAGAAACGCCTCGATTCGGTCCTCGCACTGGTCCTGCTCGCTGGGATTGATGAGACGCGGGTCGTCGCTGTTCGGGGCTTCGGCGTTCGGTTCTCCGGTCAGTTCGGCATCTGCGGGCTCGAGGTGCGCGCACTCCGGTGGCAGATCGGCCGGACTGAGTGGATCTGGCGTGGTGTCCGTGGGCGGCGGGGGCGGCGGCAGTTGGACTGGGTTGCCATCGTCGTCGAGGATGATGACCTCCCCATCTCCGACGGGCACCTCGTTGCAACCGTTTTCGCAGGGATCGTCAGCTGGAGCCGGCGTGGGAGTTGGTGTCGGAGTGGGGGACGGAGCGGGTGCCGGTGTGTCATCGGCGGGCGCGGGTGTCGTGTCGTCCTCGCAGGCACCGGCGATGCTCATGCACGCGACGGTCGCACCGATGACGGCGCCGCTCATCTGCAGTGACGAAGCGATCCCCAGCGGTGGGTTCACGGCGGTCAGCGTCGCCCAGCCCATGCCCACAACGGTAATGACGCCTCCGGCACAACCGATCTTGGTGAGTGCACAGGTTGCGCTGTCGGAGAGTGGGTCTGGGGCGTTGCGGGCTTCGCGGGCGATGGCATCCATGCAAGCCATATCGTCGATGACCCGCCGCATGTGGTCGCTTCCAAGAAGGCCATCCAGGTCGATGGTTCCGTCTGGCCGAAGGGGGAGTTCCTCACAGGAATGCGGGTCGAGAATCGCACCGTGTCCGTAGCTGAGTCCGCACTCGTTGTCGTCGATTGGACCGCCATCCTCACCTCGCTCGTGAAGCGTGGTGCAGGTGTCCGCCAGGAGCCCGAACAGGGTTCCGTCCAGCGCACCGGGGTGCATGTCCGCCGGCAACGGTACTGTGGGGTCCTCTCCCTGGGGTCGGTCGAAGAGATCGCACAGCGAAGACATGCACACGTCGGCGATCTGCTCCAGCACGATGAGGTCGAAGTCGGGATCACAGACGTCCTGACCGGCCTCTTCCAGCACCGCGTCCACGCAATCGAAGAGCGACTCGACGTCCGGTGTGAGCTCTGAGTTCGCGGTGGTCATCTCGCCGACGATTACGGTCCGATCTTGATCGTTGCGCTCCACGAGTGCGGCAAGGAGAGTGGTGTTGTCATCGCACTCGTTGGGGAGCGGTTCGTCCGGGGCGGGGTCATCGAGCAGGGGGGGAGGAGCGAACTCCAGGATTCCGGTCCCGTCCCATCCGCTGCCGAACCACACCTCGTGGTCTTCGCCTGCTGGTGCCGCCTTGGAGAAGCCACCCGCTCCTCCGCCCGGGCACACGAGAAACGAGGTCGCGTGGCCCTCGCCTCCACAGACTGCGGTTCCCGTGACTTCGGCGGGATGTCGCAGGCCCGGAAACCCGGCATCGCAGGCCTCGATAAAGCTCCCCATGAGCGCTTCGGTAAACGAGAGCAACTCGAACTCGCCCAATCGCTCCGCACTGCTCAGCCAGCTCGCCACCCAATACAGGATGGGCTGCACGTTGGATCCTGTCAGGCGCGCGGCGTCGCCGGGAACGGGGGCCAACCACATGTTGGCGTCCGGGTAACCACAGGCGCTCTCGGAGAACCATGCGAAATAGGCGGAGATGAGGTTGTCGGCGGCGTACCAGGTTTCTCTGCCATCGGCGTCGTAGGCCCTGGCCAGGCCCTCCAAGATCTGGAGAATGTCGTGCTCCAGTCCCTCCGCACCGTAGAGCCAGACGTGATCGGCGACGACGTTGCTCAGCCGAACGAGCTCGTTGGGGTCGAGATCCAGGGCAACCGCGCCCAGAGCGCTGTTGGTATCGACGAAGTCGGTCGAGCGTCCCGCAGCGTAGGCATTCTGCTGGTCCATGAGGACACGGGACACGCCTTCGGTCGAGACGCGCCGTGACAGGCGATATCCGGAGGTCCGGAGCACGTCGAAGTCCGCGGCGGAAGCGGGGAGAACCTCTCCATAGGCCTCCACTGCAATGGCCACCTGCGCCCCCCTGAAAGCGCGGGTCACCGTTTGCCCCGTTCCCAGACGTTGACTGTTCCCGAAACCGTCGGTGATCACGAGGGATCCGCCGCGCGGAAGGTCGTCTACCACGAGCTCGACATTGAACTGGTAGGTCCAGTGGTCACCGTGGCTCACTACGAGGGCGCCGTCGCCCACCGGGAAATGCTCGCGGGCCATGTCGACCGTGAAGTACTGCGAGACCATGTTTCCGTCGTCCGGGGCAGTTCGAGCTGTAAAACCGTCAATCGAGAAGTGGGTGCCTCCACCTACGGCGATGCGCGCGGCACTCCCGTCGATCTGAACGCGATGGCGGCCCGGCGACAGCGTGGTCTGCCAGTCGCCAGTGTCGTTGGCGATGCCGAGAAAACCGGCGTCGGTGCCCGTGACCAGGATCTCGAAAGTCAGGCTCTCGGCGTGCGGATACGCCACTGTCCAGACGCCGTCCGCCCCGGGCACAAACGCGTCCGAGCTCATGTCCATCGGGATGTAGTGTTCGGTGTCGGTCGCCAGAGCGGTCTGGCTCAGACCCAGCAGAGCAAGCGCACAGATAGACGGTAGTGTCATGGTCAAGTCCTCGTTGTAGGCCCCCGCGGAGTGTGGGGAACGTACGTACATTTCGGCCGCTGGAATACACTGTTACCAGGGTTTACCAGCGGATATTTACCAGGATGTAAGGTCTGTTTGGCTAGCGCCAGTCGCCTGCGGATACGAATGCGGCCCAGCTCGCGGGCCGCCCTTCGCCCAGGGTGTTGCGGTTTTTCTGGAGCATCTGGAGCTGGGCGCGGCGAAGGGCGTCGGGGGCCGGTCGGGCATTCCTGCGGAGGAAGTGGCCGTAGAAGGACTTCATCAGCTTTGCGCTCGCCTCGTCCGGGATCGACCACAGTGTCATCACCACTGTGCGGGCACCGGCTGCGGCAAATCCCCTTCGTAGCCCCATGACCCCCTCGCCGGCGCGCTCGATGCCGAGGCCGGTCTCGCACGCTGAGAGCACGACCAGCTGGGTCTCGCGCAGGTCGAGCCCGCTCACTTCGGCCGCAGTGAGGATGCCGTCCCAGGGCCCCATGGGGTCGGCGCCAGCGTTCACTCCGGAGAGCACAACACCGGAAAGAAACATCGGGTCGAAGCCGATTCCGCTGCCCTCCACACCCAGAGCGGATCGGCAGGAGTGGTCGGCGAAGAAGCCGTGCGTCGCGAGGTGGATCAGGCGCTTGCCGGGCATCGCCGCGACGACGCTGGCCTCGTCTCCGCGTTCGGCGCCGAGAACCGTCGCCGGCCCTCGCTTGGTGATCCACGATTGAGCGACGTTCACGGTCTCCTTTCGAGTGCCTGGCAGGGGTCCGTAGCCCGCTTCGACGCACGGGAGCGGTTCCGCATCGGACGGTCCGAAGTCCAGATCACCAACGACCAGGGCCTCGGTTCCGGCGGGCGGATCGGACCACTGCACGATGTCGGCTGCAGACTCCAGATAGGACAGCTCGAAGTCCTCGATCAGGAATCGGGCGCGGCCGACGGGCAGCGCCGCGAACGAGACGGCCGCGATCTCGGCATCGGGCACCAACAGGATCCGCTGCGACGCCTCGATCCAGGGCGCAATGGGGTCCCAGATAGCCTCGGCGAGGCGGGCGCCGCGTCGGTTGATCCGGCTGTCGAAGGCGTCACCCGACACCTGATTGGCCAGTGCCTCACGATGGGAGGAAACCAGCTCGGCGATTTCGTCGGCACTGCCGAGATCAACGCGGTGCACCTCGCAATCGACGATGATAAAAGCCGTGAATTCGCCGCCGTGTCGCAGGAAATCCACCAGTGCCGTGTCGGGCGGAATGCGCTCGCAGACCTCCTTTGCGCCGACCGTCTTCTCGCCGAGCCGAGCGCGGAGATCGGGCCGACTATCCGTGAGTTCGCGCTCGAGGCGCTCTTTGTCCCGGGTCAGCTGAGCCAGCTTCGCTCGTCGGTCGACTGGGCCCCCCTCGGACGGACTGAGTGCGACCCGGGCCAGGGCGAGCCGAGTGAAGTTCAACGTCGTCAGTTTGTCGGCGATCTGGGGGTCGTCGTCGGCCAATGCCGTTCGCCTGGCCAGCGTGCGCGCCACCGCACCCTTCCACCGCAGTGTGGCATCCCAGACGGCGAGTGCGTCCTCGTCGCGGTCGAAGGTCCCCAGGGTCCGATCGAGGATATAGCGCCTCTGGGCGATGAATTCGATGGCTTCGCGCTCGCTGAGGCTGGGGAGGAGGGTCTCTGCGAACGCGGTGACCTCGGCCAGGCTCTGCAGGCGAAGGGGGCGCGCTTCGTCCTCCCGTCCGAGGGCGAACAGGATCCCAGCCACGTTGTCCCGGGTCTGGGCGGTCAGCTGGTGGTCTGCGCCCAGGTGCGCTTCGCGAATGGCCAGTGCGCGTTCGATATGCGGGAGGGCCGCCTCGTATCGTTCCAAATCGCTCAGGAGTCGCGTCGCCGCGGACAGCAATGGTGCGAGGTGGGGATGGTCCAATCCCAGGGCACCCTCAGCGATGGTCAGTGCGTCGAGCTGCATGCCCAGGCCCGCCTCGATGTCGCCGCCCTTGGCTACGGAGCGGGACAGACTCGAGAGGGCATTGGCTACCGCGAAGTGGTCCTCTCCGTACGCGGCTTTGCGGATTTCCAGCGCTTTCTCGAGCAGCTCCCGCGCGTTCTGCGGGTGTCCTCGCAGGTCCTCGATGACGGCGAGTCCGATCAGGGATTGCGCCACCTGCGGATGTCGGTCGCCCAGGGCCGCCTCCTGGATTCGGAGGGCGCGAATGTACAGGGGCCACGCGGCATCGAAGTCGCCGTGGTCTTTGAGCAGAGACGCGAGGCCGTGCAGGGACTGGCCGACCAGCGGGTGGTCCGGACCCAACGTCGCCTCGCGGATCCGCAGGGAATCCTCCTTCAAGTGCCTGGCCAGAGCGGGATCCCCGCGGTTGAAGACGACATCCGCCAGATTGGACTTGCTGGACGCCACCAGCGGATGGTCCGGTCCGTGCAGGGCCAGGAGCATCTCGAGTGACTTCCGAAACAGGGACTCACTGTTCGCATAGTCGCCGCTGTCTCGTGCGGCGCTGGCCATGTTGTTCAGCAAGGTGGCCACCGCTCCGAGGTCCCCCGCCTCTTCCATCGTGGCGAGGGCCTCTTCCATCAATGCCCGCGCTGCGGTGTGCTCGCCCCGTATCTGCAGGACCCCGGCCAGGTTGTTCTTTCCCCAGGCCACGTACATCGCTGGGGCGTCCTCCGATCCCTGGAGGATGGCCAGGCACCGCTCGTAGAGGCTCTGCGCTCTGGGGTATTCGCCTCGGGCCTCGACGAGGGAGCCGAGGTTGTTGAGCGTCTGGGCGACTGCCAGTGAGCGAGGTCCCTGTGTCGCATCGCGGATTTTCAGGACCCGCTCGTACAGCGCGAGCGAGTCGTCGTAGTGCCCGAGCTCCTTGAGGACTCCGGCCTGGAAGTCCAGCGCCTCCGCTACCCGAGGATCAGCAGGTCCAAACAACCCTTCTCTGATGTTGATTACCTCCTCCAACAGCGCGACCGCGGCGTCGTATTCCCCTTGGCGTCGCTCCACATCCGCGAGCCGAAACAACAGAATCGCAACCTGATCGTGCTCGGATCCCAGCGCCGTGCGACTCTCGTCGACGGCTCGGCGAAGCAGTTCTTCCGCAGGCTCCAGGCGCCCGGCGACGTGATGCTCTCCAGCCTCGATCGCCAGCGCCTGCCACGGTGGCATCTCTGGTTCCGCTGCGGCGGCGACAGAACAAGCGAGAGCCACGAGCCAACCGAGAGACATGGCGCAGTATACAGGTCGACCCGAGGGTCAGACGCGAGCCGTTCGGCGCCTCAAGAGCACGAGCAATGGGAGCACGAGCCAGGCGCCCTGACCGCCTCCGCCTCCGCTGGTATTGCCGGCAGAACCGCTCCGATAGGTGGTCGGTGCCGAGTCGAGCTCGATCTCGTAGACACCGGCCACATCCTCGGCTTCGGGTGTGGGACGGAAATACGGGTCCACGATCATCTCCTCGGGAGACAACTCGCCCCGCAGGCGCGTCAAATATGGCTTGCTATTTACGATATCGTCGAGAGCACTTGGGCTCACCTCAAACTGATCAGTCGGCATCGCGAACTCGCGGATGAACGCGTGGCCGTCGTAGCCATCGATCTCGTCGGCGACGAGATCGGCGTAGTCGATGGCTCCGAGCCAGTCCGGTCTGGTGTCGGGACCCGGGTTGTAGGCCTCGTCCCAGTTGTCGGGTCCCCACGGCTCATCGGCCAGGATGTAGGTGACGATCGGCAGATTCGGGCACACTGCGATCCGCGTGAGGCGAATCGGAATCATCGGCGCCGTCGAGGGGTAGGTGAAGACCAGCGTGTCGATGGGTCCCTCAGGGACGTCGGGGGCGAGCTTCACGCCCAGGAAGGCCGCGCCCATATCGACGTAGTGGGTGAGGGGCTCGAGCGCCTCGTCGGGCATGTCGTAGCCGTTGTCGCCGAGCCAGACGGCGAACTCCGGGGCGTCGAGGGCGGTGATGACCTCGATGGCAAAGGGCCCGACAACCGCTTCGTCGACCACTGCGACCTCGACGGTGGCGGTGGCGGTGCCAGTGGAGTCGGTGTCGTAGGAGCCTCCGTCGGATGCCATGGCGCGACTCGAGTCGTCGGCGTACTTGTCGTTCGCTCCGCAGCCGAGTCCGCCGCATCCGCCACTGCTGCCGCCGTCGTCGTAATCGTAGTAGCCGTACCCGCTGTAGCTACCGGAGTTGTAGTTGGTGTTGTAGTTTACTTCGGGCCAGCTGAACGTGAAGCTCGGTGCCGTCTCCATCTCGAGGGCGTTGAAGAAGTCGGCGTTGATCGTCGACACATCCTCGGCGGCGATCACATCTGGCAGCGGGATGATCCACGCGAAGTCGACCTCCTCGTTCTGGACATAGGCGACCTCCACATAGGTGGTGACCGTGCCACCCTCGGCGTCCACGGAGAACAGGATGCGCTCCGATTTCTGGGTGACGGGGGCTTCGCCCTGGATGGTGCCGGTGGTGGTTGTCGTGGTGGTGGTTGTGCCACTGCTACAGAAGAAGCCGCCGCACGCATCTGCGGGTGTACTGGCAAGGAGAACGCCTAGAAAGACCAACATGAGGATTTTCCGGATGTGATGCCCGTGCCGTCTTCAGTATGCCACACCAGACTTCGATCGGATCGGATCATCCGGGCCAGTCGGAGATCCACTGGATTCGGCCGATCGTGTTCTCGTTCCGGGCTTCCCAGACGATCTTGCCCTTCCGGTCGTACTCGGTGATCCGACCCGATGTGGACCAGGAGACCAAGGCGTTTCCATTGGGTAGTCGTCGCGCGTCGCCGAGGAAGTTCACCAGCTGCCCGTCGGGTTCTTCGGCCGACCAGACCTCTTCGACTGTCATCGCTTCTTCGTCGATGGCGTACTCGACGACCCGCGAGGCGAGCGGCGTGTGGTTGCGGTTGTCGAAGACCAACATGCCGCCAGGCCAGACCTCCGACATGTGACCGTGGCTGGGCAGGACCGTGTCCGCGATGATCTCGAAGTCGTTGAGGGGTCCGCCCAGATACCAGTCGACCTGTCCCTTCCGGTCGAGCTTGACCACGGAATCCCAGTAGCGGATGAGCAGGTACAACGCCTCGTCTTTGGGCTCCCACATCAGGCTGTTGCTGTGGGACCACTCGGCGAAGCCGGGGACGCGCTGGCTCGGGCCCATGTGTTCGCAGACCCACCAGGTCTCCACGTCAGAGTCGTCGAACAAGCTGAAGATCCGTTCATCACTCTCGGTCTCGTCTCCCTCTTCGGCGGTCCGGATCACATCGGAGACGATGTCCTCCTCCAGGCCCACAAACCAGATGTTGTCGGCGTACTGGTGGCTGATCCAGGCGAGACTGCCGTCATCGATCTCGACCAGGTCGTGGTGGGCCTCGATGGTCCGTGTGCGACTCAGCTCTTTGCCCTCAGGGGTGATTCGGCGTGCCCAGGCGGTGTCCACAAGGCCGTCGCGGTCCTTCTCGGCGATGAGGAGGGAGTCGCCATCCAGGGCGAGCTTTGCCCGGTAGATGCGGTTGTCGGGGTTGTCGACGGGCTCCCACCAGACGTGGTTTCCACAGGCGTCGATGGTCGTCGCCCAGCTCAGGGGACCATTGTTCTGGTTGAGCAGCACGTGGTTGCCCATCATCTGCGACCCGCTCTTGGAGACCGTCAGCTCGAATGGCGGCAGGTCCTCGGGCGCCTGGGGCGGATCCTCGCAGCCGAGCTTCTTTTCCTTGGCGGCTGTGCAGCCGACCAGGAGCGTCAGCGCCAGTAAAATCAAGGAATCCACTTCGCGATGTACAAGTTGGTCTGCCGACTCGCTGGAGGCGCTGTTTCTACGCCCTTTCCGCCGCATGCCACGAGTACTGCAACCAAAGGGATGGCCCGCATTTGCTTTCTCCGAACTCGGAAGTGCGCTCCAGCGGCGAAAAAGGTCGCAGTTGAGGCGTTCCAGGGCCTATCCTGCACGATGAGGAGGGTCATGAGACTTCGGGGTTGGGTCTGGCTTGCGCTGCTCGCGCCAGCGGGCGCTCAGGGTGCAGTCGTCCAGGTGGGGCCATTCCAGGCGTACACGACCATCAATGACGGCATCGCGGTGGCGGCGGACAACGACACCATCCTGATCTCCGCGGGCACCTACGACGAAGAAATCCTCCTCTGGAATCGGCATCTCATCCTGTGGGGAGCGGGGGGCGCCGGCTCGGTCACTATCAGAAGCCCCGGAAACAGTGGACCCCACGTGGTCCAGGTTGTCGGCGGCACCGTCGATTTTACGGGGATCACCATCGACGGAAGCGTCGAGCGGCGCGGCATGATCGTGCAGACCAACGCCACCGTGACCATGGACGACGTGGTCTTCGTCAACGGAGTCAACGCCGACGGATTTCCCGCCGGCGGGTTGGATATCTGGTCCGCGTCTACGGTCACTGGTATCAACCTGAGATTCGACGACAACATCGCGTACGCGGGGCTGCGTCCCTATGGCGGGCACATCGCAGTCGAGGCGGGGTCCAGCTTCGATGTCACGGGGTCCGCGCTCTTCGAAAACGGTGGGGCTTCGCGAGGCGGCGCCATCTACGTCGACAATACCTCTCAGGTGTCCCTCCAGGACGCGGAGCTGGCGAACAATCACGCGACCGGCAACGGGGACAACGATGGTGGCGCGCTGTGCGGCGAGGTCGGAAGCTACATCCAGATCACAGACAGCGACTTCCACGACAACAGCGCTGCGCCGGACAGCAACAGCTGGGGTAGCGCGATCTACGCGGGAGACCTGGACATCTACGACAGCGAGTTCACCAACAACTACGGCGCCTACCGGGGCGCGGTCGCCGTCAAGTCGGGCTCGCTGTATGTGACCGGCGCAACCTTCACCGGAAACACCGCGTCGCAGGCCGGCGGCCTGTACTGCAACAGCACTTCGGGGTGCGAGGTCGACGGGTCCCTGTTTGCCCGAAACGAGAGCGAGCGGGGCGGCGCCTTCATGGCGACCGTGGCCACGGCCATCCTGACCGACAACACCTTCTGCCACAACGAAGCGCCGGCTCCCTACGCGGGCCCGACTCAGGGAGACGCTGGGGCTGTGTTGGCCGTTCAGGCGACATTGACGGGTACAAACAACGTCTTCTTCGAGAACCACGCCAACGAGGACGGCGGCGCCGTTGGCGTCTTCGACAGCACAGTCTCGATGACCAACAACCACTTTGTTGGAAATACGGCCTTCCAGGGAGGGGCGGTGGTACTGGGCGTGGGCGCGGACTACACATCGGTCGCCAACCTCTACGGATGGAACACCAACCCGCTCTTCTCTGGCTCTGGCGCCCACAACTCGGGCTACAACCTATACTTCGGCAACGGTGACGTGAACATCGCCGGGGTGACGGACATCACCGCACAGGATCCGCTCCTGGTGGCCTACGAGCCCGGTGGGCTGTGCAAACCGAACAAGTTGCTGCCCACCATCAACAGCCCGCTCATCGACGCCGGACCCCCGGGCTTCGCGGACCCGGACGACTCGCCAAACGACATCGGCGCTTTCGGAGGGCCCGGCGCGGATCCCAACCTCTTCAAGGACAGCGACAGCGACGGCGTCATCTTCATGTTCGACTGCGACGACAACGACGCCAACGAGACCGGTGCGCTGACCTTCGTCTACATCGACGCCGATAGCGATGGCTACGGCGACTACTACGATACCGGCCGACTGGCCTGCCTCGACGCCACAGTCTCCGGAAACAACCTGGATTGCTTCGACAACGATGCGGCCTCGCAGCTCGGGCCCGTCTGGTACCTGGACAGCGATGGCGACGGCATGGGCGACTTCTTCTCCCCCATCAGAGACTGCGAACAGCCCGATGGATACGTCGCCGATCCCACCGACTGTGACGACGCCGATCCGGCTGTTCTAGGTGTTTCCCCCTGGTATATCGACTCTGATGGCGATGGGTTCGGCGATCCGCTGACCGAGAGCATCCGCTGCTTTGCCTCACCGGACGAGGTCGCCGACGGGACCGATTGCGACGACAACAACGGCGAGATCAATCCCGATACCGTGTGGTTCATGGACGGGGACGGGGACGGGCTCGGCGACGACAATGTCATGGCCACGCAGTGTGCCCCGCCGGCTCCGAACTACGTGCTCGAAGGCGGAGATTGCGATGACAATCTGGCCGATGTCGGGGGGCCGACGGCGGTGTTCCGGGACGACGACGGCGATGGCTACGGTGGGCAGAGCGGACCCGCTGGCCTTCGATGTCCCTCGCCGGGGTTCGCGACGAACGACGAGGACTGCGACGACACTGATCCGGCCATTCACCCCGAGACCCTCTGGTATCCAGACCTCGACGGCGACGGATTGGGTGGCGAGCCGGCCGTCGAGGGATGCATCGCACCACTCGCGACCCTTCTCATCGGCGGCGACTGCGACGACTCCGATCCCGACATTGGGGGCCCGTCGACCTTGTACGAAGACGCAGACGGGGACGGCTGGGGCCGTGCCGATGGCGCGACGATTCTAGAGTGCCAGTCGGATGATTACGTCGCAGAGATCGGCGACTGCGACGACGAGGACGGCGAGATCTACCCCGGCGCGCCGGAGTTTTGCGACGACCTCGACAGTGACTGCGACGGCGAATTCACTGATGTCGAGCCCGAGAATGCGGATTCGGTCTATCGAGACGAGGACGGCGACGGCTACGGCGATCCCGACAACAGCGAACGGGCCTGTCCAGACGACGACTGGGTGAAGGACGGCACCGACTGTGACGACTCCGACCCCGACAGCTACCCCGGCGCGACGGAGATCTGGTACGACGGCATCGACCAGAACTGCGATGAGATGTCCGACTTCGACCAGGACCTCGACGGCTATGACGCCTACGCCCACCTCGACGAGGGCCTGGACTGCGATGACGGGGACGACACGATCCACCCCGACGCCGAGGATCTCATCGACGACAACATCGACCAGAACTGCGACGGCGTCGTGGCCTCGACCTGGATTGTCGGTGGCGTCAGCGGCTGCTCGACCGTTCCCGGTTCGGGGGGTTGGCTGGTTATGATTCTCGCGGCTCTCGCAGTGAGAAGAAGGAACTGAAGCAACGCATCGCTGGCGGTCTCGCGGTCGCCCTCGCCCTCTTGGTCGCCGCGGTCGGGTTCTGGATTGTGTATTCCCCGTCCTCGGGTGGGGCAGGACCCCTGCGTGGTGCGGCCCTGCACACGCCTCCCCAAGCCGCGCTCTCGACCATCTCGATCCCGTTGACCATTGCCCACGAAGATCTGACCACAAGCCTCGAGGAGAAGATCCCCGAGGTCCTCGTCGACAAGCAGGGCGAGGAGATTCGGGAGGGGTGGCTGGCGGACATCAAGGCCATTCGACCGACGCCTCCAGTCGCACGCGGCGCCGACGGCAAGTTGATCGTCGAGGTCCCAATCGAGGTCGGCGTCAAGGTCTACCGGGCCAAACGCGCCGAGCGGCGGGCCGCCAAAGAGAAGGATGCACCTCAGGGATTGGGTGTGAGCTTCAGCGCAGTTCTCGAGGTCTCGATGGACCTCGACATCTCCGACGACTGGCAACTGGAGGCCGAGTCCGAGATCAGCCATCGGTGGATCGAGCCGCCAAAGCTCGATGTCGGGCCGTTCAAGTTCAACATCACCAAGCTGGTCGACAAGGCCCTCGCCAAGAAGTTCGAGGAGATCGCCCAGGTCGTGGACGAGCGGGTTCGAGAGCAGGACCAACTCCGCCTCAGCATCGAAAAGGCTTGGGCAAAACTCGGTGCGCAGAGGCAGGTCAACGCCGATCCACCGACGTGGATCACCAGCGAACCGGAGGCGATCTTCGCGAGCGATCTCGATGTGACCGAGGATACGCTGCAGCTCACAGTGGGCGTCTCGAGCCGGTTCACCACTGTCGTCGGAGATCCCGGTGCCGCGCCGGCGGCCAGGCCCCTGCCCCCGAACTCGGAACCTCCCGAGCGCGATGGGCTGAATATCTCGGTCCCGGTCTACCTGAGTTGGGAGAGCCTGAGCGCGGCCGCGAACGACAAGCTCGCCGACCAGTCCTGGGAGCTGTCGGGGGGCACCTTGACGGTCACGGGTGTCGAGCTCTACCCGTCCGGCAACGCCGTAGTCGTCGCACTCTCCTACCGAGCTGAGACCGCTTGGAGCACGGACGGCGTGCTCTATTTGATGGGCACGCCGGTCATCGACAACAAGGCCCGGCGGGTCGAGGTCGCGGACTTCGACTACGTGCTCGATACCTGGGATGTCGCCATAGCCGGAACCAACGCCTTGATGGAGAGCGGAATCGAAGAGGCTGTCCGATCTCGTCTCGGCTACGATTTTGGGCCCGAGCTCGACGCCGCTCGAGCGACCGCGAACGCGCAGCTCTCCGAGAGGGATACCGAGAAGGGCACGCTGCGCTGCAAGCTGGAGTCCATCCAGATCCGCGGGCTCTACCTGACCGATGAGGCGTTGGTCGTCGACACGCGTGCGAAGGGCACGGCATCGCTCTCAGTCACGGAGTTGCGCAAGTCCAATTGAATGGTTTGGCCCCTTCCGTCGTCATGGGTCTAGACTAGGGGTGAGGTGGATACATGCGCGCAGTGACTGCATTTGTTGGAGCGGGTCTCCTGCTCTGTTCCGGATGCTCCCTGGTCGAAGACATCGCGAAGGGAAATTTGAAGGTCGAAGCCCCGTTTGGCGGCCTCAGAACAGTAGAATTGGTCACCGCTCCGACGGCTGACGACATGTTCGCCTGGAGCTGTTTCGAGTACGGCGGCGGCAATGCGACCTGCGGGCTGCTCGGCTTCGACGCCAAGCCGAAACGCAACGCCATGGGCTTCAGCTTCGACCTGATCTTCGATCTGTTCAATCCCAACAGCGCTTTCCCGATCCCCCTGGTGGATCTCCTGCTCGGAATCAACGTCTATGACGACCAGAATCTGGGTGTCATCTGCGTGAGCTTCTGCGATCCCGAGGAGGAGGACTGCTCGGGCGAGACCGCCGAAGACGCCTGTGCCGTCGACGAGGCCGACGAGATCAAGGGTATCGACGACTTCATCCCCGACGTGGACGATCTGCTCGATATCGGCAAGGAAATCGCCGACGGATCCTTCGATGACAACCTCGCCTTCCGTGTGATCCCCGCCTACGACGAGGGGCAGTGCCACCCCAAAGCCGACGAGTGCTTCGAGGGAGATATCGACGGCGAGCCCGCCCTCTGTTGCGGCGAGGAGTGCGAGCTGCTCGAGGCTGGATGCACAGTTGGAAAGGGCGACAACGGCAAGACCTGCGCACTCTGCGACGGACACACCGAGGCGCACATCACGTTCGACATGGACGTGGACAACATGCTCTCCATCCTCGAGACGCTGTTCCTGGATGTGATCGACGGGCTGTTGGGCGGGGAAGCTGTCGCCCTGGCGGTGCCCTACGACGTAGAGGGAACCCTGTTCTTCGACGTGCCAAAGATCGGACGCAAGTTGGTCGGATTCGGTCCCTTCGAAGATGAGTGGACCTTCGAGGAGTAGTAGTCTCCCGGCGGGGGGCAGATGTTCGAAGACGATCTCGAGGCCTTCAAGAAGCGCTGGAATGCGTCGCCGGAGATGCTCAAGGATCTGCACTGGCTCCTCGGACAGGTGGGCAAACCAAGCAATGTGGACACGATCGTGCTCGGCGACGACGTGGCCGCCGCTCCCATCGACCGCACCAAAGGCCCGGGCGGATTCGAGGATCTAGGCATGCTGGGGACAGGGGGCATGGGAGACGTGCGCCGGGTCCGCGACCGGGATCTGAACCGGGTCATGGCCATGAAGTCCCTGCGGGCTGATCGGGTCAAAGGCGGAGATCTCGTCCTCAAGTTCGTGGAGGAGGCTCGCGCCACGGCCCAACTCCAACATCCGGGCATCGTGCCGGTCCACCAACTCGGTTGGTTGCCCGACGGTCGACCGTTCTTCACCATGCGAGAGGTCGATGGGAAAACGCTGCACGAGGTCGCCCTCGAGGTGCACAGGGTCAGTTGGGCGCAGTGGGAGGCGGCGAGAGGCTGGACCTTCAGACGTTTGATCGCCGCCTTTCAGCGCGTGTGCCAGACGGTCGCCTACGCCCATAGCCAGGGCGTCATTCACCGAGATCTGAAGCCGGCAAACATCCTCGTCGGCGTTCACGGCGAGGTGCTGGTGGTGGACTGGGGCCTGGCCAGGGCCATCGACGACACCTGGGATCGGTCGCGGGTGATCGCGGGGACTCCGGCCTTCATGCCGCCAGAGCAGGCGCGGGGAATGGTTGGCGAGCTCGACGCTCGCAGTGACGTGTATTCGCTGGGCGCGGTTCTCTACTTCCTGCTGTGCGGCCGTGCGCCTTTCGTCGGTCACACCGTCAAGGAGGTGCTGCAGCTCGTTCAAACAACGCCACCCGAGGCCCCATTGCGGGACAAGGGCCCGCCACCGCCGATGGTTCTGATCGACATCTGCACCAAGGCCATGGCGCGGGAGCCCAGTGGGCGGTTCGCGTCAGCCGACGCCCTGGCTGCACAGATCACCGATTGGCTGGACGGCGTGCAGCGGCAGGAACAAGCTCTGAAAATCGCCGAGGCGGCGGAGGATCTCCAGCCCGTTGCCGCGGGTCTACTTAGACAGGCGGACAAGCTCGACGCGCAGGCTCGAGAGGCGCTGGCTGACGTCGCCGATTGGGCGCCCGAGGAAGACAAATACCGGGGGTGGAACTTCGCAGATCGGGCGGAGGAAAAGCGTCGCCAAGCCGCCCGAACCGAGCTCGAAG